>Ga0224501_10000380_pt1 | contig 37221 bp, 32 predicted proteins | sample SF_Oct11_sed_USG_4_FD_169105 | JGI IMG/M metagenome (GOLD analysis project Ga0224501, IMG submission 169105) | Sediment microbial communities from San Francisco Bay, California, United States - SF_Oct11_sed_USGS_8_1 | ecosystem: Environmental > Aquatic > Marine > Sediment | place: USA... | reverse complement strand
GGCAATCTTCCCAAGACAATAAAGCGCAAACGGATCGCGGGAGAAATGGACTATATCCAGCGTGCCATCCGCATAATCCAGCGCATATATGCGGCTTAGGGGCAGGAGGCTGGCGAGCAGGGCGCTCAGGACCAATATGCCTGGCCCGATAAGCTGTAAAATCTCCATATCCGGTCCGATGGCGAGTGGAAATAGGGTGGCGATGATAATAAAAAAAGACGGTGTTACAAGGAATTGCAATGATCTTTTAAGATCAAGCTTTAGGTTGAGTTTTAATGTGGCGATGAACAGGGTCATGACTTCATTTTATAGCCAGTAAGGCATAAAGTCACCAAGGAAACGACTATAGAAAAAACCACAGAGGTTAAGGAGTCTTAAAAGAGGTAAAAGAGAAAAACTCTTTTACCTCATACGTGCTCTTTTATCTCTGTGGTATAAATTTTGCCTGCGGCGCTTTGATATTGTGTGGTTTAATTTCTATGCGCTTCCATATTCAGCATCATGGCATCCCCGAAAATCTCCGGCTGGTGGGTGGCTATGACGGTCAGGCCGCCGTTCTTTTTATGAAATTCGAGTTTATTCAGGAGTAATTCTATCCCGCCGCGATCAAGGTGGGTTGTCGGCTCGTCCAGCAACCAAAGCGGGCGGCTTTTACTTTCCAGCAGGATCATCAGCAATCGGCGCTTTTGGCCCGAGGACAGCATATGTACGGGGTAATCCCCTAAATCTTGTAAACCGTATTTGCCAAGCAGATCATCTGTCCCGCATTCGGATGTGATGTTCAGGGCAGCGTGCAGAAAGGCCAGATTATCCGAAAGAGATAATTCGGGCTTTAAGGGTAAATCCTGAGAGAGGAACAGGATTTTATGGCTTAGATCCTGTGCGGGAGCGTTGTTCCACAGTAACGCTCCATTGCTGAAAGGGATCAGGCCGGAGATATTACGCAGGAGCGTCGTCTTGCCCGAGCCGTTATGTCCCGTCAGCAAAAGCGTGTCACCGGATTTAAGCTCGAGGCTTATACCCTCGTAGATGGTGTGATCGCCGCGCGTGCAGGCCAAGTCTTTGCCGATAAGTGTATTCATTTCTAAAGATTTATAGAGGAAAGAGGGATGTTGGCAAGAGGGGATAAAGAAAAACCGCCGCTCCTTATTGGCGGGGAGCAGCGGTGTTATATATCAAGCGAGTAAAGTAACCAGAGTATCCAGAGATTCTTTAGAGGAGTACATGAATTCCTAAAAATATCAGACATTTAAGTCTCTGTATAATCTATCCTTCTAATATGCGCGTCAAATGTGGCGAAAAAATGGATTTTTCCTGCTATTTTTAGGGTTTTACACAGGTGATTTATCGTCATTCTCATTTGTTTTTAGAGGATAGCTCTGCGTGCTCTGTAGTTTTTTTACCGTCGTCATCACCTGAATGTCGAAGACATTCTAAGGTGATCCATAATTCTCTGGATTCCCCTAGAATTTTACTTTGTAAAATTCGGGGAATGACGAGAGTGGGAACCTTATCAGATCCTGATTGGCATCAGGATGCAAAAGCAGGGCGCGGGGGTGACGCAAGTGGACAGAATGTTTGACATAAGGTTTTGGGTATGATTAAATGTCAGGGAATTCATAATTATATCAGGCGTGTTGGAAAGGAAAAGGATATGTCGGAAAAAGAAAAAGGTACCTTAGAGAGTATTGCCAGTATTGGGGTTGATCATCGTAGAGTTGTTGATGAGCGTGCTGCGGAGGCTGTTGATAAGCTTGCTGGTGTGCAAGGAACGCCAGAGCAGGCGGCGAAGATTGCTCGTATTGGGGAAGAGCGTAAAGGTCCTACATCGGAGGATGTGCATAAACTTGCTGCTGTGCAAGGAACGGAAGATGAGGCCACCAAGGCGATTGGTGAAATTGGGTGCTGGCAACCCTAACCTTAGGTTAGAAATTAAAATCAAAATACGAAAAATGAATGAAAGACCCGCTTTTTGGCGGGTTTTTTGTTGCTGTTGTGTGATGTTACCGTCATTCCCGATAGTGAAGCGGAGCTGAGCGTTATTCGGGAATCCAGCATTTAATTTGTGCAAGCTTTGCTTGCGGCTTTACTGGATCCCTGCTTTCGCAGGGATGACGAGAGGGGATGCAGGGATGGCGAAGGTGGCTGCGGGGATGACGGGGGCAGGCGCGGGGAGCTGTGGGGATGACGAGTGTGGAGGCCTTATCGGATTCCTCCATGCGGGCTACGCCCTTAGTCGGAATGACAGGAGTAAAATTACACGTGCATCCTGACGAAAGTCAGGATCCCTTTGCCACCCTTATGAGATCCTGATTGTCATCAGGATGCAAAAACGGGGCGCAGGGGTGATGATTGGGTAAAAACGCCCCTTAAAATACCTTAAAAATACCCGTTAATACCTTAAAAAGTGACCCCTAAAATTTTATCTAAATTGCATATTAAGTCCTTGATATAGAACAACAAACTATTAGTTCGGATTTTATGTATAATTAAATACCTGTTTACCTTCCGGGCCTAGTATGGGGCTACTGAGGGAGTAAAACTAATGGGTACACAAAGAGCTTATGCTGAAGAACAACAAAAAGTTGCTCTGGTCACAATTTCCGGTCTAATGAGTGAATTGCAAAAACTGGCTCCCCATCCGGATCGCCCACAATATCAGGGGCCTTTATTTCTTATGAATAATGCAGCGTTTAAACAAGCCGGTGAGCATGACGGGATGCTCGGCATGATGATTATGGAGGCCATGATCGGGAGTGCTTTTGCCGAGGCTGCCTCCGAGAGTTTTGGTGAGTGGATAGGGCAGTTTGATGCTGCGGCGGCTCTGGAGTGTTACAGCACGTATATTACGGATGTAGAAGGGGCAGCCCAAAGGAATGCTGCGCACGGGCAGGGGACTTTGGCGCGTATGTCCGGCACCTCCATTTCAAACAGCTTTAACATGCGCGTGACTTTGGATGAGGGGATGCAGGCCTTTCTGGATGATCTGCCAGAGCGCATGAAAATCGAGCAAACTATGGCTTATTACCTGAGGCTATATGAGGATGCTTGTAATCTTCAAGAGCAATTCCAAATGCAGCCATGTGTTGCGGCCTAAATAGATACCCCCTCCACAAGCAGTGAGTATCGGTTACGTCATTACCCGCCTGTTACACGCTTTATGCGTGTGACTTGTGCGGGTAATCCATAGATTGCACGGACAAGCCGTGCAATGACGAAAACGCCTCTAGGGGCGGGGAATAAATCCCGAAGAAATTTATCACACAACCATATCAAAAGAAGACCCGCTTGCGCGGGCCTTTTAATTCATCGTCTTTGGTTGATTTTTAATTCAATTAAAGATTGGGTTCATTGTTCCCATTTATAACGGCTTCAACCTTCTTCTCATCCATATTATGCTTTTTCCTATAGTCAAGGACCTCTTCAATCTTTTTAAAAACCTCTTTAACCTTACCTTGATACTCTGATGATCCTTTATATTCTTGCGTGATGGTATAGTCTAAAAATTCTTTTCTAATATTCTTAATCTCTTCGGTAGCCTGTTCTCCCTTACAATCTTTTAATATCTCCAATGCCTGCAAAGTAACTATTCCGTGTCCGCCCCCAATACGGCCAATCATGCCGATCGCCATTTCTACACCACCCTTATATCTATGATCTTTCGTGCGCTCGGCTAATTCCTCCAATATGTTTTCCAATGCGCCTTCGCCCATTAGCCTTCCAAACACATGCCCAATATTGCCATACTCATAGGTAGACCACGCATCCTTACGATCTTTTAATATCTCCAGCATTATTTTCTTGGTAGCTACTCTATCATCACGATACTTTAATATCTTCAGCGCCGCCTCTTCAATGATCTCATGTCCACGCTTGTCCTTATGTTCACGCACAATGCGAGCAATCGCCTCGGTGCCTTTTATTCTATCATTCTTCGTATATTTTTTACCTTCTGTAGATTCTGCACCTTCCTTACGCTTATCTAATTCCTCCAGCACCGCCAGAGCTGTTTTTTTGCGCTTGCTTCTATCATTAAGTGCTATATCTAAAATTTCGCTGGTTGATTTAGTCGATAAATCCGGTAAAGAAAAATTTCCTGACATAATCTCCGCCTTTCATACACGCCTGAGATTGTTATAAATTTCCGGCATCTAACCACACACGCAACCTTATGTCAAACATAATGACCTACCCCTCACCCTGATGCTAACGCATCTTCCCTCTCCCCACGAGGAGAGGGATTAAGGGAGAGGGGATTCAACTGTGATAATAAAAATAAAACATTATTCTCCGTTTAGTGATATATGTTATGATGACGTTCTGATGTTGACGACGATCTCTATCATATTGGACTAAAATGAAAATCAACGTTTCCTTGCTCCGCGAGAAATTCGTAATCGAAGAAGAGCAGCCCGACGATACAGAAAAAGTTTTGAAGATTATTGCGCCGAGCAATCGTCTGCCTCTGCACTTGCAATCGGGAGATGATAATGCCGAAGAGTTTGTCGTGCGCGCCAATACGATGCAGCTTTGTATTCGCTTTGCGTCGCAAATTGTCAAGGAATACGAGCAAAGCGGGCCGCTTTTCCATCGTGTGGATGGAGATGACTGGCTGGTTTTGTGGGATGAATCCTTAAGTGATTATGAGCGTAAATATAATGATTCGCGCTGGGTGTGTGTGTATTATAACGGCAAACCGATTTATTCTCACGGGGATCGTCATCCTTTTTTCGATGTGATTGAAAAATGTGACGTTGTGAATAAGGGTAAGTATGAAGACTCTATCGATATGGCTAAGCAGGCTTTTGGTGCGGCGGGTAAGAATGTCAGGATTGATTACGATAGTAACGTGGCGCTGGTTTCGGAGTTAAACCAAAAAGGAGGGCGTTGCGGTATGATCTTGCGCTCGCCTAAGCATACGGTAACATTTAATTTTTATATTAAAGTCGATAAAGGTTCCGGATATTACCATCTTCGTAACGCTCAGATTCTTTCTGCTGCTGCTGCGTTCATCGAAGGGACACAGCTTTGTTTTACGATTGGAACAAATAAGGCTAAATTGAAATTTGATCTTATCCGGCAATATTCACCTGAGTATCAAGAGATGAAAGAGGGGTTAAGACAAATCCAGCGCATTGAATCAGAAATCAGTGTCATGGAAAACAGATATGAGATTCGTTATCGGCCCGAAAAACCTATTTTCAGGAATATGATTCAGGAATCAGAAGATAGCATGGAAAAGTATCTGAGGAGTGGATAAGGATCATTTTTTTCCAGATAGTTTACTGATTTTATTTGCCTATGATTCTAAAGGCGCTATATTACTGGGCGCAAAGGTAATTCTTGCAAAATATGATTTTAGATGAGCGGGGTGTTTATGAATATGAAATCAATTTTTGGCCTCTTTTCTTGCTTTTTTTTGTTTGTCTTTTGTGTGTCACCTGCCGGTGCGGAAGAGTATGGAAAACCAAAGCTCTATAGGCTGGATTGTGGTTCTATCGAGGTTTTGAATCTCAATGTATTTTCTGATACGGATCAATATGTCGGGCAGACAAAAACACTGGTGAGTTCTTGTTATCTCATCAATGCCGGAACAAATTGGCTGTTGTGGGATACGGGATTGCCCTCGGAAATTGCGAAAGAGGAAGACGGTCAAAAAAACGAAAGTTTCCATCTGAAAGTTACTAAAACAATTGTCGAACAACTGGATTCAATAGGGTTGGTGCCGGAGGATATAACCCATGTAGCAATTTCTCACGGGCATTTTGATCATACCGGAAATATAGAGGCGTTTCCTAATGCGACTATAATTATGCAACAGGCCGAATATGATCTTTTTACGAAATATACGGATATAGCTAAGGCTAATCATTTTAATGACAAAACAATCGAGTTTTTTAGCAAGAAGGAAAATCAGGCCAAAGTTAAGCCGATAACTAAGGATTATGACTTTTTTGGAAATGGTCGGGTTAAGGCTATTTCTCTGCCCGGTCATACGCCGGGGCATATGGCTTTGAAGATTGATCTGGTGAATAGCGGGACTGTGATTTTATCGGGAGATCAATGGCATTTTATTGAAAACCGTGTCAGTAACGGCGTTCCAAGTCTTAATTCTGATCGCGTGCAGACTTTGGCATCATCGGACAGGCTGAACAAGCTGGTGCAAAATACGGGAGCCAAGCTCATTATCCAGCATGAACCTACGCATGTGGAATTACTGCCGGCTTTTCCGGAATTTCTGGATTAGCTGCCACAAAAAAGGACGGGCCGAAAGGCCCGCCAACAAAATGGGGGTGGAGATACCTCGTGGTAAACTCAAATATCGTTTGCTCTACGCAGCATTAGCGATTTTACGCAGAACATAGTGGAGAATCCCGCCATTACGGAAGTACTCGAGTTCATCAAGTGTATCAATACGGCAAAGTAATTTAATGTCTTGCTCTGAGCCGTCAGCATAGTTAACTGTCATGGTAATTTCTTTTTGTGGCGATAAGTTTTCGGATATATCTTTGATGTTAAAGCGTTCATCTCCCCGTAGATTCAATGTCTTCCGGTTTTTTGCGCCTGTGAATTGAAGGGGAAGGACGCCCATACCAATCAGATTGGATCTGTGGATGCGCTCAAAACTTTCGGCAATCACGGCTTTCACGCCCAGTAATCTTGTTCCTTTGGCGGCCCAGTCGCGCGATGAGCCTGTGCCGTATTCTTTTCCTGCGATTATCACAAGTGGCTGACCTTCAGCCTTGTATTTTACGGCCGCGTCATAGATGCTCATTTGTTCGCCTGAAGGGACATGTTTGGTGAAGCCGCCCTCAACATTACTCAGCATTTCGTTTTTGATGCGGATATTGGCGAAAGTCCCTCTGGACATAACTTCGTCATTACCACGGCGGGAGCCATAGGAGTTAAAGTCTTTCGGATCTACGCCCTTGCTTTGCAGGTATTTTCCGGCCGGGGAGTCGGCTTTGATTGAACCAGCCGGGGAGATGTGGTCTGTGGTGACTGAATCTCCGAGGATTGCCAGTGCATAAGCGCCGATGATATCAGGCACAGGGGCCGGATCATTGGACATACCGGTGAAGAAAGGCGGATTTTTGACGTAAGTTGAGGCCGCATCCCAGCTATAGGTCTGGCTTGAGGCTGCGCCGCCAATGGCTTGCCATTCTTTCGGACCTTTGAATACATCAGCGTAGCGGCTCAAGAACATCTCTGATGTCAGACAATCACGCACTGTATCTGTGATTTCCTTATTCGTCGGCCAGATATCCTTCATATAGACATCACGTCCGTTTTTATCCTGTCCGATCGGGTCATTATACATATCCACGCGCATAGAGCCTGCAATGGCATAGGCCACCACGAGAGGAGGGCTGGCGAGGTAGTTTGATTTTACATGCGGCGAGATCCGTCCTTCGAAGTTTCTGTTGCCTGATAGGACTGATGTAACGTTTAAATCGCCATCTTCAACGGCTTTGGCAATGGGCGCCGGCAATGGGCCGGAATTTCCGATACAGGTCGTACAGCCATATCCGACTGTGTTAAAACCGAGTGCATCGAGATGTTCTTGCAGGCCTGACTTTTCAAGGTAATCGGTCACGACTTGTGAGCCGGGGGCCAGAGATGTTTTAACCCAAGGTTTAACGGTAAGACCCAGTTCATGCGCTTTTTTAGCGACTAATCCGGCGGCGACCAGTACATCGGGGTTTGATGTGTTTGTACAACTTGTAATTGCAGCAATAACAACGTCGCCATTTTCAAGCTCGTAATCTGTGCCTTCAACGGCTACGGATTTGTGATCGGGGACCAGTTCTTCGAATGCAGAAGCGGCTTTTGACAAGGCAATGCGGTCCTGCGGGCGCTTTGGTCCTGAAATCGCAGGTTGGATGCTTGCAAGATCAAGTTCCAGCGTGGTTGTAAATACAGGATCTGGCGTATTGGCATCGCGCCACATGCCTTGTTCTTTGGCATAAGCCTCGACAATATTTACGCGGTGATCATCGCGGCCTGTGAAGCGTAAGTATCTGAGGGTTTCCTCGTCTATCGGGAAGAAGCCGCAAGTTGCACCGTATTCCGGGGCCATATTGGCGATTGTAGCCTGATCGGCAAGGGTCAGGTGATCAAGGCCATCCCCGTAAAATTCCACAAACTTACCCACAACACCCAATCCACGGAGCATCTCGACTACACGCAAGACCAGATCTGTGGCGGTTGTGCCTTCTTTCATTTTTCCGGTCAGTTTAAAACCGACTACTTCGGGGATTAACATCGAAACAGGCTGACCCAGCATGGCGGCTTCGGCTTCTATGCCTCCCACGCCCCAGCCGAGAACGGCCAGACCATTGACCATTGTTGTATGGGAATCCGTGCCCACAAGTGTATCAGGGTAAATAACCTGCGAGCCCGGATTATTCTCATCTTCTTCCATCCAGACGGTTTGTGCCAGATATTCGAGATTAACCTGATGGCAAATCCCGGTGCCGGGCGGCACAACACGGAAGTTATTGAAAGCATCTTGTCCCCAGCGCAGAAAGCTATAGCGTTCGCCATTGCGCTCGAATTCTTTTTCTACATTGGCCTGAAAGGCTTTGTTTGTACCAAATTCATCTACCATCACCGAGTGGTCAATGACCAGATCAACTGGACTTAAGGGGTTTATTTTCTGTGCATCGCCGCCAAGGGATACCATGGCTTCACGCATTGCGGCCAAGTCCACGACGGCGGGAACACCTGTAAAATCCTGCATCAGAACGCGGGCAGGGCGGTAGGCAATTTCATGGTTTGATTTCTTGCTCTTTAGCCAGTCTGCAATAGCTTTAATATCTTCGGTTGTAACGCTTTGCCCGTCTTCAAAACGCAAAAGGTTCTCCAGAAGGACTTTGAGCGTATAGGGCAGACGTGACACATCGCCAATTTGTTTTTCAGCCTCTTTAAGGGAGAAATACTCGTAGTCCTTACCATCTACGGTAAGGGTTTTACGAGTCTTGAGAGTATCTTGTCCTGTTCGGGTCATGGCTTGAAACCTTTAGTTGAGAAATTTCTTTTAGCAAGGATTGCTTTTGCAAAGAGATTCTATACTATTAATGGTAATTGGTTAATAAGGAAATTAGTTATGAGATGTGTTTTTTACGAAATGTCCTGACTGATAGAAATAAAATACAGATTAATGCTCGGTTCCTTTAGTGCCGGTTTTATTGGGAATAACACACATGGATTCTCCGGCCTCAAACCCTTTGAGCAGGGCGTCGATCTCCTCTTGTGATGAGGCGCGCTGTACCTTTTCTTCCACAGCATGTTCGTCCGGTTTAACATCAATGCCAAGTTTCTCGAAGGTCGAAGAAATGCGGCTTTCGATGTCATGTAAATTATTAAGTGTATTTCTTATCCGTTGACCGGTGAGATCCTGAAACGTACAGGCCATAAGGATTTCCTGAATATCCTTGCGGATTTGTTGTTTCATATTGGCCTGATTGTCACTATTGCTCCACTTGGAATCATCATCCAAATAGGTGGAAATGCGGTCTGCAGCATCAAGAATTGTATTGGCGGCATTTTCAGTGTCTTCAATGACGGCTTCTAATTGTACGCCGGAATTGGCAGCAGATTGCCCATCGCCGTGATAGGAAATAGCGCTGATGACCTCAAGGATTTCAGTGAATTTTTTGGCTATGCCGCTTTCGGCCATATCGACTTGCTGGGCGGTGGCATTGACTTCCATGGATAGTTCATCAAAACGGCGTTTGATAAAAGTATCCATTGTTTCAAGTTTTTCTTCTAATGCTTTGATTTCACTGGTTTTTGACATTATTCTGCGTTGCCCTTGCGAAGTTGTTGAATTCGTAATTATGCATTTGGATATGCACGGTGCCATTCTACGATGAATTCATTAACAAAATCCTACTATAGTTGTTTGCATTTACTTTGTGACAGTGTTGCTTCGCTCCTTATGTAGGTTAACTACACGTCGTCGCTTGCGCCTTGTCACAAAATAAAGCCAAACAACTATATGGCAAAGGGTATACAGTGGTATTCTATAGTTATTCCCGATAGTGAAGCGAAGCTGAACGTTATTCGGGGATCTAGCGCAATATGTGTGCAGGCTATGCCTGCACGCTTTACTGGATCCCCGCCATTTAACCTGCCTTCGCTAAAGCTTCGGCAGGCGCGGGGATGACGGAGGGGGAGGTCTTACGAGATTCCTCCATGCGGGCTGTACCCTTAGCCGGAATGACAGGAGTAAAATTACACGTGCATCCTGACATAAGTCAGGATCTCTTTGCTGTTCTTATCAGATCCTGATTGACATCAGGATGCAAAAACGGAGGCGGGGATGACGATGGAAAAAATATTAAAAAACAGGCAACATTTTTAGCTTTTGACGGGCTGGTAGAGGTCAAATACGTCAACAATCTCAAGAATCTGTTCTATTTCTTTTTTGCACTGAGTAGCATGTTGTTTTGTGGTGACGGGAACATGGATATCCGAGGCCTCGAACATGTCCTTATCATAGGGCAGCATTATGAAGATATATTTATTTCCAAAGAATACGGCGGTTAAGGGGGCATTATCAAAAATTTCGGAAGCTTCGGCGAGTTCTTTGAGTAAACGATCGCCAATAATTAGTTCTGCACTATCGGGTTTGGTTGAATAAATCGTAAATTTGTCCCATTTCGGGTCACTGGGGGCGATATGGACCTGTTGCATGGTTTTCCAGCGCGTTTTGGAATAAGCTTTGACCATTTTGTTATTGGCGGTAACGATTGTGTGACCGTCAATAACGTCAGCCGGAGTTTCCAGCAGGACAAATATTCCGTCAAAGACCTGACCGGTTTTATAGGTTTTGGAATAAAGGCGCGCTTCGGAGAAGATGACTTTGACGCCCTTATACATGCCCATAAAGCAATCCTCGGCCTCGTAGCGATCATGGGCCGGAAGGACGGCCAATTTTCCTAGGATTTTGGAGCTGACGCCTCGTTTTGGATAGAAGCTCAGGCCGTTAATGGCTTTGGCGAGTTTGGGCATAAAGATTTCTTTGTGCTCGCGCACATATTTTTTCAAGGGTAAGTCCGCCCATTTATAAAGAAGAACAGAAGGGGCCAAGGAGAGTGCTATGGCGATCAGGCCCTCGATTATTTTGCCTTCCATCAGGAAAAACCAGCCAAAAGCCGCAATGCCAATGAATATCAGGGCTATGCTGGCATTCATGGCGATAAAGCCCCGTGTACGCATTTGTTTCATGCGGTGCAGGCGCGTATCTTCGGATTCTTGTATCAGGGCTTCGAGTGTCTTGTTGAAACGTGTGTCGTCAACGCGGTTAAGTTCGCCGAGTTCAACGTGTTCTTCTTGGGGGGACTCATCTGTTTTTTGTTCTTTGCTCATAAGACTATGATCTAACCAGATCAGGTCTTTAAGTGCAAGAATTAATGGGAATGACTATAGTAATGTTTGAGGTAGTCTTTAAGTGCTATAGCCAGCGGCGGACGGTTTTTTTGTAAGTTTCGTATTCTTCACCGAAGCGGCGTTCAAGGTAGGCTTCTTCCGGTGTGATGACAAAGCGGCGGACGATGTAGATCATGGGGAGGAGCAGGGGGAGGCCCCAGACAATATCAAAGATAAAAACTATGCCCAGATAGAGCGATATAAAAGCCACATATATGGGGTTGCGGGACATGCAATAAGGCCCGTCAGTGACTAGGGTAGAGGTTGGTTTTTTTGGGTTAAGTGCTGTGGCGGCATTGATAAAGCGCATCACACACCATGTCATAAGCCCTGCGCCGAAGCTAAGGCCGGTCAGGCCAAGGACAAGCTGTGCGCTCCAACGAAAGAGATTAGCGCCCATGAAAATTTCCAGAATTACAGCCAATATTAAAAAGCTGCCAAAAATAAAAGGCGGTAAGATTTTTACATCGGCGTGGTCTTCTGATGTTTCAAATTGCGCGTCAGAGGGGCGCAGATCTTCGGGTATATTATCTTGGCTGTGATTAATTTCCATGGCCTAGATTAGATCACTGAACATGCTCTTTTTCAAGCCGCTTTTTTACGAAGGTGTTTTGGCGTATTTTCATTGGCTTTCTTGTCACTGTAAAACAGTTTCTGGAAGTTTTCTGCATGGCGGCATAAATTGGTAAGCCTTAGCGTATTATCCTTGAGCGAATTTTCAATGGGCGGGCGGATAATATTGATCACAAAGGCATGGGTCCATATATCCATCAGGCCGGGTTTGTTCTGTCCGAAAAACCATTGGTTCTGGCCCAGAAAATCGGAAAGAGACTTAAGCATGGAGGCGCCAATCATGTAGACTTCCTCTTGATTGCGTTGTCCTGTACCTTGTGCGTAAATAGTTCTGATGGTTTTCATCCGGATATAGCTTGCCGCGATATTCGCAAGAAAAGCAGGGTTGCCCGAGAAGAAAAGGGGTTTTATAACTTTCCAGCCATTTTCATCTTGCCAGCGGGAATAAATCACAGGCCAGTAAAGGCCTTCATCAAGCATAGTGCAGAAGGCTTTGGAGGTGGCTCTTTGCTCTTTGGTTAGGCCTTTATCCATATCAATGTTCCGATCGCGGGATAGTCGCTCTATGATCAGGGTCGAATCGCCCATAGTTTCACCATCCTCCAAAATAATATAGGGAATCTTTTTCCCAAGGGGCATTGTAAAGGTGGTTTTAAGATCAAAATTCCGGGTATCGAAAGGGATGTTATTTGCCCGAAGGAAATTTTCAACTTTAACGCAATACGGGCTAGGGTCAGCTATGTCCCATTGAGTACCGAATTTCTGTAATGTGAGGGGCATGTCCTCTCCTTGTAACAACTTTTTTCCAATTGCAATACAGGCTCAGGACCATACGCACGAAAAATATCGCTGTATGGCTATAATAATGCTTGACGTCCACAACCAAGGCGCCTATATAGGGCACATCCCGGCTGTCCTTCCCCCCACACACACTCCCTCAGGCAGTCGGGAATTTTTTTCCCGAATACTTGTGCCGTAAGGAAATATGCATCATTCATATGACCAGCCCGTAATTTTTAACTCAGAATTACTCTATGATTTATTCTGAAATTTCATATGTGACAACGTATAATTTTGTCTTCTCACTACCTTCAGGCGTGTCTGCAAAAGCAAGCGCCGTTTCGTTTATATCCTTGGTAGTGTCATACTCATTTTCAGTGAGTATATTAACTGGGGCCATGATAATGCGTCTTGCTATACCGCACCCATTTAACAATCCGCAGCATAATACAAAAATAATAAGTTTTGAATAGGAAAATTTCATATTTTTAACGTCCTGCTTTTCGTCCATATTTTGCTGCTTGATTGTTAAAGACATTTTGCCATTGTTTAGCGGTGTTGCTCTCGCATGAGGAAAGCAGGAACAGTGCAAAGCCAAGAAATACGATAAAAATGGGCGTCTTATGCATAAACGCAATGATATATGATTTCTTTAGTAAAAAGAAAGCCGAATTTACATGTTTCAGGTGTATTTATCTGTTTGGGATTTAATTCCCCGCCCGGTGGGGCGGGGAGTGAGATCATTTAAGCGTTTGCCATGTCTTTTTGATGGACACTTTCACCATTGGCCCATAAGGCGTGATTGATCGTAGAGACCAGCATTTTAAGATAAGGGGCAACAGAGCTGTTTCCCTTGCTTTCTTTTTCTAAACGCTCATAAACTGCGTCGCGCTTGTCTTTGGAGTTCGAACTTTCCAGTTCCTGCACGGTAAGAAGGGTTTTGATCCTTAATGTTTCAAAGTCCGTGTTTTCTTCAAGAAAACTTTTTTGGGGGGTGGTAACACGTTCAAAATGACGTTCAATATATTCTGGAAATGATTGATTCATAGTCCACTCCTTATACACAGTTATGTAAAAATATTAATATTAAATATTAAGGTATTTCAGTGGTTTAATAAATACCCGTAGTTGTTTATTAGGTATATAAAAAGGCTGTTTTTGGGTGTATTATGTATATAAAATATGCTGTGATTTGTATCTTTTGTATGGATCTGGATTTTTGATCAAAATCAAGTGATATTTGTGTCTAAAAGTGTATAAAATGGTGTTTCAAAGGAGGGCATTACCATGATGGAAATTATTAAAGATTTACCCGATGATACGGTTGGCATTATCTCGCGCGGCAAGATTACGGCCAAGGAATATGAGGCGGTTATCATTCCTGCTTTTGAGGAAAAGTTTAAGACCCATGACAAGCTTAATGCGCTGTTCGTGATGGAGGATTATGAGGGCGTGGAACTCGCTGCACTTTGGGATGATGCGTGTTTTGGCATCAAGCATTGGAGCGGTTTCAAGCGTTTGGCTCTGGTCACGGATATGGATTGGGCCAAAAGTGCGGCGGCCTTCGTTGCGTGGATGATTCCTGCGGAAGTGCGGGTGTTTACTATGAGCGAGATCGATCAGGCGCGGAATTGGGTTGCCGGATTACCGCTCGAAGACGCGGCTTAAGTCTTAGTGATTTCTGTGTCATCCCGAGCGAAGTCGAGGGATTTTTCTAGTTGCCAGTGGATAGCACATCCTCGATGACGTCGAGGATTTTCCGTGTGCCTTCTTCGAGCAGGACCACATCATTATCGACAATCACACGTTTGGTGCCTTCGCGTTCCTTCGGCAAGCGCTTTTTCAGATCATCGGGAAGGTCGCGCTCAAGACCGTGAGGCAGTCTTCCATTCTCGTTCAGGTATTTCTGTAGCCCTGGCGGCAAGGCATGGCTATGGTGGTCGTGCTCATGCTCGTGCTCGTGGTGTTCCTTTTCATGATGGCCGTGTTTGTGATGTTTATCTCTGTTTTTATGATGATGCCCGTCCTCGTCCTCGTCATCATCATCGTGATCTTTGTGCTTGCCTTCATGTTTGCTTTTGCCGAAATATTCCTCGATGATGGCTTTTTCCGCGAGGTCGAAAACAGTTCTGACAAGGATTTCTTCTGCCGAAGCGCCGTTGTCTTTATGGTCTGCACGGGCAGGCATAACCGAAAAGGCGAGGGCAAGGGGAATAAGGGCAAGCAAAAGACGAATAGGCATGAGTGTAATCCTTTATAGTGTACCTGTTTATACCATATCAAAAACGGAGATGGCAATCGGAAGGTGGGGGGCGGGGATGAGGGGTTTTATGGTGAATTAAATGCAATTTCTAAGGCACTGTTAATCCATATTTTGTTTGTAATCGTTTGAAGAGATCATCTACATCTTTATCTGTAGAAAGTATATTTTCTATCATTTTTCTTATGCCCCAGTAAAAGCTAGCAGGCGCAAAAGTTATTTCGTTATTATTCTTCTTAATAGAAGGGCTACCAAAGGGTAGTTGTTTATCGGCAATTCGTTTGTTTAAATCTTGCCGTGTGTAAACTGCAGGTAAGAGGTAGATCAACTTTTTACTAGATGTATCTATTCCTAGAGAATGAGCAAGGGGATTTCGTATTTCATTGTATAATTGGTCTACAGCGTCTGTACTTGATATGCCTAGTGGTTTATCCAAATTCCAAGGGTAATGGTTGTTTAGTAGGCCTTTAAAATGTATTCCTGCTTTTCCTCTTCCATATTCGTCAGGTTTATAGAATATAGTTGACATGCCGGCAACAGTAGTTAAGCACATAACACCTGATGTAATGTGTGCTTGTCTTGGTGGAATGTTTTTATCTTCTGTCCATGCTGACGATAATAAATAATGAATTTCTTTTAACCAATTTTCTTCTAAGAGTAAGAGAAACTGTCCCAATTTTTTCTTGGCATAGGAACTCAAATTTAAAGGAATATAATTTTCTGACATCATTCATCTCCCATCTTGAGTGCTGCGATAAAGGCGGATTGAGGAATTTCAACATTGCCGTATTGCCGCATTTTGGCTTTCCCTTTTTTCTGCTTTTCCAGCAACTTCTTTTTCCGCGTGATATCCCCGCCGTAACATTTGGCGGTTACGTCCTTGCGCAGGGCGCTGACGTTTTCCCGTGCGATGATCTTTCCGCCGATGGCGGCCTGTATGGCGATTTTGAACATCTGGCGTGGGATGAGGTCTTTGAGGCGCTCGCACATTTGGCGTCCGCGCTTTTCGGCGCTGGCGCGGTGGACGATCATGGCCAGCGCATCCACGGGTTCTTCATTCACACGGATTTCCAGCTTCACAAGGTCGTTCTCCCCGTATCCGTCAAGCTCGTAATCGAAGCTGGCATAGCCCTTGGAGATGGATTTCAGGCGGTCATAGAAATCAAACACCACTTCGTTTAAGGGCAGACGGTAGATCAGCATTGCACGTCCGCCTGCATAGGTCAGATCAACCTGCACGCCGCGGCGGTCTTGGCAGAGCTGGAGCAGGCCGCCCAGATATTCATCGGGGACAAGGATGGTGGCCTTGATCCACGGTTCTTCGATGGATTTGATTTTGACAACATCGGGCATGTCCACGGGGTTATACAGCTCTACTTGCGTGTTGTTGGTCATGTTGATCTTGTAAACCACGCTTGGCGCGGTGGGGATGAGGTCGAGGTCAAACTCGCGCTCTAGGCGTTCCTGAATAATTTCCATGTGGAGCAGGCCGAGGAAGCCGCATCTGAAACCAAGGCCGAGGGCCTGGGAGCTTTCGGGTTCGTAGTGAAGGCTGGCGTCATTCAGCCTGATCTTGCCGAGGCTTTCGCGCAGTTTTTCGAACTCGCCCGCATCGGCAGGATAGAAGGAGCAAAACACCATAGGGATGCTGGGTTTGAAGCCGGGCAGGGCAGTCTCGCAGGGCTTTTTCTCGTCTGTGATGGTGTCGCCGACATTGGTTTCGCTGATATCCTTGATGGAGGCGGTGATAAAGCCCATTTCGCCGGGGCCGAGTATGTCAAGCTCGACCTTTTTGGGGGTGAACATCCCGACGCGGTCAATCTCGCGCGTGGCGCCATTGGACATGAATTTGATCTTCTGGCCTTTGCGTAAGTAACCGTCAATCACGCGCACAAGAACAACGACGCCAAGATAAATATCGTACCAGCTATCGACCAGCAGGGCTTTGGTGGTCTTGTCGGCCTCGCCTTCATGGGGCGGCGGCAGGCGGGTGCAGATGGCTTCCAGCAGATCATTAATGCCCGCACCTGTCTTGGCGGAGGCTAGAATGGCGTCGCTGGCGTCAAGACCGATCACATCTTCGATTTCTGTGCGCACTTTTTCAGGATCGGCGGCGGGCAGGTCAATTTTGTTAATCACGGGGATAATCTCGTGGTCATTATCAAGGGCTTGATAGACATTGGCGAGAGTCTGCGCTTCAACGCCTTGGCTTGCATCCACGACAAGGATCGAGCCTTCACATGAGGCCAGAGAACGGGAAACCTCGTAGGAGAAATCCACATGGCCCGGTGTGTCCATCAAATTGAGCTGATAGGTTATGCCGTCCTTGGCGGTGTGTTCAAGGCGCACGGTCTGGGCCTTGATGGTGATGCCGCGTTCGCGCTCGATATCGGTGTTATCGAGGACTTGTTCCTGCATTTCACGCTCTTCCAGCCCGCCGCATTGTTGGATCAGGCGGTCGGCAAGGGTGGATTTGCCGTGGTCGATATGGGCTATAATCGCGAAGTTACGGATTTCGTTTATGGGTTTTGTTTTACTATTCTGGCTCATGCCCATGTTTTAAGGGCAGGGCGGGGTTTTTGCAAGCGGGAAATAGGGGGAAGATTGACATGTTTTTTCTTGCAAAATAGTTGTGTTAAATTCCTGAGCGTTGCAAAAATGGCTGCGCTATTTTATAGTTTTTTGGAAAGTGAATGATGGGCTATGGCAGAAGATAATCAGGATAATAACACAAGTAAGAATGACGGGCATGTCCCGTTTTTGGCGCCCGTGGATGAACAAGTCAGATCCGGCAATATGGGTTTGTATCTGGGGGGGGATCAGGATCCGAATGAAAAAATAAAGCGGCTTTTTATTCTTGCTATTCTGGCGTTGACTGTGATCGGTTTACTTGTGAAGGGTGTTTTTTTTGATGAAAAAGCACGGGAGGAAGAAAGGCAGGAAATGCTCCGGCAGGTTCAGGAATTTGAAGCCTATATTGATGAAAAAGAAAGAATGTCCAGAGAGGCAGAGTTTAGAAAATGACTATAGTTATTCCCCTCTCCCTTAATCCCTCTCCCCATGGGGAGAGGGAAGATGCGTCAGCATCAGGGTGAGGGGTCAATGACGAAAAAACGCCCCAAGGGGCAAGGGTGTTAAGCCCGAAAACGAATAAAAACCCCGCAAGGAGTGATCCGACGGGGTTTTGTATAATCTGTAGTTTTAAAAGTGAATCTACGCTTGTGGCGACGGGTATTCCGCGCCAGTAGAAGGTGTTCCGACTTCAAGCGCTGCAACATGTGGATATTCTGCCACACCGTTAGAATTAATATTGATGGTGGTAATGGCTGCTACTCTTTCCAGTGGCCCGAACCCGGTTAAAATGCCTTTAGGATCAGTAATTCGATGACTACCAAACGTAAGCGCATTTGTGTCTGTAATCTCATTTCCTGTAGTGGGTTTGCCAAGTGGGTAGTTAGCTTTGGTTGTCTGACCATTTAAATCTGTAACAAATGAAACATGAACAGCGGCGTTAGGGTTATTTGTTCTGAAAAACTCGTTAGAGATAATGCCACCTTTTCCCTTGTTAAAATCGCCGGTAACATCAAGTTGCCTATTTGGCTCGTTCGAAGTTGTTCCATCACCTGACATACTATCACTCCTTTGTTTGTCATTTTCCTACTATTTAAAAACTTTACCGCTCACCTATTAGTCTAACAATTTTATTTGCTTGAATGCAAACTTTTTATTGTTCTTCTTTATGGAGAATAAGAGGGACATATTTGCCTTCTTTGGCTTGTCCTGTCTCGTCATCCATTAATACCATCAAAACCTGATGCGTGTTTTGCATATTCTTGGTTATATCGTTTCCCAAAGGCAACCCTGCGTCACGAGAATCGCCATTATCCAATACAAAATCCAGTTGCTGCGTGCCCAGATTAAATTCCAGCCATGCCGGATCTTCTTTAAACGGGCGGTTATAGAACACGGCGCAACGACCATCTTCTTTCACAGCAACCTGCACCAGTAATCTATGTTCTTCATCAACGCCGTAGACAAAATCAACAAGGCTCGGCTTTTTCTTATCCGCCCCTTCCTGTCTACTTGCCGCTTTGTTTGCCATCCCGTTTATCTTTCTTTATTTTCTTACCAAACAGTATATCTATTTTTTTGCCAAAAGGCCCGTATTTTTTCAAGTTTTTTTAGGTTTGTTCCTGATTTTCGAGTTTTTCCTGTGTTTTGACAATCAAAGGCACATCAATACCGTCAATAGTTTTGCCGTCTTGTGTTCTTACGATGAATATATTTTGGTCTTTTGCGATATAGGGGCGCACCAGCCATTGGATACGGGCGCCTAAATCCAGTTTCTGGCCGTCATTTGTGTAAACTGTGATGCGCTGTGTTTCGGGATCATATTCCAGATGATCAACCGTGCAATTTAACTCGTTTTTGTGAAAAATATAGTTTTGGCCGTTCTCGCAGTCGCAATATATATCGAAGTTTTCCGGCAAAAACAGATGTTTAAGGCCGGAAGAGCGGCTGGCGCCAAAATCTGCCCCCATTTTTGCGCCATTTTCCTTTTTGGCGGGCTTTGCGTCTTTCGTTTCGTCTTCTTCTGTTGACATGATTAAATCTGCCAGAAATAGGTGATCATATGAAGTCTTTCCTATAGCATCATAAGGATAAGAACTTAACGAAATCATAACACAGCCTTCTTATTTCTCAAAGTTGTTAGCGGCTTCACTGTTTAGTGTGCAGTCGCCGGTTGTAGCGGGATGATAGGGGTTGGCGGCGGCATGGTTGTTGTAGATGGGGTTGCACCTTTACTATCGCTACCGGACACGCTCTCGGACGGTTTTGGCATTCCGTCCGGCGTGTGATTGCCGCTGCCTTGTTGAACTGTTCTTTTGCCTGTATCCGTGCTGAAATCCGCCTTATCAAAGTCTTCGAGCGTCATTGGTTTTTTTGAAGGGGGTATTGTAATTGTCTCTTTTGTTTCTCCGGATCGTGTGTCTCTTATTGTAATATTCTGTTGTCCTGCGCTTGTGTCGACAAGAGGGGAGTTGCCACCTGTTTGCACGACATTTCTTGTGTGTTCTTTCCGTAACTTTGCGAAAGCATCTTGCGCGTCTTTCCGCTCGGTATAGGCTTCTGCTACTTTGGTTTGGCTCATGGCGTAAAGGGCAATGGCGCCTACAGCCAGAAATCTCCAGATTCCGTGAAGCTCGAAACCCATTAGTTTGCCTCCGGTGTTATTCCAAAGCGAAATACCGGCAGCGCCAAGCAGAGTCAAGCCTAAGACATTAGCGCCCATATACCATGCTGAATTTCCGTGTTCGGCGCCGACCTCTTTTACCCACCAATCTTTGGTTTTGTTATACCTGTTTATGGCAGCATTTGCGAAATCCTTAAAAAGGCTGGGGCCGCCATCGTCTTCGCCGACTAGACGTCTGCCGAGTTCACCCAGATATCTGCGCGCGAAATCGCTTAGGGTCATATTGCCATTAAGCTGCTCGTCCAGCATCTTGTTATTTTTGATAATGTCGCCAAATTTATTTTTTGCGGGCAGGAATTTATTCCCGACAATATTTTGCATCTTCGTATTGATGTCTTTGAGTTCTTTCAGTTTTTTCTGAATGTCACTGGCATTGTTTAATTTGTCAATTTCGCCTTTCAGTTCTTTCGCCTGTGTGTCGAGCTCTTTAAGCTCGGAATCTATTTGAGAGGTCTCATCACGGTATTTTCTAAGCTCATCCAATACGTCTTTGATGGAATCGGCATCTTTCACCTCTCCACGGTTCCGAAGACCTGCTTCTATCTCTTCAGCTTTCTTGGTGAGTTCTTCAAAGGCCTTATTGTGTTTGTCGACTGTTGTGGACATTGTAGCCGTGCCATACAGGACTGTGTGGCCGTCGGATAGTTTTTTTTCACCGTCTTGTTTGTAGTTGATAAGTGCTTCGGCATCTTTCCTAAGGGCAGCGATTTGCTGGTCTGGTGTGGTTGGTGCGCTGGGACTTCCGCCGGCTCTTCTGCTGGAGCCTCCTGATGAGGAACTCGTATCCGGGGCAGCCTCGGCGGCGGCAGGGGGCTGAGGTTTTACGCCACCTTGTTCGTATGAAGTTGTGAAACGCGTAACGCTATCACTGGTAGTCATAGCAAGACTTTTTATTATGCTTAATTGTTTTCTTTGTTCTTCATATAATTTTTTGGCCTCGTCTAGATCTTCACTTTTTTGAATAGCCTCTGCATTGTCATTCATGAGTTTAAAGGATTTGGCTATCTCCTCCTTATCCTTCAGAATTTTATCTATCTCTTTTGAGCGATCCTGAAAGTCTTTTAGTTTCTCTGCCTGATCGGGATTATCCTTGTATTCTTTGGCCCGAGCGTCAAATTTACCCTTTAACTCTTCAAGTTCGGCATAATTGGCAGTGGCATCATTAAGCTCTGTTGTTGCCAGCTCCAGATCTCTTTTTCGGTGCTCTTCTGATAATAGTTTGGCCTGAGCAAGTGTTACAACGGCTCCACTATTATCAATCAGATAGTCCAAAGGATCATCCTCTGCAGCCTGTTCAGGGTTTTTATAAATGTCGCGCAGGGAATTTAAGGTCTGGGTGATGACGGCATAACCCTCTTCCTGAGATTGAAGCACGTCCATGGCCGACTCTTTCTCTGATTTAGCCATACCTTCTATCTGGGTTTTATTTATTTCGCCGGTTTTGATTCCTGCTTGAACGAGTGTTAGAATCTTGTCTTTTTTATCAAGAATATTTTGCAGGGCATCAATGCGCGCTTTTTCCCTCAGGAGCTTGTCATTATTGCCAGTTTTACGAAATGTTTCCGCTGTCTTTTTTAACGAGGCTTGTCTTGCTGCCATCTCGATGAAAGTAACGGCAATTTTTTGTTGTTCGAGCTGGGCATAAAATTCGATTCGACCTGAAAATTTTTTAATATCAGATATGGTTTGAGGGGGGAATTGTATATTTGAAATTCTTGCCCAGTCTTCTTTCGATAGCGGTTTTTTAGAGGCACAGGCCTTTTCGATCGTACTCCTTACATCGTCGTAGTGATCCAGTTTGCTTAAAAGTGTGTTATGAGCCCGCATTTGTTCATCAAGAAATGGTTGAAAAACTGATATATCTTGCGTCTTGTTATCAATGTTATATAGAGCTTCAATTTCCTTGTATTGCTTTTCAACTTTTTTCAAGTAACCTTGTATTCCCTTATCGGGATTTTTTCTATCAGGATTAATGTAAATATCAATATCTGACCGTTGGTTTCCATAGCCCATTACAGTCTTTATGATTTGATGTTTTAAGGCGAGCATATCGAGCTGTTCTTGTGTCGTAGCTGCCTCTATTGTCTCTGGTAGAGCAGGCATGGCATTAATTTGTCTTTTACCAAATTCTTCAAGAGATGTTTTCCTGTCCTGAATCATTTTGACAAGCTCTTTAGCGTTTGTAAGTGGCTTACTACCTTTATATCTATCATTGTCTTTAAAAAAATCCTGGTTATCTCCTCCTGCCAAGGCAGCAGCCAGCTCCAGAGCTTCGTCCGGATTTTTAGGGGGATTTTCTATTCTTAACATTCTTTTTTCGGCTGCCATGTGCTTTCACCTTAAAACTGTATTTTTTTGTTTCCTTAGTTGTACCATATATTCCATAAAAAATAAAATTTTATTACTCTACTTGCGGACCCACTTCTCCCGTGTGCCAAAGATCTCTCTCGGATTCTGCTTCATAAGTGTCATCTATATAGGGCGCATGTTTTTCTAAATCTTTCTGGTCCGTAGCTGCTTCATAACCATCTTGGAAGAGTTTTTTAGATGCAGCTGTATCAGATGCAGCTGTATCAAAAGTCCTCTTCTGCTTATGCCAAAGATCTCTCTCGGATTCTGCTTCATAAGTGTCATCTATATAGGGTGCGTATTTATTTGGGTCTTCTTTTGGCTTTTCTTCGCCGGCCTTGCCAGAGGAACTGCCACCCTTGCCACTTTTTGAGTCACTAAATGCGTCTATTAATGTACCTGTTATCTTACCGGCCGTTTCTCCTACGGATTTGTATCCTCCCTTGTTATATGCCAGGTCATAAAAAGGGATGCCAACGCCTTCTCCGTCATTAACGCCTGTCCAAGCTGTAGCCTTCTTCATACCATCATGCGCTATTTTGTCAGTTGCCCATGTTTGAGGTCTGTAGCCGTCAGAAAATCCCAACCAATTTTTTGTATCAAGACTTGCCATGCTTCCAAGGCCAGCTACAGCTGTAAACACTAAACCGCCTACAGTGGACAGGGCGGCCCCTTTAAGAGCTAGTTTTGAAGGTTTTAATCCTATCCAGTCCAATGGAGAAAAGCTTAATTTAGAATCTTTCTTTGGCCTCCAGTCGTCAATCGTACCAAAACCAACAGTGAGAATTCTTAAAAGGGACCTTCTTACTAGATTAAAAACACTTTTTTCGTCGTCTTTAAATGGTTTACCTATTACGTTATCCCAATCTTTTATCTTTGAAGAAAATCTGGTCGTTTCTCCGGGCCTGAATTCTGCATAACCCAAAAAATAGAATAAAGGTTTTTGCCATGCGAATCTTTTTCTTAGCGGAACATCAATGCCGCCATAGGGTAGCGCAAAACGCTTGGTGCCCGGATACTGTTTTGCGTAAGTAACCGGATAGAGATTGAGTTCGGCTCTGTATCTGTTTTGCCGGTTAAGGCCAAAATAACGCTCAGGGTTCAGCTTTCTTGGTCCTGTAGATTCAGCCTGAGCACCTTTAGTACTCCTGTTCTCTCTTCGCATTATATTTTTTAAACGACCCATGTATAAGTCAAATTCAGGGCCTTGAAAAAAACGGTCATTTTTATTTGCATCCTTGACTGCTTGGATTGCCTTGTGAAACCCTGTAATTGGTGGCTGGTTTTTAATATCTTTCATTCCTGGCGCTTGTCTGAGGGCGGCTAATTGTTCCATAGTAAGGGCGGTATCATGTCCGAATCCACTTGTTAGAAAAGGCAGGAGACTGGAAAGAAAGTTTTCTGCTGTTTGAGCATCATTCCAGTTAACAATAGGGCGGCCGTCTTCACCCCTTGCTGCATAAGTGTCCAAAACAACATTTTGCCATTGGGCTTCCAGATTATCGTCATCTCTTAAAAATGTATATGTAATCGGGCTCCCTGTATTCTGATAGGGGTTGTAAACCTGCTCGTTAATGGATCGAGCCAAGGCCATTTTGTATTGATAAGTGGCAGTTGTGTAGTCATCCTCTCGTGTATTTTTAGGCCAGTTCGGTCTTTCTCTTACATGTTCAGGCCACATATTTGTTAAACGGATTTCGGCGTCATTGGCACGCTTATACGAGCTGGATAAACCAGTTACACTATCATATACGTCTGTAAGTTTAAGCTCGCCAGTCTTGATTCTCTGTAAATTGTCAAGAATTTCTGTTCCGTTTTCGCCCTCTGGACCATCTGCCATATCATTGGCTAATTTCTCCATATCATCAAGATATTTTAGCAGTTCCTTTTTCTGTCCCGTTGAAAGATCATGACGCCAGGTTGCCCAATCCTTACCACGTTTGCTCCTTTCCTTATTAGTCTTATAAGTTTCATCTACATGATCCCTTAATTCACGGATTTTGTTCCGGTATTCGGTAAGTGCTCTAATATTTTCTTGGTTTTTGGAGAATTTTTCAAGAATGTCTCTTGCTTTTTCTGCTCCTCCATCCTTTCGTTGAAGTGTCGCAAGAGCTCTTACGTTAAGCTCCTGAAATTTTTCACGAAGTCCGGTTTCTGTCATAATCCTGTCGGCATATTCTATCACAGGCATAGTAATGCTTTCCGAGTTCAAGCGCATGGCTTTCACTGGGAAAAGTACAATGTCGGGGATAATGACGCTTTCTGAATAATCAATATGCGCCCATAGCTTATCTTTATCAATTCTGGGTCTGAATTTTGGTAGATCGGCGCTGGGTTCCTTTGGAGGCGTATATTTCCCGAGACGTCCTTTATCCCAATCTTTTTTATATAAAAATGCCTCTACTGCATCAGGATCATCAATAAATTCGAAGGCTGATTCATCAAAGTTGAGGTTAAAATCCTCCGTATTGGAGCTGGCGTTATTTGAAGTGTTATCGGTTTTTGCACCGGAAGTCGTGTGGCCGGCATTACCAGAAGTGTGGTCATGATCACGCGCAGTGACATCAACGTGAATGACTTCTTCCCATTCAGCGTCTATAATAATATCATCTTCCGGTTTTTCTTCGCTCATCTCTTTATCACCTAGTTACAGGTACAAATTGACCTTATTCTACCAGTATTACATTTAATTTGTGTTAATCCTACACTATGTAGTTCTGGTATTGCAAATAAAATTTGTTATTTTTTAGGGGGTTAAGATTTTTATGCTGTCCCTGGTTCTGGGTTTTTAAAGGAAAGGGCTTGCCCTTCTTTGGCTTGCCGGTTTCTTTCGTCCAGTTGTATTTGAAGAGCCTCAAAGGGAGGGCGCTCTAAAGCTTGCGGGTTGGATAAGCCAGTCATATTTGACGCCATTCCGAATGCGGTTTTAAATCCCCCGATAATTTCTGCTCTGAAGTTCCATAATACAGTTGCCAGAGCAGTGAGAACAGCAGTTTTCATGTTGCCTACTCCAGCGAGTTTTGAAGCACCTGCGAAAGCTGTCGCGAAGCCGAAATCATCAGCTTTGCCGTAGTCTTCTTTACCGGTTGCTAATTTCATTACAGTTTCAATAAGTCCATCACCTTTTGCTTCTTCTGTTTCTTGTTTTACAGGTGCGGCAGCTTGGCTGAGTTGACCTTTTAAGCTTAAATCGCTGGTGCTGGATTTGAGTTGTTCTTGTGTTGTGCCAGTCTTATCGTCACTACCGCCTCGTTCGCTGAACTCTCGGTTTAACTCGCTTCGTGGTTCTCTAACTATTTTTGGGGAGCGTTGTTCTAACAGGGTTTTTGGAACTTCTCGTTTATCATCAGCCCAGCCTTTGACCGTGTTGCCAATCCACCGTTTTACGGCACCGCCAGTCCAGTCATCATCCATTGAATTGAGGCCGTAACCGCCTATACCCAAGAGTAGAAGAAGAGGAACTCCCATTACAAAACCCTCCCGATCTTATATGCATCAGAAAGCGTAAAATCCTGTAGGAAACGTATATTTTGTGTAATCTTTCGCACTATTATCACCTTAATACTATAGCACATTTTTATGTGTTTTTATAATTCATTACCCTTACTATACGGTAAAGAAAATTAAAAAAGCAAGTTTTTTCGGAAAATATAGTCATTTGATTTTAGTTGCGGACATCGTTGCTTCGCCGCGGGCATGACGTAGGACTTTTAAGTTAATGCCTGAAATGGCGCATGCCGGTGAAAATCATGGCAAGGCCGCGCTCATTAGCGGCATCTATGACTTCCTGATCCCGGATAGAGCCGCCGGGCTGGATTATAGCGGTGACCCCCGCATCAGCCGCAGCAATAAGCCCGTCTGCGAAAGGGAAGAAGGCATCAGAAGCCACGACGGAGGCTTTGGTCAAAGGTTCGTCCCATCCGGCGTCTTCTGCGGCTTGTTGGGCTTTCCATGCTGCGATGCGGGAGGAGTCAATGCGGCTCATCTGTCCGGCGCCGATTCCAACTGTGGCCCCGTCCTTGGCGTAGACAATGGCATTGGATTTGACATGTTTGGCGACTGTGAAGGCGAAAAGCATATCCTTCATTTCCTGATCGGTTGGCTCGCGGTCTGATACGACTTTGAGATCATCTTCGTTAATGATGTATCTATCGTCTTCTTGAACAAGAAGTCCGCCGGCTATACATTTTACGAGCTTACGCTTTTGTTCTTTGTCGGGCATGGCGCCTGTTTCCAGGACGCGGATTTTGTCTTTTTTCTGCAAGACTTTAAGGGCGTCATCGTCAACTTTTGGCGCGATAATCACCTCGACAAAGCGCTCGGTTATAAGGGTTGCCAGATCGGCTGTAAGAGGGCGGTTTGTGGCAATAATGCCTCCGAATGCGCTGGTTTGATCACACATTAGGGCATGGTGATAAGCTGCCAGCGTATCTTCGGCTATGGCCACGCCGCAAGGGTTGGCATGCTTTATAATGGCGACGGCGGGTTCTTCGAATTCCGAAACAAGCTCGAAAGCGGCATCTGTGTCGTTCAGGTTGTTATAGGATAATTCTTTTCCCTGTTTCTGCAGGGCACGCGCGGCACCCGGGCGAACCGAGTGATCTGTGAGGTAAAGAGCTGCGGTTTGATGCGGGTTTTCTCCGTAACGCAGTTTTTGTTTTAATGTACCGGAGAAGCTTGTGCGGCGCGTAATAGCTTCTTGTGCCTGATCGGCAAGCCAACTGGAGATAGAGGAATCATAAGTGGCTGTCATTGAAAAAGCTGTCAGGGCAAGTTTTTTCCTTATATTTGCGCCTATATGGCCATCTGTTTCTTCCATAGAGGTTATGACTTTCTCATAGTCTTGCGGGTCGGTGATGACGGCAACATGTTCATGGTTTTTTGCTGCGGCGCGAATCATGGCAGGGCCGCCAATATCAATATTTTCGATGCACGTATCAAAATCTGCGCCACTTTGGACGGTTTTTACGAAAGGGTAGAGATTAACCACAAGCATATCAATCGTGCTGATGTCATTTTCCTGCATGGCTTTGATATGATCATCTTCGTCACGTTTAGCTAAAAGTCCGCCGTGAATCTTTGGGTGAAGGGTTTTGACACGACCTTCCATGATTTCAGGGAATTGTGTGTGCTCAGAAACTTCTTTGACTTTTATGCCGGCGTCAGTAAGAGTTTTCGCTGTTCCGCCCGTTGAAAGGATTTCTATGTCAAAAGAGGCTAGTTTTTTGGCAAAATCAACAATGCCTGTTTTATCAGACACAGAGATCAGGGCGCGCTCTATTTTAATTGAATTCGGGGCAGTTATGATATTTTCAGTCATCGCGTCACTTTCTTTGGTGCGCGGGGAATATACGATGCGATAAATAGCGTTTCAAGCGCTAATATAGTCATTCCCATTTATTCTTGCACTTCGTTATTCGTCGCTTACGTATTTATTATACGCTTCACTCTTCATGCTTTGTGCAAAAATAAAGCGAAACGACTATATATATGATTTACAGTAAAAACCTGATTTTCATCACGCGGCTTTTGAATTCAGATGCTTGCTGCCTTGGAGAGCGTAAAGTCCTCTTCGGTCAGGAATAGAAACAAAGTTATCTGTAATGCCAATTACAGTTTCTGCACCACCAAGGAAGAGAAAACCATCATTAAACATTTGCTTGGACATATTGCCAAGAATTTCGCCTTTGGTCTCGTTGTCAAAATAAATCAAGACGTTGCGGCAGAATATAACATCGAATTGTCCCAGCCTAGTCATAGGGTCTAACAGGTTGAAGTAATCGAATTTCACCATATTACGAATTTCGTCCTTGAGATGCCATTTCTCATTTTCACCTTGTGTAAAATAATTCATTAGATAAGTAATTGGCAGACCTCTTTGCACCTCGAATTGTGAATATTGCGCCGTGCGTGCCTGATTTAGGATTTCGTGTGAAATATCGGTGGCTGTAATTTCAAAGCTCCAGCCCGGCATTTCAACTGATTTTTCTTTTAATATCATGGCAATGGAGTAGGGCTCTTGACCGCTTGAGGAGGCCGCGCACCAAATTCTGAGTTTTCTGTTATGATTTGGGTTTTCTTTGTAATATTTAAGGACGGTGTCTTTGAAGGTCTCAAATGGCTTGATATCACGGAAAAAAGAGGTTTCATTCGTAGTCATGGCCTCAATTATATCAGTAACCAAATCTGCCGGGGGTACGCCCCTTAAGACTTTAGTCATGGCCTCAATATTTTCGTAGCCCCATTTTTTGGCGACAGGATTTAATCTGGAATCAAGCAAATATGATTTATCTTGTGTTAGGACCAGCCCTGATTTCTGCTTAAGAAGGTCTTTATAAATATCAAAGTCTGTGATGTGCATATTTTGCTGTCCTAGCCTAAATTATTTAGTCGCATTCATTAACCAAGGTCCAATTCCTTCAAGTGGTAAAACCGCAGAGCATAGCTGGTTTTGGGCTACTGCACCGGGCATACCCCATACAATACTTGTTTTTTCATCTTGTGCAATAATGCGCCCCCCCAAGCCTGCTAATTCTTGTGCACCTTTCAACCCGTCTGAACCCATACCGGTTAAAATGGCACATAAAACTTTCTTGCCGTAAATAGAGATAAGTGATCTGAGCATAACATCTACGGCAGGTTTGCAGAAATTTTCAGGTGGACCATCATCCAGTTTTATTTTTACATTCATTCCGTCTTTTCTAAAAACCATGTGCATACCACCAGGTGCAACATAAGCCTTGCCTCTTTCAACGGTCATACCTTCTTCACCTTCGAAGGTCTCAATGCCTGTCTGATCGGTGATGTGCTGGGCCAGAACTTTTGTAAAGGTTTTTGGCATATGCTGAGTTATTACAATAGGTATATCGATATTTTTCAAATCTTTGACAACCTTGAAAAGAGCATTTGGTCCTCCGGTAGAACTTCCAATAGCCAGTATATCAGGACGGCCCTTATAAGCATGCGTGTCATTGCGCAGTATCACAGGCATTTTGGGTTTTAGGGCGGTTGATATCGGCGTTGTTGCTACTCTATCTCTTGCAGGCGCTGCGTTCTGTGTTCTGTGAGCAACGTGAGAGGCAAGTGACTTTACCAATTGAATCAGGCGTGCCTTAAAGGCACTATCACTGCCTGTCTCAATAGTATTGCTTGGTTTAGCAATTGTCTCAACCGCACCTAAAGCCATTGCTTTTAGGGTAATATCAGCTCCTTTTTCGGTCAATGTCGAGCACATAATAACTTTGGTTTTCGGGGATGCCTTTATGATCAGGGGTAGTGCTGTGATCCCATCCATAACGGGCATTTCTACATCCAAAATAAGAATGTCAGGCTTTTTGGATTCGGCAATATGTACGCCCAGTTCACCATTTGAGACAGAAGCGACAATCTCAATGGATGGATCAGTTGTCAATGTTCGGGCAAGTATACCGCGAATTATGCTTGAGTCATCAACCAGAGCAACTCTAATTTTATCACTATTATCAATTGTCATGTTGATACTCAAAGTCGCTAATGTTGTTATTTATAAGACACCGATTTGCTCAAATTTGGATTGGATAATATCGCTATCGAAGGGTTTCATAATATATTCGTTTGCACCGGCCTGCATAGCACGCTGTATGTGAGAGATATCATTCTCAGTGGTGCAAAATACGACTTTCGGATGGTCGCCTCCTGCCATGTCTCTTAATTTTTCCAGAAATTCAATGCCGCTCATTACCGGCATGTTCCAATCCAGTAAAATGGTGTCCGGCATATTCTGAGCACAAGATTCGTATGCTTTTTGACCATCTTCAGCTTCTCGGCATTCAAATCCTAAATCATGTACAATGCGACTCGCAACTTTCCTTACAACACGGCTATCATCTACAATTAAACATGATTTCATCGGCAATACTTCCTATGTTCTAATTTTTTAAAACCTCAAGTCGATCCTATAATCTATAGGTGAAGATATTATAAATATCACTTCTTTTTCGTAAAAAAAATCAGTTGTTAACATATTCCAGAAGACGTGCAACATCCATAATGATAAGAAGGTCGTCTTCAAGTTGGTATATACCTATCGAGATATCCATCCATAAGGGGTCAAGTGTTCCTGGATTTTTTTCAAAAACTTTATCTTTAAGGCTTAGAACGTCACCTACGCTGTCAATGATCAGGCTGTAGAGTTCGTGTCCATGTTCGACTACGACACTCATAGAATTTTTGTTTATTGCGTTATCTTCCAGTTTTAATCGCTTGCGCACGTCGATGGCTGTAACAACGCGACCTCTGAGGTTAAGCGATCCGGCTATTTCCGGTGCGGCGAGGGGGACTTTGGTTACAACCTGACCTCTGAGGACGTCTTGTACCTGCAAAACAGGTATTCCGAAAAGCTGGTCTGCTATTGTCACAGTAAGGTAATCTTTTGATACCAGTTCGTTTTGATTTATGGCAGTATCGTGCATTTTTATCTCCTTAAAAAAGATGGACTTTTAAGAATTCAGGGTTTGTGACAATGTACTAAGCAGACTATCTTTGTCGAATTTGGCAACATATTTGTTATATCCAGCTTCTATGCCGCGCTCGATATCCTCGGGAGTGGCGTGTGATGTCAGAGCAACCATCGGTGTATCCTTCCAACTTCCGTCCGATTTGACCTTACGAGCAAATTCAAACCCATTCATTTCCGGCATTTCTATATCACTGACAATAACATCAAATATTGCGCCTTTTTTACAAAGATCAAGCGCTTCCATCGGGGTTTCCAATGTGGTGACTTCGTAGCCGGCAACACTGAGCAGCGGTGTGATCATGTTCCGGAAGAAGGAACTGTCATCAACAAGAAGTACCTTTAATTTCCGATTAGTATTATCGGCATTCTGCCCTCCATTTCCTTCGAAAGGCATGGAGTTAAAATCTTTGAACCAGTTGCCATCAACAATTCTCAGGTAATGAGTAACATCTACAACATCGGTAGCCTTACCGTCGATAATGGCGCTTCCCAGGACACCTTCTTGCGTGCCACTAAGCTGTACATCGACTCGTTCTTCTACGATGTCAATGATTTCATCAACGATCAACCCCATGGATTGTGCGTTATCAGAAAACACAAGAACAGGTTTCTCTCGGGATCCAGAAATTTCTACGGAAGAGTCAAATGCAACCAGAGGCATAAGTGTATCCCTGTATTGGACCATCATTTTACCGCTGGAATATTCAATGTTATCGGTAACAATATCCTCAAGCCGCGCGACAAGGGATAGAGGAACAGCTTTGGGGGCTTGACTTCCAACACGGAAAAGTAAAAGCGAAGTCTTCTTCTCTGTATCTGCCTTGTGACTGATTTGAGCAGTAATTTCCTGTGTGGCTTCAAGTTGGCTCATGTCACCCGTGGCATTGGCGATTCCATTGGGATCAAGGATCATGATGACGCTACCGTCACCCAAAATAGTGTTGCCCGAGAACAAAGTAATATCCTTCAAGATTTTAGCTACGGGCTTAACAACAATTTCCTCTGTATCGAAAACACGATCGACTATAATTCCAAAATCATAACCTCCGACCTGAGTTACAACGATGTATAAGTTTTTGTATTCGGATTCTAAATCATCAACATTTGATTCCTGTTTTAATGTGCCTTCAGGATTTAAAGCGCTTTCAGGACTTTGTGCCTGGGATTCGGCGCTATGATCCAGAGATTCTTCCTTGATATTTTTACTATCTGCATCTTTAGCCTTAGAGCTTTTTTTCGTTTTTTTCTCTTCTTCTTTTTTGGATTCTTCCAAAGATTTAATCTTTTCGATTGTTTTCTCTTCGCTCAAACCCAGAACATCATTCAGGGAAATTAGAGGTAAGAGACGATCTCTCAAGCGGAAGACGGCCGAGCCCTTAATATATTCGATACGGTTATCGCCTTGTATAGAAATCATAACAAGTTCGCGCACTGAGAGCTGAGGGATTGCAAAACGCTCGCCCGATGCTGCAACAATAAGTGCGGAAACAATAGCAAGCGTAAGAGGGATTTTTATAATAAAGGTCGAGCCTTTTCCTTCTGTTGATTTTAACTCAACCGATCCACCAATTTTTTCAATATTGGTGCGCACCACATCCATACCGACGCCGCGCCCTGATACTGCTGTCACTTTCTCAGCAGTCGAAAACCCGGCTTTGAAAATAAATTGCTGTATTTGCTGAGTGTTCATTTCTGCCAGTTCTTCTGCCGTGGCTAATCTCTTTTCAAGGATTTTGGCTTTGATCTTATCGGCTGATAGACCTTTACCGTCATCCGAAATTTTAATTATGATATGCCCGCCCTCGTGATAGGCATCAAGAACGATCTTGCCAGTTTCCGGTTTACCCGCGGCGACGCGGTCAGCGGGCAATTCTATACCGTGGTCACCGGAATTGCGCACCATATGCGTTAGCGGATCTTTAATCATTTCCAGAACCTGACGATCCAACTCGGTATCTTGCCCATGCATTTCAAGGTCAATTTTTTTATCCAGCTCTATGCTCAGGTCACGAATAATCCGCGGCAGTTTTGACCATGCATTACCTATAGGTTGCATGCGTGTCTTCATAACACCTTCCTGAAGATCGGAAACGACGTGGTTTAATCTTTGAAGCGGCCCACTAAAATCGCTTTCCGCATTTACACGCAAGATTTGCAGGAGCTGGTTGCGAGTTAAGACGAGCTCACTGACCATGGTCATCAAACCTTCTAATACGTCGACATTTACACGCAAAGTCTGGTTAGCAACTTTTTTGTCAGAAGCTTTTCCCTGTCCGGCGGCACCCTGATCTTTTTGCGCATCATCCTGATCAGCAGATATTTCGGCATCATCAGGGCCGGGGGCAGAATCAAAAGCGGCTTGCAATTCTTCTTCTGTGGCATCGCCAGGGGCAAGTGTAGGCTTAATCATTTTATCTCCAATACTTCCTTTTTGGGTGTCATCTTCTTCTATATCATCAGGGCCGGGGGCAGAATCAAAAGCGGCTTGCAATTCTTCCTCCGAGGCATCGCCGGGGGCCATGTGTTTTTCCTGTACGGGCGCAACCTTAGCTTTTGGAGGAGGGCTTCCGCTTCCTCCTTTGCCGCTAATATCTTTGCCCTCAAAGGCGGCATCAAGTTTATTTATAATATCTGAATCTTCGCCTTCCGGTTCTTTACCTGTCTCTTCTAATTTGGAGACAATAAATTTAATTCTGTCTATTGATTCGAAAATAAGAGTGACGTAGTCGGGGGTAACTTCAAGCTCGCCATCTCTGAATTTTCCGAGAACGTTTTCTGCGTGGTGAGCAACTTTCTCGAGTCTAGGGAGACCAAGAAACCCGCACGTACCCTTTATTGTGTGCTTAAGACGAAAGATTTTTCCCAGTAGTTCCTTATCATTTGGATTTTGTTCCAGATTGACCAAATCGATATCCAGTTCATCCAGACTTTCGTTGGTTTCCATCAAAAATTCTTGTATCAGGTCATCCACGAGGTGTTTTCCTTTTGACGATTATTGCAATTAATTTGAAGTTACTCGAGGGAAAGAAAAACTCAGGAAGATTTGCGAAGAACACTACTTTTCGCAGAAAAGATATTAACAATATATATGCGTCATGTCTAACAAGATGTTTATTAAAGGCAATTAAAGGGTGGAAATTTTTAATGTGATGGTATTTGCTTCTGTTTCGTCGACATAAAGGGAGTAGCCGTAATTTTTAGCCATAAGGCCAAAAAGCGCTGCGTGAGCGTGTTTTGGCTGCAGATCATCAATATTAAATTGTTGTTTCAGAGCTTCGTAAAGCCCATCACGTAACCCTGCATTTTCCCCTTTTGCGAAGATTTTTACTGTTTGTGCATCTTCCTGTATTACTTTTATCTCACCACCTTTGGGCAAGCCTTCAGCGACTAGCATCAAGCCGCACATCAGCATTTTCGAAGATCCTATCACGGGAGGTGCCAAAGAGTGAGGGTCCCAGTCATGAGATAGTCTGGATGATTCGCCTGCAATGAAATCAGAAAATATTTTATGAACATCTTCTGCTTTGATGCTTTGATCTGCGCCGCCAAACCCATAAGCCAAGCGCATGGCTTTTAGTTTTGCAGAAGCTTGAGACGAACTATAGGCAATAAGGTCGGTGATTTCATCACCAGAATCTTCTCCCATGTCAGTAAGAAATTCCACTCCATTGGCAATGGCGCCGACAGGGCTTATGAGGTCGTGGCAGATTTTTGAGGCTAATAATTCGAGGAGTTTGGTATTGCTTGTATCCATAATGTGAAAACATTCTTGTGCTAGTTATTATTTATCAGGGGAGAGTATAGCCTAATTCTTTAATTTGTTCACCCACCATTTTCAAAAGTGATTCAAGGCCTTGACTGGTTTTGCTTTCAGCGCGGATAACAAGGACGTTTTGCGTATTTGAGGGGCGCGCCAGCCACCAGCCATCTTTTGTGGTCACTCTTATTCCATCAAGAGTATTTATTTGTAAGTCAGGCAGGTTTTTTAAATTTTTTATAATTCGCGGGATCAGATCAAATTTTTCATTTTCCTCTACGGGAAGTCTAATTTCCGGCGTATTATAGAGCTTTGGCAGATTGGCGGTCAGGTCCGAGAGTTTGTCTTTTTCTAATGCGTTAATCAGGCGTATGCTGCAATAGAGCGCATCGTCAAAACCATAATAGCCATCTGCGAAGAAAATATGTCCGCTGAGTTCTCCGGCGAGGGGGGCATTCATTTCCCGCATTTTATCTTTGATGACGGAGTGACCTGTTTTCCACATAATCGGCTTGCCGCCCATTTTAGCAATTTCGTCATACATAACGCTGGAGCATTTTACGTCACCTATAATAGGAGCGCCGGGATGACGTTTAAGAATATCTTTCGCATATAAGATCATCAGTGTATCGCAACGGATAATCTCGCCATTTTCGTCTACCGCGCCTATACGGTCGGCGTCCCCGTCAAAGGCAATGCCCAGATCACAATGTTGTTCAAGTACAACTTTTTGCAAATCTTTGAGGTTTTCATCGACAGTCGGGTCAGGGTGATGGTTCGGGAAGTCCCCATCTATGGTATCGTAAAGCAATATATGTTCACCAGGCATTTTGCCGGTTAATAGTTTCAGCACATCACCTGCTGCGCCATTTCCTGCGTCCCATGCAATTTTAAGAGGACGAAAGCATTTTAAATCCTGAAGGAGCCGAGCGACATAGCGCTCTTTCATGTCGATTTTTTCTTCTGTGCCTTGAATTTTTACCGGTGGTTTATCTTGCGCGGCAAGTTTCCCGATTTCCTGAATTTCAGTTCCGAAAACAGGATGGTCAAAGGTTGTCATCTTAAAGCCATTGTAATCAGGTGGGTTATGAGAGCCTGTAACCATGATTCCTGCATCGGTTTTTAAGTCTTTTACGGCGAAGTACAGCATTGGGGAGGGGCCAAGGCCAATAGATTTGACGTTGATACCGGATTCGATTAGTCCTTGGGTCAGGCTTTGCGCAAGGGCAAGGGAACTGTGCCGTCCATCATAACCAACACATAGTGTGTATTTATCCTGGTCAGGAAGTTCTTTGGCAAGATAAAGGGCAAAGGCTTTCCCCAAAGCATAAGCATCTTTTTCGCTTAAATTTTCACCGATTTGGCCTCTTATATCATATTCACGCAAAATAACCGGATCGAACATATGAGGCATATTAAATGATTTCTATTGATTATATTTCTTCAAAAGAGCGCGCACACCATCTCCAATTTCGGGATCGCTCAGTCCCCATGCAATATTGGCCTCGATAAAACCAAGGCGGCTACCGCTATCGTAGCTTTTACCTTTAAAGCGCATAGCGCGGAAACTTTTTCCGTCAATGAGTTTGGACATGGCATCGGTTAATTGTATTTCACCGCCTGCACCGGTTTCAAAGACACTTAAATGGTCAAAAATTTCAGGTTGCAGGATATAGCGGCCAACTACAGATAAATTAGAGGGCTGTGTTCCCGGTTTGGGTTTTTCGACTAGTCCTTTAACGATCATAATGTTTTCATCAGGTGTATCTGCATCGACAATCCCGTATTTATAGGCTTCGCTTTCCGGAACTTCTTCAACGGCAATAATATTGCCGCCTTCCTTATTATAGACATCTGTCATTTGTTTCAGGCAAGCCTCAGGGCCTTTCATCAGAACATCGGGCAGGAGGACGGCAAAAGGTTCGTTTCCAATAAGCTTGGCGGCACACCAGATCGCATGACCAAGGCCAAGCGGGCGGGGTTGTCGTGTGAGGAATAATCTGCCTGCGGGCATTTCTGAATCGCGCACTTTTTGGAGCATATCTGTTTTTCCACGGGATTCCAGAGTTTGCTCAAGTTCCGGCTGATAGTCGAAATGCTCTTCCAGCATTTCTTTTTGGCGGCCTGTAACAAAGATGAAATCTTCAATTCCGGCTTCGCGGGCTTCCTCGAAAACGTGCTGAATCAACGGGCGGTCGTTGATGGGAAGCATTTCCTTTGGCATGACCTTTGTCGCAGGCAGAAACCTTGTACCAAGGCCGGCGACAGGGAAAACAGCTTTTCTCACGGGGCGAATTTTTTTTGCAGACATAATC
>Ga0224501_10000379_pt1 | contig 37361 bp, 34 predicted proteins | sample SF_Oct11_sed_USG_4_FD_169105 | JGI IMG/M metagenome (GOLD analysis project Ga0224501, IMG submission 169105) | Sediment microbial communities from San Francisco Bay, California, United States - SF_Oct11_sed_USGS_8_1 | ecosystem: Environmental > Aquatic > Marine > Sediment | place: USA... | reverse complement strand
CATGGGATCATTCGAAGAGCTAGTACTTTTAATACTGCGAGGATTGACCACATTTATGTGGATCCGCATGAGCCTTACGCGCGACTTTTTCTTCATTATGGGGATCTTTCGGATTCCGAGCAGGTATCGAACATAATTTACAATGTCAAACCAGATGAGGTTTATCATTTAGGGGCTCAGAGTCAAGTCAGAGTGAGTTTTGATATTCCAGAATACACGGGAAATATCACTGCATTAGGCACCACAAGAATTCTAGAAGCCATCAAAAATAGCGGAAACAAGATTAAGTTTTATCAAGCTTCCAGCAGTGAGATGTTTGGGAATTCTTCTCCGCCTCAGAGTGAGGAAACTCCTTTCAGACCGAGGAGTCCTTACGCGATTGCTAAACTTTATGCTTACTGGGCGACTGTCAATTATAGAGAAGGTTACAACATGTTTACATCTAATGGAATCTTGTTTAATCATGAATCGCCTCGCAGGGGTGAAACGTTCTTAACGAGAAAGGTGAGTAGGGCGATAGCGAACATTTTGGCTGGGAAACAGAAGGTTCTTTATTTGGGGAACCTCGATGCAAAACGAGATTGGGGATATGCTCCAGAGTATGTGGAGGTGATGTGGAGAATCCTACAACTTGATGAACCGGAAGATTTTGTGATGGGAACCGGTGAAGCGCATTCGGTTAGAGAGTTTGTTGAAAAAGCCTTGTCTTATGTTGATCTTCGCTTCGAAAAACACGTGGAGATTGATCCGAGGTATTTTAGGCCTACTGAAACCGAGGAATTGGTTGCTGATCCGGGGAAGGCTGAGAAGAGATTGGGCTGGGAGCCGAAGATTAAATTTGAAGACTTGATGAAGGTGATGGTGGATGCTGACATGCGCAAAGTGGGTTTAGAATCCATTGGAGAGGGAGATGAAATCGTGGAAAAGAAGTTTCCGGGTAGATGGTGGAAGACGGATTAGCATGGGATTTTGGGCGGACAAGAAGACACTGGTGACTGGTGGGGCCGGATTCTTAGGCTCTTTTGTTGTTGAGAAGCTGATAAATGAAAGGAAGGTAAATCCTAAAAGCATTCGGATTCCAAGAAGCAAAGAGACGGATCTAAGAAAATGGGAGAACTGTGTAAAAGCCGTCGAGGATATGGATGTTGTTATTCATTTGGCAGCTAAAGTTGGTGGTATAGGATTTAACAGGAAGTATCCTGCAACTTTGTTTTATGATAATGCTGTGATGGGGATTCAGCTGATGGAAGCTGCTAGACAAGAGGGAGTGCAAAAATTTGTTGCTGTAGGGACTGTGTGTGCTTATCCGAAGTACACTCCTGTACCGTTCAAGGAAGAAGACTTTTGGGATGGGTACCCAGAGGAAACAAACGCGCCCTATGGTATTGCTAAAAAGATTCTGCTCGTTCAGGCTCAAGCTTACAGAGAGCAATATGGTTTTAATGCTATTTATCTGTTGCCAGTTAACTTGTATGGACCTAGGGACAATTTTGACCCTGAACGCTCGCATGTGATTCCGGCACTTATAAAGAAAATGGTTGATGCAAGATTAGATGGAAAAAATGAAGTTGCCGTATGGGGTACTGGAAAGGCCTCTAGAGAGTTCTTGTATGTGGAAGATGCAGCTGAAGGTATTCTTCTAGCCACGGAAAGATACAATAAACCAGGCCCCGCTAACTTAGGTGCAGGCAAAGAAATAACGATAAGAGAACTTGTCGATTTAATAGCGAAGCTTACTGGATATAATGGAGAAATTGTATGGGATGCTTCAAGGCCAGACGGGCAACCACGGAGATGCCTTGACACCAGTAAAGCTAATGAAGAATTTGGGTTCAAAGTGACAATTGGTTTTGAGGAAGGTCTCCGAAGGACAATTGAATGGTACAAGGAAAAACATCCTAAGAATAGAGCAGACAATAGCGCACGCGTTTCATCCTACACTCATTAACGAGGTATTTGGTTGATTATGGCGCGCACTCAACAATTCAAACATTGTTAGGCGAACTAGGAAGCCAGATGCAAATGTTGGTGAGGTTTCTTCTTCTTGCAATTATAACAATGGGGAAGAGTTCTACCCATGAAATGGTTATGCATATTGTTGATATTATCGTGTCTATTGATAAGCTTGTTGTTGAAGACAAATTTTAAGGGTGCTATGGATACCTGGAATACCATATCTGCTTCCTTGCATCTGTACTAAAAGGATTCATTCTTAGACCATGAACAGGGCGGCACTTCACAAGTCTCTTAGAAAAGAAGAACCACTGGTAAGTATCATTGTATTGAATTTTAATGGTAGAAGTGTGCTTTGTGAATGTTTGAAATCGGTTTTTAAGACGAATTACTCTAACTTCGAGGTCATTGTAGTTGATAATGGTTCTACGGATGGAAGTTGCGCAATGATTAATAAAGGATTCTTAAATGTTCAGGTCATAAAGAATCAAGAAAATTTTGGATATTCCAAGGGCAATAATATAGGTATTCTTGGATCCAAAGGCGAGTTCATAGTGCTCTTGAATAACGATACGATTGTGCATCCTTCGTGGTTATCTAAGTTACTTATAGGAGCTAAGCTAAATCCTGAGTGTTTCTATCAACCTAAAATCCTATTTGCTGAAAGTAAAATAATAAACTCGGCAGGTAATCTTATTCAATTGTTTGGTTTTGCTTTTCCTCGTGGAATAGGCGAGCCAGATACTGGTCAGTATGACAAAAAATGTGAAATAAGTTATGCATCAGGAGCTTGTGTACTTGCATCTAAACGGCTTATTAAGAAGATAGGTCTTCTTGATGAAGGTTTTTTCACCTTTTATGAAGATGTTAACTGGGGGTGGAGAGCATTAATGCTTGGACATAAATCAATCTACGTTCCCTCTGCAGTTATTTATCATAGATGGGGAAGTAGCTGGGGAAACATAATGTCATCCAAGAAATTCTTTTTTGTTGAACGTAGTAGGCTTGCAACTGTCTTTAGAAACTACTCTCTCTGCACACTAGTCAATGCTTTTCCGTTGCTTCTTTTTATAGAGTTATTAGTGCTGTTATACAGTCTAATGAATGGTTTTGCGTCAGAAAAGATAAGATCATATTCAGATATCTTAAAAAACAGAAAAATCATACTTGGTCAAAGAATAGAGTTGCAAAAAAAGAGAAAGATTCCGGATAGCATTGTCCTAAAGTCTTTTAGCCACGAACTCGATCATCCATACCTTGGTAGATTCGCAAAAGTCGCTAGTAGGCTTTTAAGATTTCTTTCTAGAATTGCTAAGCCACTTGTCAAATAAATACGCCGAAATGTTTAACGTCATTGGATATTACTAAGGTTCTTGAAAGCTTTTTGTGCTATAGATCGCGCGTGTTTCTACATGGAGTGGTTTCAGAATAAGAATTGCAATTATCAGAGCCATGTCTGAACAATATGATTCTCGTTTGATCAAGGAGTATTACGCTCTTTCAGCTATAGGCGACGTTATGGCCTTCACTTGGTCAAGAGAACATCCTTCAAAGACAAAAGATGAAGTTTCTTTTGCTGAGTTTTCATTACGTATTCCGCATAGTAGCATAATTATTGTATTTGCACTGCCTCTTTTCTGGATCTGGCTACTTGTAAAACTCTTCAAGTACTCGCCAAATTATGTTCATTCTACGGACCTTCACGCGATGTTCGCAGCGGTGTTCTATCGCTTTCTGAGACCAAACACAAGAATTATCTATGATATGTACGATATTATTTCTCTCTTTTGGCGTGACAATAAAGCCATGTTTGCCATAATAAGACGACTTGAGACAATAATGGTTTCGATTTCTGACGCGGTGATAGCACCCAGTCCACAACGTTTGGCGCTCTTTAAATCCGAATGCGTAAAGCTTGCCAGTATAGTGCCTAACTTCCCTATACTAGTTAAAATAAAAGCTCAACGTTCTACATTCAAAAATCGGCTACTTGTTAGATATGCGGGAGGGATTGGTGACGAATTTTTAACGAACCTATTATTGAAAGCTTGCAAAAAATCTCGAAGGATAAAATTAGAACTTGCAGGGAGAATTGTAGGAAACGTAGAAAAAATACGCCGTGAAATCAAAGATTGTAACGCTTTCTATATAGGAGTTTTGCCATACAAGAAAGCTCTAAGGTTCGTATCTAAGGCTGACGTAGTTCCTGTACTGTACAACAAGAGACTCTCCTATATGGCGGCTCCATCAAAATTGTTTGAGGCTTTAATGTTGGGTGTTCCTGTCATAAGCAATGTTTGCGCCGAAGTTGTCCTTTCTAAGCGTTGCGGTATCTATATAGAAGAGCCAACTGCTGCTTCCCTCTTTGAGGCTCTAAACTACTTGTTGAAAAACCCCTCTGTTGGAGTTGAAATGGGTTTAAATGGACTGATAGCAGTAAAGAACAGTTACAATTGGGCTATCGCATCAGAAGGATTAATTGCGCTTTATCAAAAATTAATTAGGGGAAAAGTTTGCATAAACCTGAGGTTACCATACTAGTTGTTAACCTTAACAATGCTAGCGCATGCTGTGCAGACGAACTACACGGCGTTGCACAGAAGTGAGAAATCATGTAATAAAAGGCTCCTTGATGAGGAAAGTGGCTAATCATAAGAAGAAACTTCCAAAAGTGTCGTTGATTATATCCAATTTTAACGGAAGAGATCTTTTGCGAGACTGTTTAAACTCTCTACTTTGTCAGGACTACGCTGCTTCATATGAGATCATAGTGATAGATGCAGGATCAACTGATGGTGCTCCAGAAATGATAGAACAAGAATTTGCTGAAGTCAAGCTAATAAAAGAAAGCCGTATAGGAATAGGAAAAGCGGTCAACTTGGGTTTCCGTATTGCAAGAGGTACCATATTAGCATTTGATATCAACAGCGATGAAATTTTCTCATCAAGTTGGCTTCGCACTCTGGTAAACGCTCTTCTAAGACACCCTGATGCAGGGGTTGTTGGGGGGGTACGTATACTATATGGAACAAAAGATGTCATCGACGAGGCAGGTGCAACTTTTAATTATCTTGGAATTCCCTCAAGTTATATTCGGGTCAAGCTTTCGGACGTTCCAAAAGAGCCAAGGAAAGTAGATTACGTAGGGGCACCGCTTTTTCGTAGAAAATTATTGGATATTGTTGGTTTATGTGATGAGACCTATGTTATATACTCGGAGGATGAAGACTATTGTGCTAGGGTAAAGAGAGCTGGTTATGATATTCTTCATATTCCGCAAGCAATTTCTTATCATAGACGTAGTGTAACTATTGGAAAAGATTCTCCTCTATCTGTTTATTATGAGCGACGTAATCATGTTAGGTTTATAATTAAAAATTTTCCATTGATGCGAATGTTTTTAGCATTATTTTGGCATGTTTTCTTGCTTACTGCCATAGAAGCAATTGTGTTTATTCCATTTATCAAGCGAATTCTTAGCTCAAAAGATTCAAGATTAGTTTTTCTTTCACAAAGAGCCAACCGAAAAAATTATCGGGCAATCATAGAAGCTATTCGTTGGAACTTTAGAAATTTCAAATCCACTATTTTTGCGAGGCAACAGGTATCAAGGATTAATAGATTTATCAGATGAGAAAGCGATAAACATTGCGCGCGCATGAAGAAAATATTTCGCGGCTAGACGCACAACACAGATTGCTAACAAGTCTAAACTAGCGCGCGCTCTAAATTGGTAGAGTTCTTAGGTGAGATAGTAATCTAGAAGGAGTTTCGTTGCTCCAAAAAAGCTTTGATGTGAACTATTGATGCTGACGTTATTAGACCTTTTGATGAACTTGTTCCCACCTGTGATAATAACAATCTCAGGTTATGCTCTATATGTCTGCCTATTCAAATCCCATGAACAGCCTCACGCCCTAGTGGAGAAGTGGCTAGTTTCACTTATCTTTGGAATAACCGCGGTTGAAGTGCCACCTCTTTTCTTGTGTATACTCGTAAACAGATATCTGAATGTTTTTTACTTCAGTCTAACAGTCTTCTTGATCTTATTTGATTGTTGGATTTTCATTAGTCAGCGCCAGCGAATAAAGAATGATATGTCTCAAGCATTAAGCGTAGTGAAAAATCTTCTAAGAGGAGATTTATTGGAACGGGCATTTCTTATCAGTTTTATCGTGTTTCTTATTAAGACTATTTTAATCCTTTCCTTTAGACCATTGAACGATGCAGACGCTTTAGCGTATTATTTACCAACTTCAAAGTACTTCAAGGGACAAGATGGTGTTGGCCTATTTACAGACGCGCCAGCAGTAAGTCTCCTTTATTCATGGACGGAAATTTTCCTCCGGTCTACTGATCCTTTCAGACTCTTGCCGTCAGTTTTTGTACTAAGCTATCCTATTCTGATCTATGCCATTTCGAAAACGTGTTTAGGTAAGCGATATGCAATGGTGGCTATGGCCTTATCGTGTTTCAGTCCGTTTATCGATTCAATCTTGTATTTCTATGCGCTGTATCCAGATATTTATAGTGCAACATTCGTTGTAGCGATTGCCTTATTTCTTCTTAAGAAAATTAAGACGCCTGAGACCCCTCACTACGATTTTTACATAGGGTTGTCCCTGTGTCTTTCCTTTCTGTTTAAGCCTGCCTATGGAATTGTTGCGTTAATCTTCCTAATTTCATTCTACTTAGCAGTATTGAAACTAAAAGTGGCCATTCTGGCTTTTACAACATTTTTGTCGATTATATTGGGCTTTGTCTGTTTCTGGAGATTGGCATATGGCTTATCAGAATCCTTTTACATCCTGATTCTATTGGGAAGTATTTTAATTGTGGCATTAGCGACTGTTTTTGTTAAGATATGGAGGAATCATATTGAAAATCGAACTGTCAATCGATGGAGCTTGTTGAAAATAGTGATGTGCCTAATCCCACTTATGTCCTGGGTGACTCGTCAGGTCTACATGGGAGGTGAACCGCTTGGTATTCCTGTGCTCTCCTTCTTTTCACAGTCTACCTTGAACCCTGACCTTGCTTGGCTAGGTGAATTCTCACGTCTGATTGCACCTCAACCCGAGATGCTAATAAACTGGTCATACGTTTTCATACTCTTCTATCATCCACTTACAGATATCTACCTTACACCTTACAAGGTTGTAGGACTGGTTAATAGCTTCATGAACAAGCGCTATAAAATTGTGGGATTTCTGCTCATTTTCTCCTATTTCCTTTTCTTTATGATGGGCACCGTTCTTACCGTTCGCCATCTACTAATTGCTTCCTACTTTCTATATCCTGTGGTTTCAATGAGCATCTCCAGCCTTACTTCTAGAAGAGATTCCTTCTTTGCAGGACTGTTGACGTGCTTTGTTTTGATGTACGGAATTCTGGGAACATTTCAGAGCCCAACATTTAACTTATGGATTGAAGAATCCACTAATCCAGCAATAGCAGTCGCTGATAAGTACCTTCTGCAATATGTCCGTGTAAACACTCCATGGGCCGAATATGAAGCCGTTCACCTCGTCAAGAATTCATTTGTCTATTTTGCAATAGCCGTTGGTCTATTTGTTCTAATAATGTTTATGTTAAAGCTTCTTTCAACAATGAAAATCAAAGCAGTGTACATAAAAATACTCAAAAGGAGAATATGCTTGACTCATTCATCCCCTAGAAGGGTGTACTATTCTGCGGCTATTTTGCTTCTTTGTTGTTCAACCATTATGATAGTACCTTTCGGTCAGTTTGCTGAAAATAAGTCTGCCGGCAATTTGCTTGCATTCGAGACCACTGGCTCGTACTATGCTCAGGAGATCCATATCGCTAATGATCTAAACAATAAAGTGAATGGGAACGATGTGGTGTTGACATTCTTTTTCAATGCTTTCTATTTTCTTGACTTCAAGTACATAGATTTGTTGCATGGGCTTCACATCAGTAGACCGCTTGTGTCTATTGGACAAATCCCAACTATCAGGAAAGCCGTCGAAGCTGCAGATACGTTTAGCCTCGAGAAAGCAATGCAAGAATTGAAAGTTCATTACTTGCTAGTGCCGAACCCCATCGCTTATGGCTATACTTATTTCGATAGATTTCAAAAGATTTCGAAAATGCTTACAATATTGACTGCTAGCGGTTTGTTGCGAAAGGTTGCAGAGTACGATCTGTTTCAACTGTACGAGGTGACGTACAACTGGAGATTTCAAGATGGACTTCTGCTGCAAATGAACGCAGTCAATAGATCTTCTTTTGGCGAAAATTTCTTCATATTGCCATTGGTCGCATCGAACTTCAAGGCATCAATTTGCGCTAAAGTGATCGAAGAAACGAGTGGTCATACTCGTCTCGGTCTTGTTTTTGGGGCTCAAAATTTCGATCTAGAGAACAGAACGTTTTACATGTTTGCTATTTTTCACAAAGATTGGAACGCAACTGCCCTAATCAAGTTCACAAACGGGCGTTCAGAGATACTCGCACAAAAACCGTATGTGATTCCAGAGAATTTAGCAAATATTACAGTCAAAGTTTCTGGGGAGAGAATAATGTGTTATGTGGATGATGCTTTACATTTTGATCTCATGGATCAATCTTCAACTGCAGGTGCGGTTGCTTTTTTCACTGGAGGAGATAGAACAATGATTACCGATGCAACGGTCACTTCTTCAACAGACAATATTATATGGGATTTGAAACAATATGGCCAGTAATCACAGGGATAATGAAGACAATTCCCTAGTCTCGATTATCGTAAGCACCATGAATGAAGCAGAGCATATTGGGGATCTAATAACAAGTTCGTATGCCCAAACATATAGGCCTCTAGAGTTGATAATTGTGGATGGAGGAAGTGTTGATCAAACTACAAAGATCGTTCGAAAATTCGCCCTAGCCCTTGCTGACAATCTTTTTGAAATACATTTGCTCCACGAGGAAACTCTTGGAAACGTTACTTCACCAGCGAATGCAAGAAATATTGGCATAAAAAACGCCAAGGGTAATTACATAATTCTCCTAGACGCAGACTTCTTCTTCATAGATGATGACTCTATAGATAAGATTGTAACTAAGCTTAGAAGGCATCAATTTACGAAGGTAAAAGTAAAATTCGCAGTGGACACGGAGTTAGAACGGCAATTGAGCCTAACTTATGGAAAACTCCATTATTGTGCGTATCGCAAAGAAATTCTTCGAAAGGTGACATTTGATCCTAGCCTAGGGTATGGAGAAGATAGAGACTTTTGGTTTAGAATTTATAAAGATATTCGGGTAAACTTGGATGTGACTTGTGATGTAACACTAGGAAGACATCTCTGTCACACTAGAAAAGAATTTGTTTCACAGACCATTTGGTATGCAAGAACTTTACCATTGTTCATTGAAAAGGTCATAAGAAACAAGGAAAACTTCTGGTATGATGAAATCTGTATTCCCCTTTTTGGTTCTTTGCTTGCCATATTTGTGCCAGTGTTCATACTCTTTTCGTTAAGAGAGGATATGTCCTGTGAAAGAAGTTTGAATAGAATACGTTTCGGATTATGGAACATCTTACGCAGGTATCTTTTCGTGCTTACTTTTGTAAGAGTCTCCATAGAAAGAGGTTTTCTTAAATCTTATACTTTGCTCTTGCTCGAATGCCTAAAACCGATGCTGAGACGTCACAAGAAATAGGAAGAGCATATCTACTCTATGCAGTGTGATTTAATGAATGACAGGCTCCGATTAGTTTCTGTGATTATATCAAATTACAATGGCCGAGACTTGCTGAAAGAGTGTCTGAATTCTCTGACAAAATTGCGATATCCAAACTATGAGGTCATTGTCGTGGATTGCGGTTCAACTGATGGCTCACCCGCAATGGTGAGAAGAGAATTTTCGAACGTAAGACTTGTAGAAGAGAAGAGGATAGGCATAGGCGAAGCTATTAATCTTGGGGTTCAACTGGCAAGGGGAGAGATAATTATCTTTGACTTAAACAATGATGATAAGGTAGACGAATTATGGATGACAAATATAGTTAAAACATTGGTGAGCTCGCCGGAGATTGGGATAGTTTGCGGGAAGAGATTCCGTTGGGGTTCTAACGAGATACTAGATGGTTCAGCTGGAAGGGTGAACCTGTTAAGAGGAACAACCCCGCTCATAGGATGTCTAGAACACGACTCGAAGCAATATGGCGTTCGGATGGAAGTTGATTACGTTACAGTCCCTGCAGTCAAGAGAGAAGTATTCGAAAAGGTCGGTCTCTGCGATCCAGCGTATTACTTCTATTACGAAGACACTGATTTTTGTTTTAGGGCCAAAAAAGCAGGTTTCAGAATAATATACGAGCCTTCCGCCATTTTCTGGCATCGAGGGAGCTCGACTATTGGAAAATGGAATTACAGGAAGAAATATTTCTACTATAGAAATCACATCAGGTTCATAGTCAAGAATTTTCCTTGTCTCTTAATGTTTTTTCACTTTTCAAGATACGTAGTTTTAGGAGGCTTGATGGAATCGTTCAGAGCTCTTCTTTCACTGCTTCATATAGATAAATTTCTTTTATATAATCGACGCCTTTATTCAATTGTGATGGGAGGCACCTTGGCTGATCCATGGTTGTCCTACAAGGCATCTGTTAGTGCAATTTTTTGGAATTTCAAGAATCTAAGAAGCACGGTGAGTGCCCGTTATAAATCGTTCACAAAGATAGCACACGCAATACAGGATAAGAGATTAAGATTTTCAAATGAACGATTTACGTTCAAGTTAGAGCCCGAACGCTAGTCGCCTAGGATCACAGAATTTAGAAGCGTTATCCAAGTTCGGTAACGCTTTTCAGTCTGAGGTCTTATGAAATCTTGTACAAGAATAATTCTCATAATAGATTGCGTGCGCGGAGAGACCAAAAATCGTGAGTCAAAATGATTAGAGTGAAGATTAAATTAAGAATGTTAATTCGTGAGTTGATATTAAAATTAGGAAGTGTTTTCTTCGAATCAAATCCGATCTTGAACCCATTAAGTGGCGATCGATGCATTGAGTATGGTTTTGTTATCAAAAACTTGATAGGTCTCGATAGGAGCAGATACAGAAGTGTTCTCGATATAGGTTGCTACGCATCGCCCTTAACAACGATAATCAGAGAGCTCGGTTTTACCGTGGATGGAGTGGACCTTCTTCCGTCTCCTTACGTTTATCAAGGAGTAAATCATCTCCAAGGTGATTTTCTTTCATTAGATTTCAAAGTTTCATATGATGTTGTAGTGTTGTGTTCCACAATTGAGCATATTGGTCTTGGGGGCAGATATGGGTCCAGAAATATTGAAGATGGGGACATGAAGGCTATTGAGAAAGTAAAGCAACTTTTGAACACTCAGGGGATCTTAATTCTTACAGTTCCCTATGGAAGAGAAAAAACAATAAAACCTCTACATAGGGTTTATAACAAAAACAGTAGATTGCTAAAATATGTTTATGATAATTTCAAAGTTGAAGTTGAGGAATTTTATAAGAATAATTCGGAAGATGTCTGGGTTAAATGCTCAGAGAATGAAGCCAGAAGAGTAATTCCCTCCGAGCATAATTATGCTTTGGGATTATTTATATTTAGAAAGAGGATGGGTCCAATGTAGTAGCGCGGGTCGATTTGAGTGGCATGTGCATCTGTCCTAGCATTTGCTATTTTTTGATGCGTGCCATTTTCGTGGCTTTTTCCGCACATCGAGTCAGAGTTCTCAGAATTTCTTATATAAAAAAAAGGAGGATACTTCTTACGGGTCGTAGATGGTGTGAGTGAAGTACATTGACCAGTCGGTGCCAGGGAAGTCTTCTCCGTCACCCCAAGCTGTCTCGCAACCACAAAATGTTGGTCCGCAAGCCCTAACGTCATCCAGAAGCGGTCCAAGTGCGTCAGAGGTTCCCATATCAGCGAACTCCAGGCGAGTTGTGTAACCTGTCGCGGTTAGTGTATATGTGTGATACGTCCATATGGTGTCACTGCCTCCAGCTAGGCTTATGGTATCAATATCCATCCCGTCCCACGTTACTTTTAGGACATTGTTAGAAGCGTCTGTGTTTGGGCGCGGGGAGAAGTAGAACTTGAGGCGATACTCTCCACCAGGCACTGTTACGAGGTCTTGGTAGATTTTGATGGAAGCCGGTTCATTATTAAGGCCGTTCGTAGGGCCATCCCAGTCGGAGTCCAACTCCGCCCACTGGCTTCCTTCGATAGTCGTCCAATCAAGCACTAGTCTCTGCAGCTCAATGTACGCGTCAGAAGGTCTTGTGTAGCCTTCATACGTGTCAGGTCCTGGCATCCACTCCACACTCCATCCAGATATCTCCCATGAAGCGTAGATATCCCAGTCTTCCGCATTCGTCACCACTGGCTCCTCAAACCCGCCGTTAACAACGACATTTTGTGATCCAGAAGTACACGTTTTCTTTACCACGGCATGGGCTGCTATGTAAAGATTAGTGCCTACACTCCATCCGTCCAATTCGATGATGTATGTGTACTGTGTAACCCACGGATCGTGAATCGTTTGGTAGGGGAATAGACCTGGGATCGGATTGCCACCAGGGGTCTGCGGGATGCCACCCAGAGAAGTGGCAACTGCTAGGTGCGTCTTGGTCAAGAACCAGCCAAGCATAGTGCTGTACTGAACGTAAAGATGCGTCCCGTCGTTCCAAACGAGGACTGTGCCAGCTTTTATGTGCTGACCGGCGATGAGATCCGTGACGGTGGGCTCGCCTTTCAGCTTCACGCTTACGTCATCCAAGAATGTGCCAACCGCGTCAGATGCACTCAGGTCAGCAAACTCCAAGTGAGTCCTCGTGCTCGTGGCAATCACCATGTACTCGTAGTATGTCCAATCCGTGTCTGAGAGTTCCGTGCCATTCGCCTCAAGAACAGCGACAACTTCCCCACCCCACCTGACCTCGAGCTTGTTTTCCTCCACAGCGGGACGTGGGGAGAAGGCAAAGCTCAGGTTATAAACGCCATGTAGCACCGTATGGAGCTCTTGGTAGATTTTGATGGAAGCCGGTTCATTATTAAGGCCGTTCGTAGGGCCGTCCCAGTCGGAGTCCAGCTCCGCCCACTGGCTTCCTTCGATAGCCGTCCAATCAAACACTAGTCTCTGCAGCTCAATGCTGGCGTCAGAAGGTCTTGTCTCACCACTCCACGACGCAGGCACCGACGGCATCCACTCCACACTCCATCCAGGTATCTCCGCTGAATTGTAGATATCCCATTTTTCCGCATGTTCCACCACTGGGTCCTCAAAGCCGCCGTTGACAACGATGTTTCCGCCATTGCTGGTCTGAACAGGCATAGCATTCAATGCAACGTTTAGCATGCTCGTAAGAAGCAATACTATTACGATTGCTTTTGGTTTCATTCTTGATTCTCCTTTCTTCTCTTCAATAATAATTTTCAGACGTTCCCTTATAAACACGTACGCAGAAATCCTCAATATTCCGAAACATGCAATAGTGCAAGAGAACACAAACACGCACGAGAATCATTTTCTCTGTTTAAATAGATTCTCAGGGAATAACCTTATGGTGAGGTTATTGTCGAGATCCGTGCGAAAAACCATGATTATACAAAGTCCCACTCGTATTTCTGGTCTGGTTCTCACTTTCTTAGGGTCGTCATTCATAATTGCCGTATTGTCCTACGCTTGGGCCTCAGGAGTTTCTTTCTTGAATCTTTCAGCGTTCAATGAATTTCTGTGGACAAACCGTCTCAACACCGGATTCGGAATTCAATTCGAACTCATCTACCTCATTATCGCGGGCGCTGTCACAATCCTGTTAGGCGTCTCTCTGTTGGCTCGCAGAACGGAACGTATTGAAGAGGTGACCGTCATAACAGACGATGTAACAACCACTCTAGAATGCACCGTTTGCGGATATCAATGGAAAGAAATCTTCTCGCAAACACAACTAGAATCCATGGGGTTTCCCCGAAACCGAACAATCTCTCGGAGAAAATGTCCAGTTTGCGGAAGGTTCACCCGCCCCAAGATAGTAGAGGTGCGAGCCCCTCGGACATTCTGATCAACACCATACAAGCCTATAAAACCAAAAATGCGACACCACACGGAATAAAAGGATTACGGGGAAGCTTTGGTATATTTTTAGCTTTATAAGGAGGTGGGGGGGATCTCCCTCTCAGGCCAGACTAACGTTGATGGAAAAATGTTTTGCTTATTGTTTTTCTTTGTGGTTTGATTTTCTCTTTATTGCTTTTTTTATTCTTTGCATTAACCGTGTTTTCTTCGGTTCGGGTTCTGCGTGTAGTTGCGGATTCGATAAGCTCTGGGTTAAGGGCAATTTCTGTAAACTCATTTGGCTCCGATAATGCTCTCCCTTTACAAACTTGCCTCTGCCGTTTCTCCAGACATCTACTTTCTTGCCTTTGCGAAAGATCCACTGATGCACGATTTCACCCTCCGAGATCATGGTTCTTTCACTCAGCCTCTTTTGGATTTCATCGTTCAGCATGGCTAGTCGTTCCTTTTCTTTCGGGATGCCCTCAATGACCAATATATTGTAGCCTTGCGCTATCCTTCTCGCAGTCTCACCCAGTTTTGGAATGGCAACGAATATCGGTAAATCAACCCTCACTTCCGAAATCTTATAGATGTAGAGTATCAGGGGTGACACGCTTACGTCGACGTCTCCGACAGCGTGATCGACAGCCACAATGTTTTCACGGCCCCCGAACTTCTTCTTGGCTATGAGACTAAACTTGTGTTGGATGCCACTTTTTTCTCCGGTCGCTGAGGCGGGCATCTCCACGCTGAAGTCCAGCTCGGTTAGAAGCTTGTGAATACTCTCCAAGCTCGTGACGTTCTGCCTGATCTCCTGTTCTCTATCCGGATTAAGAGCGTACTTGGATATTTCCCGTATGATTCCCGTTTCAACTTTGAATTTGTTGTCACACTTGCGGCAAGTCACGTCTAGGTGGGGGTGTTCAAACTTTTCTCCGCATTCCTTGCAGACATACCAGAGACCCATATCTCTGTATTCGCCTTCAACCAATCTGGTTCCGCATTTAGGGCACGTGGGCATCCGATGACCTTGAATGTACTTGTCTCTTTCCTCAATGTTTCCGCATGGGATGTGCTCAGTCAAGCCTGTCTTGATAATGTGGCGGCTGGTGCATCCTGGACAGCTGTAGTGTAAGGTGATACATGTTGAGCCGCACACAGGACAAGCTGAAACTGTGTCGAAAAAACTCTTTCTCAGAATCTCTAGGTGGCAGAGGCGTTCCAGAAACTCTTCCGCCTTTGCCGGTGAAACATTCTCATCGAAAACTGACTCAACGGTTTCATATCTGAAACTAGAGGACGGATCATAAGTAGGCAGAATCTCCGCCTTTTTCCCACTCTCTAGAAGATTCCGCAGAAGTTTCTGTGCAGGACGTTCGATATAGGCTTCCCTTCTCTTAAGTTCGATTTCTTCTTCCGAGCCTGGTTTTACAAGCGCGAGCTCTTTGATCTCATTCAAGCTCAACTGGTCATACAACTGTCCTTTTCCTTCAGCCTTTCCATTGGCTTCGCGCTGTTTCGCTCTTTTTTTCAAATCGGAATCCCACAATTCATTTTGCAGAGAATCTATTTATACTGAGAAAAGCGCTGTCTATCGGAAGAAAAGGAAGAACGCCACGCCTGAGACTATCGCCAGAACCATCGCATGTTTTAACCCGTCTAGAAACGAGTCTTCGTTGATCTTCCCAGCTAGAATGCCTCCGAAGAAGGCCTCCATCAGAGACGTGTGCAGAAACACTCTCCTAGTCTGCGTTGAAGTGAGGACCGGGTTAATCATGGGGACGCCGCCTTCAGCCAGTTCGCTTATGGGGACGAATATCATTCTTGAAATCAATATGACTATGAATAGGAAGAGAGCGACTGAAAAGTAGAATATGGCTACATAAGGCATCGTCTGCATTTTCCTTCTCAAACCCCAAGTGTTGACGTTTTCCACGTATTCAGCGGTCGAGTTAAAAATGTCAGAAAGATCTCCCCCATGCCTGCTCGCCTCTAGGATTAGAACAGTTGCTTTTTCGACTAGTGGTAAGTCAATTCTCTCGCTGAGCTCTTTCAAAGCTTCATCAAAATTCATTCCCCAACTCATGTGCGCCACCATTAACTTGAGCTCATCCGTCAGTGGACCATACATTCGTTTTGAGGCATGCTCCAAAGCTGCTTGTATAGGCATTCCAGTTCGAATGGAAGTCGCTAAGTCTCTTAAGAACTCTGGCACGGCTTTCTCTATCTTGTTCTTCCATCTCTTGTGGATTATGCTCGCCAAACTTACTGGTCCGACACCTACAGTGAAAGCTACTATAAGGAGATAGTCTAAGTCTGGAGACAAGCCGTAAAAGAATATTGAGGCTATGAATATAGCGACTGCTGCAATAGAAGACACTATAGCGGTCCTTCTTAATGTTGCTCTCGTGATTTTCATAATGTTCACTTCACCGTGTAAGTGGACATGACTACGATTAGAACGATGGCCATGATAGGTATGCCCACATACGCTAGGAGATAAAGCATTAGTGATGGGTCCATGGTTCCTCCACCTAACATTCCAAGGGTAGCAAACATCACCACGAAAAGAAGCGGCATGGCTACCAGCACCATTATATATATTTCAGCTAGGGCTGAAAGCGACTCTAGCATCAAATCTAGCTTAACCATTTTCTCCTTCATGATGTTTCTTGTGGATATTCGCAAGTACTCTGTTGGGTCGCCGCCTGTTCTGACCGTTGCCACATATCCGTTAAGAATCTCCCGCAGCCTGTCGCTTGGCGTGTACCTAGCGTTTTCCAAAATGGAAGTCAACAAGTCTTGACCGAAAACTTCCACATCCCTAACCATATTGCTGAATTCCTGTCGAACTTCGCGAAGCGTGTCTATTCTAGCTACAGAACGGAAAATTGTTTTTGGAGACACGTTTGAACTCGAAAGTAACGTCAAGAAGCTTGAAATGTAAGGAAGATTGATTTCTATCGGTATTCTCCTGTTGCTACTTTTCATTCCTGGGTAAATGTAGACCAGCATGAACGTGATTATTGACGATAAGGCTGCGAACATCATGCTGAGTGCAAAGTTTTCCACCGAAAGAAAGTTAGTGTGCAGGATTAACGGCAACGAAAAAGGCAGAACAACTATCATAAAGATGAGTACAACAATGGAAACCAGTATCATAAATGACACGTACGCTGAAAAGGCTATCTTTAACCCGGCTTTCCTCAATTGGATGTGCAAATCCTTGAAATGTGGTAGAAGTTTCGGAACTCTCTTGCCCAGCAGTCTGTAAGCAAACGTCCACGGCTCAATTTTCAATTCTAACTCACCTTCGCCTTGCGGTAAACAGCCTTAGGGTCAGAGAAGTAGTCTAAAACAACTCTCGAAACATCTTCATAGGTGCGGATGTGTCTACGCACCATGTAGTCAACAATAACTTTTCTCTTTTTCAATTCTTGATCGATCTCCCTTTTGGAATAGCCCCATTGATCCGCGATTTCCTTCAATAAATAGCTCTGCGCCGTGGACTTGTAGACATCTTTCTCAGCGTTCCACCTGAACACTTCATGAACCTTGAAGTTGTCTTTATCGTCGTCCCATCCGAGCATCTCTGAAACCGCAATCGTCCTCCTTAACGAAACGTTGTTGACAACCATTTTGCGGACTACTGCAATAGCATCGAGGTTCTCAACTAGAGTGTGCTGGATGTTCATCGGCTTCGTCGTGAGGCGATGTAGCACGCCTTGAACGTTCTCAGCGTGAATCGTTGTCAAACCAAGATGGCCCGTAGACATGGCTTGAAACAGTGCGTACGCCTCTTCTCCTCGAATCTCACCTACAATAATGTAGTCTGGCCTCTGCCTAAAGGCTGATCTCAAAAGGTCGAACATGCTGATGGAGCCGCGACCGCTTTCCCCGATTGCACCTGCTCCCGTTCCCAGTCCTTGTCTAGTAACCATCATCTGCCAATTCTCGTGTGGCAGTTGGATTTCCTGCGTGTCTTCGATGCTTACAATTTTCAAGTTTGGTCTGATGAAAAGACTGAACGTATTGAGCATCGTCGTCTTTCCTCCTCCAATATCTCCCCCAATCATCACTGAATGTCTGTTTTCGATGAGAAACCAAAAGTAGGCTGCCATTTCCGGGGATAATGCTTTGTAAATGATGAGGTCTGTTATTGTGAGCGGGCTTTTCTTGAATTTTCTTATGGTGAAAGTGCTGCCCTTAGGAGTGACTTCCTTGCCAAAGGTGAGTTGAGCTCGACTTCCATCCGGCAGTGAACCGTCAAGTAGGGGCTGAGCGATGGAGATATTTCGGCCGCAGAGGTAGGCGATCTTGAGTATGAAACTTTCAAGTTCTTCATCTGTCTTGAAAACGAGGTTGGTTGGGATGGATTCATATTTGCGATGCCAAATGTATACGGGGATGTCTGTGCCGTCGCATGAAATGTCTTCTATATGCTCGTCGCGCATTAGAGCGTCTATCTTGGCGAAGTTCAGGAAATCTCGTGCAATATAATATTGGTATTTCTCTAGCGTGTGGGGATCCACTTCTTTCTTGTACTTCCTTGCAGCCTCCTCAACTTTGTTCTTCAAAAACTCTTCGGCTTCTTCCTTGTCTTTGAACCCATTAGCCCCTAATGAGAGTTCATCCCAAAGAATATCCTTGATTTCGCGAATCCACATTTCATCGGTTGAAGTCATCGTAGGCTCTAATACTAGATATTTGGTTTCATCGCTGGCGTTCTTCACGATCGCAGCGTAAGAGTAAGGCTTGAGTAAAGGATAATGCTCCTTGAAAGTTTCCTTGGCTTTTTCAGCCATGAAATGTCCAGTCTCCAAAAATTGTTCAGTCTCTAGAAAGACTTCCGACTCGGGTTTTTTTGTTTCCTGTTGCTTGTCCTTCCTTCTCCTGAACGCAACTTTCACCCTTATTTTTTTCATCTGGTCTACATCTCTATTATTTATTTCCGAGGAGCTGATATAAACGGTGTAAACTTGGAAGCATCATATTGTGGCGTGGCTATTCTGAAGTTACAAGTACAGCTTCGAAAGGTATCGTTTGACCGAAGGGCGTAAGGGTATTATTTACTTCTATAAATTGACCGAAAAACGTGAGGAAGGTAATACACGTGGTTAAATCCTGCATACCGGTCACGGCTTGCCTTTTGGTACCTCCCGCGCTGAAGGGTTTACTCCAAGTGTAATGGATGAAGTTGAAGACTCCTGGCTTGAGCGCCATGGTCTGATAAGGGAAAGTTGGATCGATGTACCATGGCAGAGGGTCTTTCGGAGAGTTGTCATTGCTGATCAAAGTCAAACAACACGTGTCGGTTAATACGATGTCTCTGTTGTCTATGTTTACACACAGTATACGCCAAGTCACATCTTTTGTGCCTTTGGGGACACTCCACCCACTTGTCCAAGGGCCTGACCCGCTTCTCCAATGGAACATGTCGAAGACAAGCATGAGCGGGCCAAAATAGAACTTGTTTGCGGTGTATGGAATTTCAGGTTCTCCCCACTTCAGTTTTCCGCCAATCTCGGATGCCTTTGAACCCCTTTCTGTAGTCATGGTCCAATAAGCATTGGCTGTCTTATCGTTGAATATGATCGCAGGGGTAACACTAGACAAGTTAATCCAAAGGCTTTCCTTAGGTTCTACGTAGGCGTCTCCCTCAAATTCTGACGGATCACATATGAACTCGTGCCCAATGTACAAAGCTCTTATTCTAACAGTTATAGACCCAACGTTATCAACCCGCACCCTTTCAACTACAGAAGCATCCGTCAACTCTAAGGCTTCGGGTCCAACCAGGACTATTCTCTCTTGCATTCGCTCTTGTTCCACTTTCAATCGACTGTTCAACCCTGAACTGGAGACTTCAACAGCGAAGAAAAGCATCGAGATGAGGAGAATCACTATCAAGGCTAGATACAGCGAAATAAACAAGGGAGATATCCCTTTTTTGTCCTCAGCAAACTTTCTCACTTTCACCATTCTTCATCCACCTCCTCTACTTCTGCTGTCGCCACAAGGACTAACATGCACCTTCCACTTTCAGCGTTAGAGCAAAAATTTCTGACTTGCCTGTGACTTGTACTTTCACCCAAATCTGGCTTTGATTTTGCAGACTGAATGAAAGAAGTTGTTGAATTATTCAGAACTGTCTTGACGGCTGTTGCAGACGCGGTTGCACCATCATCATCTGTCACGGCAAGTGTAACGGTGTAGGTTCCGTTGTTACCGTACGCGTGACTCACAACCGCGCCTGTAGCGTTTGTGCCATCTCCGAAACTCCAGAAATAACTGACGATATAACCGTCAGGGTCGAAGCTGTCACTAGCATTAAACGTTATTGCTTCGCCTATGTGAACTGTCTCTGCGGTCTCGTTAAATAGGGCTACAGGGGGTCTGTTCAGAACCGTCTTTGTGTCACTTGTGGAGGCTGTTCCTCCGTCGTTGTCTACCACCGTTAGGGTAACTGTATAGATTCCATCATCAGCATACGAGTGATCCACAGTCTTGCCTGTTCCGGTGGAGCCGTCTCCAAAACTCCACAGATAGCTGGAGATGGTGCCATCTGGATCGTAACTGCCTGAAGCATCAAAGTGAATGATTTCGCCTGTGAGAACTAGAGTGGCGCTCTCCGTAAATGACGCAACAGGAGGCTTATTCAAAACTGTTTTGGTGGAGTAGGCAGAACCCGTGTCGCCGTCGTCGTCGGTGACTGTAAGAGTAACTGTATAGACTCCGTCTTGGGCATAGGAATGGCTGCTTGTAATACCCGTAGCGTTGTTGCCGTCCCCGAAGTCCCAGAAGTAGCTCTCGATTTGGCCATCAAGGTCATAGCTTTCGGACGCGTTGAAGTAGATAACCTCGTCAATGTCAACTGTTTCTGCAGATTCTGTGAAGGACGCTATTGGAGGTCTGTTCAGAACCGTCTTGACGGCTGTTGCTGACCCAGTTTTGTTGTCATTATCTGTTACGGTAAGTGTAACGGTGTAGGTTCCGTCGTCGCTGTACGCATGGCCCACAACCACACCAGTAGCGTTTACACCGTCTCCGAAGCTCCATAAATAACTGACGATTTGACCATCAGGGTCAAAGCTGTTTTCAGCATTGAATGTTATTACCTCGCCAGTATAAACTGTATGCGCCGACTCCGTGAATTTTGCCACAGGAAATGTCTTTAAGCATAGAACAGCCTCAAAAGGTATTGTTTGTCCGTATGGTTTTGTTGTGCCGTCATGCTCATGGAAAACGCCGAAAAAGGTTAAGAAAACTTTGTTGCGGCATACAGTAGTGTATACGTCCTGCACTTTGGTGGATATGGATTTCGGCTTATCCCATATGTATATTAGGTTAACGGTTTCGTTGACTGCGATGAACTGGGTGAAAGGTTCTTGACGTGGCTCTAAGTACCATGCCCTTCGGTTGGAAGGCGACTTGTTGGGAAACAAAGTGAAACATGAATACTGGTTTATCGTTATGTTTCTGTCGTCGACATTAGTTACTGTTATGTTCCAAGCTATTTCACCTGTGCCAATCTCTATGCGCCAACCTTCCTTCCACGGAGGAATTGGCGTGCCGCTTGGACACTCCGTATAGTAGAATTTGTTGAAATCCAGCATTAAGGGTCCATAGTAGAATCCTTTTTGTTTGTACTGAGGAGGCTCTCCGCCACCACCTTTCAGTTTCCACTGGTATTCTGTTGATCTGATGCCTCTTTCCGTTGCAACCGTTATTTTGGCCATTGGCTCATATTCTACTCCAGGTGGCAGCCAAATACCCAACGACTCTTTGGCGTTTATGTAAGTGTCATCTGGGTTCAAACTTTTGTTTGAAGGGTCGCACAGGAATTCGTTGTCTACATACACCGCTCTTATCCGAGACGTTATTGAACCCGAGTTGTTGACATAAATGGCAACGACATACTCGGTTTCACTGACGTTTTGTGTGGCTAACGCGTAAAGAACCACCCTCTCCTGCATTCGCTCTTGTTCAAGTGTGATTGACTCTTTAGCCAAGCTATTGTATCTGTGGAGCGTAAAGAAGAGGATTGAAGCTAAAGTCACCACTAATATGAGGAAGAGTATTGAACCGAACACGGAAGAGACCGCCTTGTTTCCCAGTTTCTTCAATTTCGCTCCTCCTATTCACCCTACAACGGTTATTGCGGCCTCGAATGGTATTGTTTGAGCGTAGGTCGTTGTTGTTCCGTCATGCTCATGGAAGACCCCGAAAAAGGTGAGGAAAACCATGCATGTGCACTCTGGGAGAGTCATCTTTTGAGGACGGCTATCCCCAGATGCTTCTTTTGGGTCGGCCCAAATGTAGATTATGTTTCGAGTTTGGTTTACGGGTAAGAACTGTGTGAGGTCTGTTTGGTTAGTTGGTTCTAGGTACCAGGGTAGTTCAGTTGATGGAGAGTCATTCGGCACTACGTTGAAGGTTGAGAATCGGTTTATCGTTATGTTTCTGTCGTCAATGTTCATAACGGTTATGTTCCAAGCGCAGTATCCGAAGCCTTTCGGGATGCTCCAGCCGGGATTCCAAGGTTCATTCGGGTCTAATGTTCCATCTCCAAGGGTTTTTCGATACCAAAATGCGTCAAACTGCAGCATCAGTGGACCTATGTAAAGCTTTGTAGGATCATATTCCCAGACGGGTTTCGGTGGTCCATAAACTAGTAGAGCCTCGTACTCTTTTGTCTTTACACCTCTCTCTGTTGCCGCTATGATTTTTGCTTCAGGTTTAAACGGAACTCCACTTGGAAGACTTATGTTAAGGGATCTATCAGGAGGGATGTACGTGTCCATGTATGCTGAAGGATCGCATATGAAGGCCGTCGTTGTCCCGTCAGCAACGTATATGGCTCTCACTCTAACCTCGATTGTTCCGGTATTCTTGACGGTCACATTGTAAAGGCAAGTCTGATTGTCCAGTTCTAGTCCTGAGAGGACAATTCTCTCCTGTGAACGTTCGTCTTCAATCTTCATCTGCTCCAACACAACAAAATTGTAATCGAAGAAAGCTAGGAAAATCCCGATAAGTATAGAGAACATTAAAAGAATCAGAAATAGGGAGGTAATAGTTGAAACGCCCTTTCGGCATCGCAGACTCTTACGCACATGCAGCATCTTCATCACAGTCACGCCACTACTTGATACGTGTCACCAACCCCTCTGGACGTGAAGACTTTAACCGTGTAAGTCACGTTACCGACGGGATTGAAGCCGCCAAGATCTGAAATTGTGACAGTCGTTAAGTCTCCCTGAACCACGGAGTCAGGATCTGTGACAAAATCGGCTTTCCCGTAAATGTGCAGAGCGCCATCCGGTGAAGAGATGAAAACATCACTCGCTGTGATCGCTGTCTTACCGATGTTTCTGACATACATCGTGCAGTTCTGTATCCCACCTCTCAAATTGACTTCCTCAATCACTATTCGTTCCGTGGCTATCTCACCCGAAATATTCCAGAAAGACTTTGTCTCTGCTGTAAGCCCCGTGGACCAAATGAATACTGGAATGAAAAGCACAGTCACAATCGCAAGTATTATAAGAGTGGCGAAAATAGGGGAAAGGGCTTTGCAATTGCTGTTTGTCTTCAATGTTTCCACCCTACGATCAGTTATGGGCTTTTGAATGTTGGAGATACGAATTGGTTTCCTTCTTTGCTAACAAGTGCCACTGTATACAGAGTAGTAGCGTTCATGCCAGTAAAAGTGATTCCTACGTTTGTCAATGTTCCATCGGCAAGAAGACCACCATTCGTAACCGACTGGGCAACGCTTACTACCTGCCCCGAAGTATCTTTAAGTATAGCCTCGGTGATTTCGACGGGGCCTCCGCCCGTACTTTTAGCCCATGCAGTGACTGAGTTTACTGTTGGGCATTCAACTGCTTCTATTGCGACTTTTTCTTGTCCAGCGGTGCCTCCACCCATCATTGTGCCGAGGTATCCAGACGTGAACATGTATACGATGATGCCGGCGATCACAGCTATAGCAATGAGTATCAAAACAGCAAAGATTGGTGAAAGAGCCCTAACATCTCTTTTGATCTTAGTAATGCGTCCTCTCATCCTTCCACCTCCCTACGTTTTTTCTTCGTTGTTTCATTCAGGGTGTTCACTTATAAAGTGTGAAAGCTTCATTATGCAAGAAAAACTAATCCGGTGAGAGTTTAAAAACGATAAAAAAAGTTCGTGAAACTAGTCATGCAGAGCTTTCAGCTTCAAGAAGCTCAATCCATCTGCGCAGGGCTTCTTCTAAAGCCTTGGAAAGGCTACCCTTTCCATATCCAAACTTCCTCATAGCTAACTTTCTAAACTTCTGCTCAATCTTCTTGGGTATGACTCCCCGGATTTCACCCATAACCACGCCTCATACTTTCTTCACAGAGGTTTGCTTATATTCTTTCATATGATTCAAATTCAAGCGGTAATGCTGCACTGACCTGGGTTACATCCCTCAAGGCTTTTTTTGGAATCTCGGAAAACGGCAAGTCTTATCTGTCGCTTCGCACTACAATAATTGCGCGCGCTATCTGCTGGTTTGAAAAATGGTATACCTGACTCTCATGGTTGCCCTAGGGGTGTTCACTTGCCTCGATGCCTTGATTACCGCGGTGGGAATGGGGGTTGGATGCATCGAGCTGAATCCGGTGGTTACGATGTGGGGAGTTCAGTTTTGGATAGTTTTTAGGATGCTATTGTTAGGGTGCATGTTGACCTTGTTCTTCGCCTGTTATCGGCTTTGCCTTAAATACTCCCCGAAAGGGTTGTGGATGCTGAGAACGACTCTATTTGTGTTAAACTTATACATCGGTGCCGTTGTGTTCTCAGGATTTCTTGCTGTATATTCGAGACTGCTGCTTTGACGGAGTTTGTTCACATCACATAATCTAGTTGAATCTTATAGAAATATTTCTTATAAAATACTACTACCGAGATTGAAATATCTCTTATAAAATGTCAGCCGTTCGTACAGATGTATCGCTATATCGTCATATGGCGATGTGAGAGAACCGCGTAAATGAAATTGGGGAGAGAGGAGAAACGCTTTGAATTGTCCGGAATGCCATGACACCGTTGTTTTTCCCAAAGGGTCTGATGGAGAATTGGTCTGCAAGAACTGCGGATTGGTTGTGAATTCGCCCCCAACCATCCCAAGTTTCACCAAGTGGGCGCCTAAGTGGTTTTCCAACTGGGATGAAGACGACTCTGAAACGCTCAGAGAATGGTTGACAACATTACGAACGATTTCGTGTCAACTGAATGTCCCGAATTTTCCCTACAGGGAAGAGGCGGCTCGCATGATCAGAATGAATAGCAACGTACTTTTTCGATCTCAAAGATTCGGGAAGAACAAGAGGGAAGCCGTCGCGGCGCTAGTTCATCTAGTACTGAAAGAATACGATAAGATGCGACCCTTGAAAGAGATAAGTCAAAAGCTCTCTCTTGACCACCGTCTGGTTACGAAGTATGCTTGGACCATGCACAAAATGATCAAATTTCACGGAACTTCTCTTCCGACTAAGGATAACCTAAGAAAGTCGGCCAAAGACTACCTGAGGAAGTACGGATGGCAGCTGACAGCCGATGCCAAACTGATGCAACATGCTGAACAAATGCTGAAAAATATACGGAAGCAAATAAGCGGAAATCCCATATCATTGGCGGCCGGAGCTTTATACTTCGTTTGTAAAAGCAGAAACATGAAGGTGTCGAAAGACAAAATCGGTGAAGCGTTCCACATTTCCGGTCGTACCGTTTATAGTAACGAACGTAGAATCAACAGACTTATGTCGGAAAAAAGGCATCAAATCCTGACTGGACGCCAGAAGACCCTTCAAAAGTTATCATAAGCCGCTTTGACTGGTGGACTATCAACAAATCAATGCCAATTCCAGAAATCATTTTTATAGAAGTCCATTCGATAATTACGTAAAACTGGCATAATCATATTCCGAGTTTATTAATGAACAAACACAATAAAAAAATGAACACACGGTGAGACGCGTATGAAAACTCTGGAAGAGCTCGAGGAACGCTTAGAGATGCTTGAGAAGCATGAGTTTGAAGACACCCTGACTCTAATAGAAATCATGAGCACTATGACTTTTTTCGGCGGCTTGAAAACGAAAAAGTGCAAATACGCCAAGGAAGGACAATGCGGATTATTCTTCCTTGAGAGCGACGCGAAGAAGAAGACACCGATAGCTACTGACTGTCGGATAGGAGATTGCGAGGGCGAACTAGGCCATTGCCACCTGGAACTATCTAATTTAACATGCGCTTTCTGCCCCGAGTGGCCTCCAAACCAGCACACAAAAAGAGACTCCGAATGACCTCTTGCAATTTCTTGACCGCGCGGGGCTTTACCGCTAATTCGGCTGTGAAAAAATCCGCGTTAACTTTACTTCTTCGGAAGCGCTAAGGTGGAAATCCCAAAACGCTTGCGGATTTCATTTGCTAACGTTCCGGCATGACCAAAGCGGAAATTATCTGTGATCACAAGCGTCGGCTTTGAACGTCTAACATACTCGATTAATCCGTCAAAGTCTGAGTGATCGCTTAAAGCCACCACATACTCCTTGTCGGCAACCATACGGCATGGGGAACCGAACTCCCAACCACTCACGTAAACGCGGAAACTGCCTAAGCCAACTTTCCTTCTCGACCCCATGTGATAAAAGGCTATGCAAGGTGCGTTTCCTTCCAGCAACTCCTTCGCTTCCTTTTCTACAGACAGAATAAAGCGTCCCAGGCGCATGCCATGCCTTTCACAAACCTTGGAGACGTGGAAAACCCTTTCGGGCACAACAAAGGGGGCACTCACGCGAGCCCTATGCAGGATTTGCATGACTTCCTGAAGTTTACCGTGATAACCAAAAACATAAACGGTGCCTTGCTTCAATCCTTCCTCCACCAAAGAGACGAGCAAACTTCTCACGTTTTTTCCAAAAGAGCGTTTGCAAGCAGGGCTTCCGTAGGTGGCTTCCATGACAAGAACGTCAGCATCCAAAACAGGTGTTTCATCGATCCTGAAGTCCCCGGTGAAGACAATCTTTGTTCCTTCAGCGTCTTCAACAAGCACTTGAGCGGCACCCAAGATATGGTCAGCTCTGAAAAAAGTTATCCGCTCCTCTTCGTGTTGAAGAGTTCTGCCATAATCAAGCGTCTCCACAAAGCCGCCCATAAGAAAAAGCGGACCCCTCATAACGTCGATCAGATCCTTCGTGGCATTGGTCATCAAAACTTTTTCACACGTTCTTAAGCTCTGTCGCAACCCCATCATGTGATCGGCATGAGCATGAGTAACGACCCTTAACGGCATGCTTTTGTTAAAAGCATCACAAGCCACGTACTTGCCTAGCAGAGCCGCGCCTCTGATGGTTACGGTAGCCTTCATGGACAAATCCGGCACCTGTCATGAGGCAAAATCACTGATCAAAGTTGCAATTAACTTTGATCCCTTAATAAAGCTTTTAATTTTCAAGTTTTCATTAGGCGCGTGTGTATTAGACTTTGGATGACTACACCCAGCCGAAACAACTGGATAGCTCAGGAAATTTCGGAATAAGTGCATAGGGCCAGAACCCGCACTTGTGGGATAAATTACAGCTTTTTTACAATAGACTTTCTCAGCGGTTCTTGCAACCAACTTCACAAAAGGATCGTTAACCGGTGTTCTCGTGGGCTCGGTAGAACCATGTTTAATTATTTCTAAATCTCCAAACCCATGCCTTTTCAAGTGTCTAACGAGTTTTTGGAATATTTCAGTGGGATTTTGGTTTGGAACCAATCTGAAGTCGAGTTTCGCACTGGCTTCATGCGGCAAAACCGTTTTGGATCCTTTTCCCGTATAGCCTGACACATAACCATTAATAGTGCATGTGGGCTGGTACAACAATGTTCTTAGGGCTTCCAATCCCGACCTGTTTTGCAGAAATTCTCTTAACCCCAACTCCTTCTTAGTCTCTTCCTCTTCAAAGGGGATATTCTTCAAACATTCAATCTCTTCGGAAGAGGGAGGAAGAACATCTTCGTAAAAGCCTTCGATCAAGATGTTTTCTTCCTTATCCTTCAATAGGTTTAATGCCCAAAGGAGACGCCAGGCCGCATTAGGGATTATAGGGGCATTTGCAGAGTGAACATCTCTAGATGCACCTCTAGCCCTCACTTCCACTGATAAGACTCCCTTTAACCCTAGATACAGATTCGGTCTGCCACGCCTATCAGTTCCACCAGACTCCCAAATTGCGGCATCTGCAGAAAAGAGATCCTTATACCTCTTTATTATTGGTTCAAGATGTGGGCTTCCAATTTCCTCTTCTCCTTCAACAAAAAACTTGAGGTTAACAGGCACATCGCCTGCGACTTCTAAAAGCGCTTGAACAGCCTTTAACCTCGAGACAAAGTTACCTTTGTTGTCGGACGCTCCTCTTCCATAGACCTTTCCATTGGCTATTTTACCGCTGAACGGTTTGCACATCCATTTTTCGAGAGGTTCAGGTGGTTGCACGTCGTAATGGTCATAAAAGAGAAGGGTTCTATCAGATTTTTGTGACTTGATTTCTCCGTAGACAACGGGGTTTCCTTTTTCTTCATGAAGAGTTTTTGTTGAAAGCCCTGTGTCTCGCATCATTTTTTCTACGAGTTCTGCGCATTCTTGTATTCCTTCACCCTTTGCCGAAACGCTGGGTTGCTTAACAAGCTTAACGAGGCTTTCAACAAAAACATCGGTATGAGAGTCGATATATGCATAGACTTTTTCTAAACTCATTTCCATCATCCTACGCTGTTCTTGGGGCAAGCCAATCAATAAGCTCCCTAGGGTCTTCACACTCTATTTCAACTTTTATTGGTCCTAAAGGTGATTCCGCCACCGCTTCAGAAAAGGAAATGTGACCTGCATAGGCAACTTGCTTGTTTAAATAGAAGCTAATCATATTTCCGTGCAATCCTCCAAAGAGAACTCTTCTGGCGGAGTCGCGGATGCGTTCCCGACGCAACAAATTGTAAAGCTTGGTAAGCGCCTCTAACCCCTTGGCTCCGGCAACAAGAAGGCTTCCCTTATGTAAAGGTTTTATCCGCACGGGTATGCTGCCAAAGATGTTTTCAACAGCCCTCTTCACTTTATCTTCAGATTCTGTCGGGTTGATCTCCACTTCCACATGTACGCTTACTTCATCCATTTCTCCTCAACCTTCCTCAAAACTTCTCGGATCTTATCTTTTACGACCTCCAATCCCCCCTCGTTCACTATTATGTATTCAGCCATGGCTAAAGCGTTACTCAATCCTACTCTTAGTTCTCTCATGTCTCTTTCATGGAAGATTTCCCAGTTTTTAGGGTCGTCGCTTCTGTTGCGGCGGTACAGTCGTCTAAATCTGGTTTCTGGGGACGCGTGGACCGCGATAAGACTGAAACGGTGGAGATGTTTCTTGAACTCTTCAACCTCGCTTAAGCTTCTTACACCATCTATAACGACCTTCTGCTCCATTACCTTCTCTATCTTTGGGATACACCTCTTAGCTATGACGGCTTCTCCTTCTATCCGTCTTAGTTCGAGCATTATTTTCCCAAGGTTCTTCGGGGTTGGCTTCATTCTTCTTTTTTCGACTTCTTCTCGCACTACATCACCCATAACAACAACTTTGTAGCCTCCTTCCTTGGCAACATTAACCACCGTGGATTTTCCCGCTCCAGGCATTCCAGCTAACCCTATAACAAGCTTGTCAGAGATCATTTCATATCCTCGGTTTAATGTGTTTTCAATAGCAGATATTCTTTTACATTAAAAGCATTTATGAAGGAAAGGAGTGAAAGATATGCGAAGGAATGGCAAATGCCGACAACCATCAGAAGTTTTATAGCCTTCGACATAGACAGCGATTCAATTCTGAAAAAGATAACGGGTGTACAGAACCTTCTAATCAAAACTGGGGCGGGTTTGAAACTTGTCAAACCTGAAAACATTCACATAACCGTGCGGTTCCTCGGAAACATCACCCCAAACATGGTCGAAAAAATCTTTGAAGGGATGAAAAAAGTTCAGTTCATTCCCTTCGACGTCAAGATTCACGGGATCGGTGCCTTCCCGCACCTACGCTATCCCAGAGTGTTATGGACCGGGATAACTGAAGGCGCAGATCAGCTGCGAAACATCTTTGACCAGTTGGAACCCTGCCTACGCGGTTTAGGATTTGCACCAGACACCAGAGGCTTCAGTCCTCACCTAACCATTGCTCGTGTGAAATCCGGAAGGAACAAGGCTGAACTTGTCAAATGCGTTACTGAAAATGCGAATTGCGAACTTGGAATCGTTAAAGCTGAATGTTTAAGGCTCAAAAGAAGCGATTTAACGCCTAGAGGACCGATTTATTCAACGCTTAAAGAGTTCTGTCCACAAAAATAGAAAAGGGCCAAGTTTATGCAAGAAAGAATCGAGAAGGTCTGCACAACCGTTTTGGAAAGAATTACACCGAAAAAAGGAGAGCGTGCCAAACTGGAGGCTTTGGCTGAAAAACTAGAAAAAAAAGTTGTCTTAGTATCCAAGGAGTTTGGCGTTGAAGCCGAAGTGCGTGTGGAGGGCTCTGTTGCGAAGGACACCTGGCTCAGCAGAGAGCCAGACATAGATGTTTTCATGCGTGTGCCAACCACCATACCTCGCAAGTCTCTCGGAGATACGTGCCTAAGAATCGCCAGAAAAGCCACGGAAGGCTCAAAACAAATCGAAAGGTTCGCTGAACACCCATACTTAGAAGCAATAGTCGACAACACTAGAGTGAACATTGTGCCGTGCTACAAGGTCAAGCGAGGAGAATGGTTAAGCGCCACAGACCGAACACCATTCCACACAGACTACGTGAAGAAACGCTTAGAAGTGCAGATGAGAGGCGAGGTGCGTCTGCTAAAGAAGTTCATGAAGGGAATAGGTGTTTACGGCGCGGAAATCAAGGTTGGAGGATTCAGCGGCTACCTGTGCGAACTCCTAATCCTGCACCATAAAACCTTCGTAAACACGCTGAAAGCCTTCGCACAACACAAGAAAAGAACAGTCATCGACATCGAGGGTTATTACGAAGGAAGAGAAAACGAACTAGGACTCCTATTCAAAGAGCCCATGGTGATAATTGACCCAGTAGACAAAGGAAGAAACGTTGCCTCAGCAGTACAGCCTCAAAAACTTTACACTTTCATAGCTGCTGCACGAACCTTTCTAAAGAGCCCAAACAAGAAGTTCTTTTACCCGCCGAAAACAGCTACCTCACCAGCGAAAGAGCTGAAACAAAAACTAGAGAAACGCGGCCCAGTGATTATCTTCCTAACTTTTGAAAAAGTCGACGCGGTTCCAGACATTCTATGGGGGCAACTCTACAAGTCCCAGCGCTCTCTACACAAACTTGTCCAACTAAGCGGCTTCGACGTTTTGCGAGACATACCGTGGAGCGACGAAAAAACCATTAACATGTTCATCTTCGAGCTTGAGCAACACTTCATTCCACCGGTTAAGAAGCATCTGGGGCCACCCCTTGAAAAGGAACGCGAATGCGAAAAATTCCTACAAAAACACATGAGCAGCCTAAACGCAGTTTCCGGACCCCACATTGAAGATGGAAGATGGGTTGTGGAACTTCGAAGGAAATACACGGATGTGGTGGCGTTGCTAAATGAAAAATTGAAGGACGGCGGCAGAAACGCTGGTGTAGCTGAAAAAATTTCGCAAGTGCTTCGCAAAGGATTCAGGGTATTTGTCAACAACGAAATCGTAGAACTTTACAAGAAGAACAGCGAGTTTGCGAGGTTTCTGACAGAGTTTCTATCAGGCAAGCCCAAATGGTTAGAAGCCGCTTAAAATTAGTGCTATCAGCACTGCGCCGAGCAGCCAGCAATAAAACGCAAACAAGTGAAACTTTTTCTTAGCAAGGATTTTCCAAAGCAGTTTTAAGGCAAGGTAACCCACAAACATTGCAACGGTTGCTCCTGCAAGAATTTCAACCTGATCCAGCCCTGCAGATGCTAACTCATCAAACTGTGTAGAGACCGTTAAACCTAAGGCGGCTAGTATGGCTGGAATTGAAAGTAGAAAAGAAAATTCAAAAGCTTTTTCCCGCTTGATTCCAAGCAAAAGCGCAACCGCGATGGTTGCTCCGCTTCTTGAAATGCCAGGGATTATGGCTACGCCTTGTGTAATGCCGATCATTATAACTGTTGAATAGCTTATGCTCTCAGTTTTCTCTTTTCCACCCTTTATGGAGTAGAGCATTAGCCCGCAAAAAATGAATGCTATACCAATAGGTAAGATGCTTTGAAACGCATCTTCTATTACGCTACCAAAAATTAAGCCAATCAGTACTGTAGGGGTGACCCCAACAATTATTAAAGGCACCATTTTCCCATACTCAGTTTTGAAATCTAAGTGTACAAGAGCCGACAGCATTTTGCAAACTTCTCTTCTGAAAAATGCTAAAACCACGATTAGGGTTCCAACATGTAGAATAACGTCAAAAATTATGGGAACCTTTAAACCCAAAAAATGGTCAGCCAGCCTCAAGTGTCCAGTGCTTGATATTGGAAGCCACTCTGTTAACCCCTGAATTATGCCTAAGATAATCGTTTTTATTAGCTGCTCCAAACGTTCTCGCCGCCTCTTCTATTTTTGGTTAAGTTTAAAAGATTAATTCATATAACTTGTTAATCTTCACATGGTGTTGCACATGAGCGAGTATCCCCTTGGAAGCGTTGAAGACCGTGAAATACTTGCTAAAATGCCCATTGAAAAATTGCTTGACTTCTTCTTTCTTCGAGTTCGGAACTTGTGGAGAGTTGACGGACTATACTTTTTAGGTATAGAACAGAAGTTCGGCACTGAAGCCGCAACAGAAATCGATGCTGGAGTCTGGCAGATTATGGCTAAAATTGAGGCAAAACATTTGCGAAAAATGTTTCAAGTTGGCGAAAACGCGGACATCCCAACAATCATCAGTCTTCTGCGGAGGTCAAGCTGGGCTTTAGATCAGCCCTTCAAAACAGTTGAAGTAAGCAACAACAGAGCTATTATAAGCATTGACAGATGCAGAACGCAAGAGGCACGCTTGAAAAAGGGTTTAGACGAGTTTCCATGCAAAAAAGTTCGGTTTGGCTCCTTGAAAAACTTCGCAAAGACCTTGAATCCGAACGTGGAAGTGAACTGTCTAGTCTGTCCACTAGACAAGCATCCACCAAATCTCTGGTGCAGATGGGAATTCAAGCTCTAGTTACCTTCTAAAACTCTTATAACAGTTTTACCTAGTACGAATAAGAGGAGATATGATTCAAACCGCAATTGTAGGAGGCGGACCAGCAGGAGCATACTGTGCATGCTGCCTTACTGAAAATGACATTTATCCGGTCATCTTCGACCATACACATCCACGAGAAAAACCTTGCGGCGGACTCATATCACCCTTAGCGCAAAAAGTTTTCCCACTCCTAAAGGAACTTCCTATAGAACGCAACGAACGAAATAGAATTCACCTTATCCCTCCTAGTGGAAAACCACTAAGCATTAGTTTTAGAAAAAGCAAGCTTCTTTGTTTTTCAAGACTAAAACTTGACCGGTTTTTGGTAAATATGGCCGTGAATAAGGGCGCCGAATTGATCAGAGAAAAAGTATTAGCCTTAGAAAGAAAAGGGAATTTATGGAAAGTCAAAACTTCGAGGCGGCCTTACATTGTTAAAACGTTAATTGGCGCTGACGGCGTGAACAGTTTGGTTAGGAGAAGTATAATTGGGCCCTTGAGGAAGGTCGATAAGGGTATTTGCTATGGATATTTCGTTGGGGGCTTAGAGAAAGAAGATATGACTATAAGGTTTTTGTTTCATGGGATGGGCTACATTTGGGTGTTTCCAAGAGTTGGACACACAAGCTTAGGCATAGGCTTCGCTGAAACATCGCGTTGTTATGGACTTAAAAGGCAACTAGACATGTTCATTGAGCAACATTACCCCTGTGTAGAGAAAATATCTAGATGGACAGCCTTGATTCCCAATCTCAAAGACGTTAAAACATTCCGCATTCCACTCGCAGGACCTAACTGGATGTTGATTGGCGATGCTGCTGGTCATGTAAACCCAATAATCGGAGAAGGCATATTGTATGCTCTTTTGGATGCTAAATTGGCGGCGCAAGCAGTTGTTGAAAACAACCCGCAACTTTTTGATAGGCTATGGAGAGAGACATATGGGTGGAGCTTATTCAGAGACATTAGGCTGATGAAATGGATATACAAAAAACCTGTTTTTGAATTTTATTGCAAGTACCTTAAATTTCGAAGCCTCATTCAACCTTGACAGAATGTTCTATTTAGACAAGAGTTTTCTGTTTTCGAGCTGAAGTAAAGTTTGACACTCTTACACCTACAAGCCGTATTTTTCTGTCGGGCTTAAGATACTCCTGCATCAGTTCTCTTGTCGTCTTCTTCAAATCTTGTAGACGATTAGTTATGAACGGTAAGGTCTTGCTATGCGTGTGCGTCTCAAAATTTTCGTATCGCACCTTAACGGTGACCGTTTTGAAACAGAGGTTCTGCTCCAAAACGTCTTTATGCACCTCTTCCGAAAGCCTATCCAAAGTTTTTAGGATGAACTCGGAATCAGCAGTATCTTCTTCGAAGGTTATGTCGCGACTGATGGATTTGACCTCGCTTCTTTCTTGAACTTCGCTTCTGTCAATTCCATTAGCCATCAAGTAAAGCTGAGTGCCCATGACACCGAAAGTTTCAGTCAGCACTGTGGAGTCGTAATTTGCCAAGTCCCCGATGGTTTTAATTCCAATTTTTTTCAGTTTCTGCTCGGTCTTCCGCCCAACCCACAGAAGCTTACGCACGGGCAATGGGGCGAGAAAATTTTCAACAGCCTCCTCTTTAACTGCTGTCAAGCCGTCTGGCTTCTGAAAGTCGCTGGCTATTTTTGCGACGAGCTTGTTGGGACCGATGCCTATTGAGCATGTAAGCCTTTCCTTCTTGAAAATCTCGTTTTTCATTTTGTGTGCTAAAGCTTCAGCTTCTTCGTAGTCCTTCACTTTCGAGGTTACATCTAAGAAGGCCTCATCTATCCCCCACTGCTCGAACTTGTCTGGGTATTTTCGCAGTATGCCCATTATTTCGCTGGAAACCTTCTCATAAAGCCCATAGTTAACTGGAAGGTAGATGCCCTCTGGACAAAGCTTCCAGGCCCTTGATATTGGCATGCCGGAGCTTACTCCAAACTTTCTTGCCTCATAATTGCAGGTGCTGACGACTCCTCGTCCCTTTCCTCCTTTGGGGTCAGCGCCCACTATCACTGGTTCACCCTTAAGCTCAGGACATTCCCTTTCCTCAACAGCCGTGAAAAAATGGTCCATGTCCACATGAAATATTATCCTTTTTTTCTCGCTCATTACATTCCTTTTCCGAACTTGCTGTTCCGAGATAAAGTCGCCTGTTTGTTAATTTGAACTTATCGCAATAAGATGTGTACACAACTAGCCTATGTTTAATTTCACTAACGATTCTCCATTCATAACCCTTAATGCCATCCCATGCAAACAGTAAAAGGCAGTGGAGGAAAGCATGCGTGAATGCTGTTTCAGAAGAAGCTGCTCAACAAATAGTTGTTGAATTCCTTAGGAAAAAGAAAAACACGAAAAAGATAGATGTTGTGTCGATTGAGCAGAAGGATGCTGTTTGGATAATCCACGGCACATGTCCCATAGACTTGCAAGGACATCCATGGACTGAAAGATTTGAAGTCGTCATAGACCAGAAGGGGAGAATAAAATCCACAGATTTTTCGCTACTATGAAATGGCTCAGCGTCAACTTCCAAGCCTCAGTTTGCCATCTTGAATTGTATAAGTCGTGTCTGCTACTTCAACTATCTTTTCATCATGCGTCGCCACAATCACCGTTGTTTTACGTTCCCTGCTTAGTGAAAAGAGCAGATTCACTGTTTCTTTAGCAGTTTCTGAATCAAGCTCCCCGGTAGGCTCGTCTGCAAGGATTAATGACGGGTCATTTGCGATGGCTCTCGCTATCGCCACTCGTTGCGTCTCTCCTATGCTAAGCTCTCTTGGCAGGTGTTGAAGCCTATCTGTAAGCCCAACTTTTCCTAGAAGTTTGAGGGCTCTTTTCCTTTGCATCCTGTGCTGGACACTTGCTAAAGCCATTGGCAACTCAACATTTTCCAAGGCTGTGAGTGTGGGTAGCAAGTTGAAGGTCTGGAATACGAAGCCAATGTTTTGAAGCCTGATTTTCCTTCGTTCCTTGTCAGCCAGACGAGAGACATCTTTGTCCATGAACAAAATTTTTCCAGAAGTCGGATGGTCATTGAGTCCAACAAGATTGAGAAGAGTGGTTTTCCCAGATCCAGAAGGTCCTACAATGGAAATAAAGGTCGCTTCTTCTACCTCCATGTTCACATTGTTAAGTGCCACTATGTGGGAGGAGCCACGGCGATAAGTGCGTGTTAATCCTACGGTTTTGACGATCAATATTCACCCCTCAAAACGTCTGCAATACTTGTTCTGGCTGCTGCGATTGCCGGTATTAAACCAGCAACACAACTCGCTGTCACCATGCAAGCCACGGTTTTAGCGAGTAAGAGTGGAGAGACTATGGTAAAGATGTCGGGAAAAAGCATATGGATGGGAATGTTCGTGTAAACACTTATTATCGTGACGGCTGCAACGGCGCCCAAGAAAACTCCGATAAGGCTTCCAAGCAGTCCAATAAATCCTATCTCGGTCAAGACGATAAGAACTTTAGAAGTGAACGAAGCCCCCAACGCGTCTAGGGTCGCGAAGTCTCTCCTTCTTTCAGACACGTTGATCATGACGACCAACGTTACAATCGTTACGCCCGTAACAAAAAGCACACCTGATATTCCAAGGTTCCACATGTCAACTTCATCGAGGAGAGGGTCGATCAAATTGTTTCTTTCTTCGCTGGTCAAAGCCTTGATGCGTTCTACAGGATTGTTGAGTTCGCTTTCGATTTGATCCGCCACCTCATCGACATCCACATCTTCTTCTGGTTTAGCAACAATCATGCTAACGACCATCGGATAGTGGTAAATCTCTTGAGCCGTCTCCAGAGGCATTATAATCATACGACCTAGTATGGCAGAACGTGTATCCAGAATCCCTCTGACAGTCAAGGTATGGTCCCCTATCTTTACCGTTGAGTTAACCGCTATACTGCACAAGTCTGTCAGACAAGATCCAACTAGGATCTCGTCGGAAGCATTTTTAGAGGGCCAATTCCCCCCGGTCCTTAGGGGGGTTGAGCCGGTTAACATCGTCCAGTTTCCAGAAGGGACTCCAACGGTTATGTTCATTGGTACCATC
>Ga0224501_10000378_pt1 | contig 37438 bp, 35 predicted proteins | sample SF_Oct11_sed_USG_4_FD_169105 | JGI IMG/M metagenome (GOLD analysis project Ga0224501, IMG submission 169105) | Sediment microbial communities from San Francisco Bay, California, United States - SF_Oct11_sed_USGS_8_1 | ecosystem: Environmental > Aquatic > Marine > Sediment | place: USA... | reverse complement strand
TTCTGATTTGATTATTCTTTGTACATCATTTTTGTACCAGTTATTAACAATTTATCAGGAAATTGAAATGAAATTTGTTTTATTCGTTTTGGCGATCACAGGTTTTTCGTCAGCTGTTAGCGCAGCAAAAGTAAATGGTCATGTTAAAAATCAGGCAGGGGAAAATCTTGCTCATATTCGCATTCTAATCACAGATACTAATCAGGAAGTTATCACTGATGAAAATGGATATTTTGAAGTGCAATTGGATGCAGGGCACTACACACTCGATGTTAAAGGTGGAGCATCAGCTCATTTTCATCAGGAAATACAGGTTGGTGAGGAAGATCAGGTAATCGTCTTAACATTAGAAGAAGAAAAAGAAAGAAAAATGGTAATACGAGCTAATCCTCTCGAGCATACAGCAGTTGATATGCCAAATCCCATTGTTTTAATCTCGGATGATGAAATGACGTTAAAACGTTCTACCACTCTGGGAGATGTATTACATGATGAACCTGGTTTGAGTGTCTCATCATTTGGCCCAGCTGTTTCTCGTCCAGTGATCAGGGGGTTGTCCGGTAGTCGTGTTATGATTACCAATAACCAAATGAGCGTTCAGGATGCATCCACAGCTAGCCCTGATCATGATGTTGGTGTTGAGCCACTGTTGGCTAATAGTATTGAGATTATTAAAGGTCCTGCTACATTACTGTATGGTAGTGGTGCAATTGCCGGTGTAGTTAATATTACCGACAAGAAGATTTTTGCTGAAAATCAGGACGCTATATCTGGCGGAGTTGAACTCAGAATAGGTGATTCAGCAACAGGTGAAAAAACAGGGGTTTTTGCATTAGACCTTGGCAATAATAATAGCAATTGGCATTTTGATGGTTTTTATAGCAAGTCAGATGAGATAGCCATTCCATCTGCAGCTGAATCTGTTACTTTACAAAAACTGGAAGCTGTTGAAAATCAGGTGCCTTATGTTCCGGAAGAAGTAGAAGGTGAATTGCATCAAAGTGACTATCAAACACAAGGTGGTTCCATTGGTTACACGAAATTATTAAACGATGGATATGTCGGATTATCAATAAATCATAATAATAAGGAATATGGCGTACCTGGCCATGCTCATGAAGTAGATCCCTTAATTGCAGAAGCCGGGGTCAGAGTTGATATGGAACAGACCCGTTATGATATCCAATCCGGTTTTGAAAATATAAATGATTTTATTAATAAACTGTTTATTGGTGTTGGCTATACAGATTATTATCATGTTGAAGTTGAAGATGGTATTCCGGGTACAGAGTTTGAAAATAAGGCCTGGGAATTAAGAGGATATATCAAGCAAGGATCGTCAGAAACCTGGGAAGGTGTTATTGGATGGCAATCAGGTCAAAGAGATTTTTCTGCCATAGGTGATGAATCATTTGTTCCTCCTTCTACAACCAAAACATCAGCAATATTCTGGATAGAAGAAAAAAGATTAGGACATCATAAGTTTGAAATTGGAAGTCGATATGAGTCACAAAAAATAGAGGTGTTAGGAGGGGCTGATTATAATGATAGTGCATTCAGTTTTTCTACCGGCTTTGTTTATACAACTGAAAATGAAAGTCGATTGGCATTTAATTTTTCACACGCAAGTCGCTTTCCTTCAGTTGAAAATCTTTATTCTTATGGGCCACATGCCACAACGCAAACTTTTGAGATTGGCAATGCCAGTTTAAAAGAAGAAACAGCAAATAATGTTGATTTTAGCTACCGCTTCGACAATTCGTATTTAACTGGTGAAATTAATTTTTATTTCAATCATTTTGATGATTTTATTTTTGCTGCAAACAAAGATGCTACGTCTGCCTGTGTAACGGCTGATGCGGCAGCAGATGCTTTGCTAGAAGGCTTGCAGTTAGTCTGTTATGAGCAACAGCATGCAGATTTTAAAGGTGTTGAACTAAAAATGGAAATGCCCATTAGCAAACAGGCTGATTATGAAATAAGTCTGGAAATTATTGCTGATGTTGTAAAAGCAGAATTTGAAGATGGACAAAATGTGCCACGTATACCGCCAGTTAAAACGGGCGCTTTAATCAACTATATCAGTGGTGATTTGGGTATTAATTTTTCATGGTTATCTTATAGATCTCAAAATAATTTGTATGAGAATGAATTGCCTACAAATGGATTTGAAATGGTAGGAATAGACGCAACTTATCGTATGCAACTGGATCAAGAAGAACTGTTCATATTTGTTAAAGGTAATAATTTGCTAGATGAAGAAGCGCGTGACCATAGTTCTTTCCTAAAAGATCTGGCGCCCAGAACTGGTAGAAATATTACTTTGGGTATGCGCTACATATTCTGAATATTTTCTTGTATGACCTGGCCACCTGAGGGTGGCTTTTTATTTATTGTTGTAAAATATCTCAAAATATTGATAATAGGAGTGGCTGTATATTATTTAAACAGTAAAAGACTGTCATTTGCAGTTGATAAGCAGTATTTCGTCATAATGATTGTTTATTTACGATAACAAGGAGACAAAAAACAATGAACGAACAAGCAAAAATGAAGTACTTGCAAATTGCACTTAAATTATTCGCAGTGATATTTATTTTTGGTATTTATCCTATGATGATGTGGGTGTGGCCGGATGGTTGGAGTTGGACACCTAGTCAGCCCGAATATGAACAAATGATTGTGGGAGTTTATGCAACATTAGGTGTATTCTTATGGATGGCATCAGCTGAACCGATGAAGCATGTTAGCTTAATTAACTTTACTATTTGGTCCAGTATTGTCCATGCCGGTATTATGTTGATTCAGGCAATTAATGATGAAACTGAACATGCAAATATGATGGGCGATATTCCTGCCTTATTTTTAGTCGCTTTTGTTTTGTGGTATTTAATGCCCAAAAATACTTAAATACAAATAATATTACTGGAAAAGGCCATTATCGGCCTTTTCGTTTTTTTAATTTATTTGGTAATGATTTTCTTGCCAGTTTCAGCAATATCATCCGAGTCTACTGGTTCAGGGATCTTGATGCCTTTTTTGAAAGCAGGGCGCTGGTACAAATTATTTACCCAGCGATTTAAATGCTCATATTTTTTATAATCTATACCAGACCAACTGGCAGTTCTTACCCAGCACCAGTTGGCTATGTCAGCTATTGACAAATCATGCGCCAGATATTCAACCTGTGAGAGGCGACTATCAAGCACTGAAAATAACCTGTCTGCTTCATGTTGATATCTATCAATGGCGGCAGGAATTTTTTCAGGAAAATATCGATAAAAAACATTACATTGCCCCATCATGGGGCCAATGCCGCTCACATTAAACATTAACCATTGTATCGTTTCCTGCCGTTTAACTGGCTCTCTGGAAATTAATTTCCCAGTTTTTTCTGCCAGATAAAGCATAATTGCACCTGATTCAAATATCACCAAATCATTGTTACTTTTGTCAATGATAACCGGAATACGTCCGTTGGGGTTCAGATTAAGAAATGAATCAGTTTTCTGCTCGCCTTTAAGCAGATTAACTGGTTTGATTTGATAATCTATCCCTAACTCTTCCAAAAGCACACTGATTTTATGTCCATTTGGAGTGGAGGCTGTATAAAGTTCTATCATATATTTATTACATCTATAATATCAGCTGTTGTTTTATTATTAGATTGATTGTCAGAAGCCATAAATGTTACATCATCAAAAAGTAATTCACTTTCTTTATCGAATAGCCGTTGTTTATCAATTTCCTTGAAAGGAAAAATTGAGTGATCCATCAAGTGTGAGGGAGCAATATTGCTTATCGCGCTGAAAATATTTTCAATTCTGCCAGGAAATTGTTTATTCCATTCTGACAATAATTGTTTGATTTGCTTTCTTTGCAGGTTTTCCTGTGAACCGCAAAGATTGCAAGGAATGATAGGGAATTCTTTTAATTGTGCAAATCTGGCAATATCTTTTTCCTTACAATAGGCCAGTGGACGAATAACGGTGTTTTTACCATCATCACTAAGTAATTTAGGTGGCATAGCTTTCATCTTACCGCCAAAAAACATATTCAGAAACAAAGTTTCGATTATGTCTTCGCGATGATGGCCCAAGGCAATTTTATTAATTCTGTTTTCCTGAGCCCAGGAATAAATGATTCCACGTCTTAGCCTTGAACATAAAGCACAGGTGGTTTTACCTTCTGGCACCTTCTCTTTAACAATACTAAAAGTATCTTCTTCAATAATGTGAAAAGGAATACCTAGTGATTTTAAATAGTTTGGTAACACTTCCTCAGGAAAGCCAGGCTGCTTTTGATCGAGATTAACTGCAATTAATTCAAAATGTATTGGCGCACTTTTTTGCAAATTAAGTAAAATTTCCAACATGGTATAACTGTCTTTACCACCGGATAAGCAAACCATTACTCGGTCACCATTTTCAATCATATTGTAATCTTCGATGGCTTTGCCTACATTACGGCGTAATCTTTTTTGCAGTTTATTAAAGTCGACTTTAAGCTTTTTATCACTAGAGTCATTAAGAGCTGACATATTCATAGATAATTCTTTTGGGATAACAAAATTTAATACAACATTCGCATTATAACCAAACTGTGAAAATATAAATACAAGCTTTAAGTTATCTTCCTTATAGAGTAGATAATTATTGAACAATAAAAGTCTTTTATTGTAGTACTGAATCACTCATTTGAATTGATTTTGGCGCAAATATTTAGAGCCAATTTGTTCATAATTCAAACTGTGAACTGCTTAACAGTTTGAATGTAGTGGGGTTTTAATATTTTAATGCTTTTAGGAACAATAAAAATGTAGACTGTCAACAAAAATCCACAGTTTTTTTAAATTATTTTTTTGCGCTCTGCACAAAAAAAATACAATACCTGTAAGTTACTGATTTTAATAATCAAAGCTGTAACCTTTTGATTTTAAAGGAAAAAAAAGGCGCTGTACAAAAAATAGTCAATCTATCTCGAGGTTAGTAAAATTGCGGGATTGCGACTGTTTTGAAATTCTTTTCCCCAAAGTTATCCACAGGATTTGTGGAATACTTTTCGCAACAAAATGGGCAAAATAAAACCAAGTATTTTAGTCAAATAATTTATTTTGTTTTGATTGTTTTATAAGTATTTGATATTTAGATTAATTGATTTTTTTACAAGCGGAAATTGTATAATTTGAGCCCTGTTTAATTTTGTCATAATTACCAAAAATCTCATTAAAAACGCGTTTGCAAAAATGTCTTAACCCATTTACGGTTACAACAACAAATTGTCCATTCTCTTTTAAATGGTGGAAGGCATCATAAATAAAGAGATATAACATTTCGTTTCCAACTTTGGCTGGGATGTTAGAGACAATTAAATCAAACTTTTCATCTTTCAATTCCGAAAAACCATTGCTTAGTTTTGCGGTAGCATTATTGATATTGTTGTGTTGAATATTATTCTTGCAGTGTTCAATTGCTACAAAATCCTTATCAAGCATCACAACTTTGCCATTGCACGCTTTTTTTGCCATCCATAATCCGATAGCGCCATAGCCACATCCCAAATCCAGGCAATCATAATTATCTTCAATTTTTAAATGCCTTAACAGTAAACGCGTTCCTTCATCAATTTCTTTTGGTGAAAATATTCCAAAGCTGGTTTCAAATCGCAGATGGATATCTTCAAGCTGCGCCTCAAAACGAATAGGTTGTCTTATTTTTATAGCTGAAGGGTGAGAAGAAGGTGGCATGTTAATTCCTGTAATTACCTTTAAATTGGATAGCTTCAATCTAATGATTTTGCATTTACTATTTTAAGATTGCGGTACTTTTAGCATTATATGATAAAATAAAAGTATCAACTAATTGTTTTATGTAAAGTCGAGCAACGCAGTGTACAGAATTATCTTTTTCAACAATGGTAAAACCTATGAGATTTATGCAAGAAAGGTAAATCAGTTGCAACTGTACGGCTTTATAGAAGTTGAGCAAATTGTGTTTAACGAGCGAACCAGTCTTGTTGTGGATCCGTCTGAAGAGAAATTAAAGACTGAATTTGAAGGCGTATTGAAAACCAATATTCCAATGCACTCTGTTATCAGAATTGATGAAGTTGAAAAACAGGGTACGGCTAAAATTGCTGAAGCCAAAGGAGATGTTGTAACACCTTTTCGAGCAGTACCGATGACTGATAAGCCAAAAACTTAAATTTCTAATACATTTATTACAAAAACAGAATTAAACATTCAATGAACATATCTGACAATACTGGTAACAATAATCCACTTGGCCAAAAAGTAGAATATATTGATAACTATCAACCTGATTTGTTGTTTGCTATTAGCAGGCAGGACAAACGCGATGAGATTGGTTATCTACATACCTCCGGATTAAGTGGTGCGGATATCTGGAATGCCTATGAATTAAGTTGGCTTAATCAATCAGGTTTACCACAAGTCGCAATTGGTCAAATTATCATTCCGGCAACCAGTCCTAACTTAATAGAATCAAAATCACTCAAGTTGTATTTCAATTCATTTAATCAGTCTAAATTTACAGGCTGGGAGGAAGTCAAAAATACGATTAGCAAGGATTTAACTCATTGTGCAGGTGAATCAGTTTCAGTTGATTTGTTTGCTGTTTATTCTGATATTCATAATATTAATTCAATACCTGAACAGGATGGTTACCCTGCAATTTGTATTGATGAGCAACTGGTAGAAATTGATATCTATGATTATTCTCCTGATTTTTTAATAACTGATTCAAATCAAAATAAATCAGAAACGCTATGCAGCCATTTACTTAAAAGTAACTGTTTAATTACCCACCAACCCGACTGGGGAAGTGTTTATATCCGTTATTCAGGGAAATCCATAGAAAAAGAAGGCCTACTAAAATACATTGTATCTTTCAGAAATCACAATGAATTTCATGAACAATGTGTTGAGAGAATATTCAACGACATTATGCATTATTGCCAACCGGACAAGTTAACGGTTTATGCAAGATATACAAGAAGAGGTGGGCTTGATATTAATCCCTGGCGTAGCAATTTTGAGCAAAATATGGCAAATTTTCGTTTATCCAGACAATAATTAAAGGCATCATTTGACGACATCAAAAAAAATCAATCCTCAGGATGAACAGCATATCACCCGATTTGTTGATAGCCTTTGGATGCATGATGGTCTAAGTCAGCATACCCTTGATAGTTATCGAATTGATTTGACTCTTTTTGCCAACTGGCTTTTTCCTCAATCTATTAATCTGCTAAAGGTTAGCGATGAGACAGTACAGCTTTATCTATCACATCGGTATCAACAAAAGTATTCTGCACGTTCTACTGCAAGGTTATTATCCTGTTTACGAAGATTCTACCAATATGCTATTGAGTTGGCTTTGATTGATTATGATCCGTTAGCCAAAATCAAATCACCCAAGTTAACGCGCTCTTTACCACATTCCCTGTCAGAAGAGGATGTTGAATTACTTTTGTCAGCGCCTGATCTGGAAGATCCTTTAGGTTGTCGTGATCAGGCTATGATTGAATTAATGTATGCCAGTGGCCTTCGTGTGAGTGAATTGGTTGCGTTGGAATTTACTCAAATCAGCATGAATCAGGGCGTTGTTAAAATTATTGGTAAGGGGAACAAGGAAAGATTAGTCCCGTTTGGCGAAATGGCGCAATCTTCAATTGAGCAATATTTGAAATCTTCACGCTCAATATTATTGGGAAGCAAACAAAGCGATCATGTGTTTTTATCAAGAAGAGGGCAGTCAATGACACGACAAACCTTTTGGCATAGAATTAAATTTCAGGCTAAAGTTGCTGGCATAAAAAAGCACCTTTCTCCACATACCTTGCGTCATGCTTTTGCGACCCATTTATTGGGTCATGGTGCTGATTTGAGAACGCTTCAGCTTCTATTAGGGCATTCTGATTTATCGACAACTCAAATTTATACCCACATTGCCAAAGAAAGGTTACAACAGCTTCATGCAGCTCATCATCCTAGAGGGTGATGTCCGGGATTTTACTTCTACCGAATATGCCAGTTTTGATGCCTTTTGGAAATTCTTTTGGTTTAAAATTGATATCATGTGTTATTATTTCTTTTCTGCAATTTAGATTAATTTTTTAAGTGAGTAATATGAAAGTTTCCAGATTAATTGGGGTTCTTGTTTCTTTAGGACTTGTTGCTTCAATAGTTTTTTTAGCCAATTATCAAAGAGAGCAATTACAACAATCAAACGATGTAAAAATGATTTCTTCAAATCAATACCATCAAGACACATCAATTAATACGTTATCTCCGGCTATTATCAAGCATTTGCTTGAACAAAAGTTTACAGGCATAGCCATCGATAATGTTGAATTAAGTCCTTTATCAAGCTTTTATCAGGTATTTTACAGTGGTGAAGTGCTCTATATCAGCACCAATGGCAAGCATGTTTTTTCGGGTAGCTTAATTGATATTTCAGGTTCAGAGCCTGTTAATTACACGGCTGTTGCCAAACAAATGCAAGACGCATTAAAAGCGCCGGAAAGAAAAGCAGCCATTGATGATATTGATGAATCTGAAATGATTATTTTTAAATCCAAACAGGAAAAGTTTGTTGTTACAATATTTACAGATGTCGATTGTGCCTACTGCCGTCGTTTACATCGAGAAATGCCTTTACTGAATGATTTGGGGGTCACGGTAAGGTATCTTGCATATCCCAGAGCCGGTGTTGGCTCCGGTTCATACAACAATATGGTTTCTATCTGGTGTTCTGAAGACCGTCAGACAGCTATGACTATGGCGAAAAATCAGCAAACATTTGGCAATAAAAAGTGCGAAGCACCTGTGAGTAATCATTTAGAGTTAACCAGAAAGATGGATTTGAATGGCACTCCTGCGATTATTTTGGCAGATGGAGAATTGATCGCCGGTTATATGCCTGCTGAAGATTTTGTAAAATATTTAAACGAAAAAGAAGCTCGAGAATAATTCATTTGTTCGAGACATTGACCCATTTTATAATCTTCCCTTGAGCTTGAATTTCAATCTCAGGGGAATAGCAGGGCAACAACCTTTCTTTGTTCATAGCTGAGAACCTGATAAGTGTGGCATGCCTGCCTTGTTGCCATAATTTCAAGTGCTATACCGGCCTTTATAAAAGCTTGCATGGCTGAGACAGGCATTAATTGATGTTTATCGCCTGTACCAATAATTAAAATATCCAATTCATCAGAAAATTCTTGTACTGTTTCAAGTAATTGAGCGCTATCCAGATTGTTAAATCTATCCGCCTGTAAAAAATTTTCTATCTTGCTGTTGTTTAATAGAATAGGGGTGCTGTAACTCTGGTTGTTGACATTAATTTCGCCAGATTGATAACTTTTAATGTTATTGATTTTTGGATTGATTTCTTTTTGCAGTTGCATGATGTTCTCTTGGGATTGCTATATGGAAATCGTCTGTAAAGTATAACGGTTTTGTTGTGATGTGGGAATGGTGAATGTTTTAGCCGTTTATCCATAAGAGTGATTATCTTAAAGATAAAACTAATTACTTGAGAGGTCAGTCATTATTCGTGTAGGATATCTTACATATGTGGACTGTCCGATTTCTAGAGTTCTGGTTAAAAGAGGAATGCTATGCAAGTTTCTGAAAATATACTGTTTTATCCAATGTTTGCACATGTTGTGTTGACGGGACTTTTATATGTTCTACTGACAATTGTCAGAGCACCAAGTGTTTGGGGAATTGGTAGTTCAAAAGATGGTTCAAACCCGATGGCTCATATTGAGCCAAAAATTAGTGCAAATTTATCAAATCAATTTGAATGGCCTTTGTTCTTCTATGTGATCTGCCTGATTCTAATGCTTGATGGCAATGAAATATCTACCAGAGCTATATTTCTGGCATGGCTATTTATTTTTGGTCGTATAATCCACAGTACAGTTCATATTTTTACCAATAATATTCGACTTAGAGGGGTGGTGTTTACACTTAATTTTTTAGCTGTATTATTTATGTGGTTTAATTATTTTTTCGAATAATTATTACCCAACTTTTTTATGATCAGCCAGAAAACAGATGTTTCTGCCTGAGTTTTTAGCCTTATACAAGGCATCATCAGCTCTCTTGACCCAATCTTTACTTGATTCTTTATTAATCAACTCAGCAACTCCCAATGAAATGGTGACGTTTAGGTCTGCTATATGGTTGTTTTCTACCAATTCCCGTATTTGTTCAGCAACTATTTGAGCATGACGTAATTCTGTATAAGGCATTACAATGACAAATTCCTCACCACCATATCGGTATAGGCCATCACTATTACGGATCCTTTTCGAGATGATTTTGGTTAATTGAATTAAAATGTTGTCGCCAACTTGATGACCATAAGTATCATTTATAGATTTAAATCTGTCGATATCCAAAATAATCAAACAGGAGTTGATGTCTGAAATTTTGTGTATGTTGCGTATTTCATCTAATTTATATTCAAGCGCTCTTCTATTGCCTATATTGGTCAATGGATCGGTTAAGCTTATACTGACGAGTTTATCCTGTTGTTTGAGCGATTGTTTGGCAAAGATATAACAAAAGAAAATTGTAATGAACAAGGTTATTGAAAAAGATATTAACTGAAAAATGTTCATTGTTGGGTAAACAATTGGTATCAGAATAAACAAGTATGCTGCTGTTAATTTGAGAGCAGTTTTGGGTGAAACGACATAAAATAGACTGATCAAAGCTGGGTAAGCCCATAAAATTTGATCGCGTCCTTTAAGATAAATAGTGGTCATAACAGCAGAAAGTATAATCAATGAAAATACTACCCTTGCAATGTCTATTCGTTTTGTAAAATGAATATACATGCCAAGCAATAGCATGGTAATACATAAAACTGCATCAAATATGGCGATTGTCCATTCATTATTTAAAGCTCGGATCACCGCAAATGGTGCGACGGCAAGAACGAAAGCAATGCAAATTGAAAGTGTGACAATTTCTTCTTTTGACTTTTCGGTCATTGTCATTCACTACACCTCAAAAGTGACTTGTTAAGCAAGTATAGAACAGAATTCATAAAACTCTATATTTTGTATGGGTATTACAAAATTTAAGTCAAAAAATCTTAATTAATTGAGTAATCGAATTATTTGTCTATAATGCCTGTCTGAGTAAATTATTAAAAAATAACAAAATATAACTTTTAAGATTGGGATCTACAGGCAAACCTTGTGAAACCGGCGAATATAGACACTCCACTTAACGTAAACGATAACCGTTTTGAACGGTGGTCTGCTGCTGTATTGGCAGCAAATCCCAAATTCGATTCAGGACAGTGGGATAAAATGGCGAATCTGCTTGCTGAAATCCCCAATCAATATGGTCAGCAAGTATCCATCGCCTACAAGCAGGCATTTGAGATTGTAAACATCTTATCCGATCTTCGTGTCAGTGGTTCAACCTTGATAGCTTCAATACTTTTTACCTTTATTGATAAAAAACTACTGAGTAAGGATGCTATTAAAGAGCATTGCAGTGAAAAAGTTTATAAACGTATTGAAGGTATTGAAACCATGAATGCCATACGTTCCTTGCAAGCAGACTTTGATGAAATACAAGATTCCAGCCATATTGATAATCTCAGAAAAATGCTTTTGGCTATGGTTGATGACGTCAAGGTGGTTTTGATTAAGCTGGCTGAAAGTATGTACCTTTTAAGACAGGCTGCTTATCACGACGTTGGTGATGCAAGGCAAATTGCGAATGAAGTCAGGGATGTTTATGCACCACTAGCCAATCGTTTGGGTGTTGGTCAGCTCAAATGGGAGATGGAAGATCTGGCCTTTAGAATCTTGCAGAATGATGATTATAAGTCGATTGCTAAAAATCTGGATGAAAAGCGTACCGCGAGAGAAACCTATATCAATAATGTGTTGAGTATTTTAAAAGAATCAATGACTTCTATTGGTGTTAAAGCAAATCTCGAAGGTCGTGCAAAACATATTTTTAGTATTTGGAAGAAGATGCAGCGCAAGCAGGTAGGCTTTGAAGAAATTTACGATATGCGAGCTGTTAGAATATTGGTAGATGAGCTTCAGGACTGTTACTCAGCATTAGGTGTTGTGCATGGTTTATGGAAACATATACCAAAAGAGTTTGATGACTATATCGCTACGCCGAAGGAAAATGGTTATCGTTCTTTGCATACTGCAGTAATAGGTCCTGAAGGTAAAACTCTGGAAATTCAAATTCGTACCTACCAAATGCATCAGGAATCGGAATTAGGTGTTGCAGCGCATTGGCGCTATAAGGAAGGTAAAGCTGTTCATGATGGATATGAGGAGAAAATTGCCTGGTTAAGACAGCTTCTGGAATGGCAGGAAGAGGTAACTGAATCTGTTGATCTTATTGAGGAGTTTAAAAATCAGGTAATCGAAGATCGTATCTACGTTTTTACACCACAAGGAAAACTTATTGATTTACCACAAGGCTCTACAGCTATTGATTTTGCTTATCGCGTTCATACAGAAGTAGGACATCGATGCCGTGGCGCCAAGGTTAACGGCAGAATAATTCCGCTAACACAAGCGTTACAGACCGGCCAGAAAGTTGAAATTATGACTGGCAAGGAAAGTTCACCAAGTCGAGACTGGTTAAGCGAACATCATGGTTATATTCGTTCTTCTCGTACCAGGCATAAAATCAGCCAGTGGTTTAGACGTCAGGATAAGGACAAAAATATTGCAGCTGGTAAGCAAATACTGGAAAAGGAACTCAGTCGACAAAGTCTTCTATTTTCAGACTATCTTAAATTAGCAAAAAAACTGAACTACAACTCAGCAGATGAGTTATACGCAGGGATTGGTATCGGCGATCAAGGTTTGAACTATATTGTTAATCTGATCCGTCAGTTTGACGAAGATGCAAAAGATAAAATCGACCGTAATACGGTAATAAAAAAACAACCTAATGTTGGAAGACGCAGTTCCTCCAGTGATATTTTGGTCGAAGGTGTCGGAAACTTGTTAACTAAAGTTGCAGGTTGCTGCAAACCGGTTCCAGGAGAGTCAATTGAAGGTTATGTCACACAGGGGCGAGGCATAGTAGTTCACAGAACTGATTGCCATTATTTGAAACAGGCAAAGCAAAATTCTCCGCAAAATGTACTTGAAGCTGAGTGGACAGATTCTCTCAATTCCAATTATATTATTGATTTAAGTGTGAGAGCGTATGATCGCAAAGGTTTATTGGGTGATATTACAGCTGTTTTATCTGAAGAAAAGGTGAATGTCACTTCATTGAACACACAAGTTAACCGCAAAAATATGACGGTGCAAATTTATCTACAGCTTGAAGTGCCTGGTTCTGAAAAGATATCTCGAGTGATGAGTAGAATAGAAAGATTGAACAATATTATTTCAGTAATGAGAAAATAGTTTAATCAAACAAATTATAAAAAGGGATAGTTCGATCATGATGGCTGATGACAAGAATAAATTACTCTGCGACATCAATAATCAAAAAGGTATTTATAAGTTATTGGCAATTATGCAGTCTCTCAGAGCACCTGATGGTGGTTGTCCGTGGGATCTGAAGCAAAACTATCAGTCAATTTTGCCCTATACCATAGAAGAAGTTTACGAAGTGGCAGAAGCCATTGAATCAGGAGATTTTGATAGTTTAAAAGAAGAATTGGGTGATTTGTTGTTTCAGGTGGTCTTTTATGCGCAATTAGGCAAGGAAGATGGTTTGTTTGATTTTGATCGGATTGTTGAAAATATCAATGAAAAATTAATTAGCAGGCATCCTCATGTTTTTTCAAGTCAGAATGATTTATCTGATAGTGAAATTAAAAATGCCTGGGAAGAGCTAAAAGTTGAGGAGAGAAAGTCAAAAGGCAAATCTGGTACGCTTGATGATATTCCCAAGGCACTACCCGAATTGAAAAGGGCTCAAAAAATACAAAAGCGGGTAGCAAAAATTGGTTTTGATTGGGAACATGTTAATCAGGTTTGGGATAAAATATTTGAAGAATGTGATGAGGTTAAAACTGCTGAAACTGATGCGCAACAAGAAGAAGAACTCGGTGATTTGCTGTTTGCAGTAGTTAATTTGACAAGACATTATGGCTTTGATGCAGAGATAGCATTACGAAAGGCCAATCAAAAGTTTTCCAATAGATTTAATAAACTTGAATCAAAAGCTGAAAAGCAGTTGCATGAGTATTCATTGGAAGAACTAGAAGTGATGTGGCAGGGAGTAAAGAGGAGCTAAGAACTAAGAGCTTAGAGATTAAAGATTAAAACTTGCAAAAGGAAAACATGAAAAAAATTCAAATTGTAATAATATTCCTTTTTATAGGGTTGATGGGCTGTTCAAGCAAGCCTGATGTTATTCATTATAATGCAAGCTATTCAGCTTCTGGCGATAATCTTGTTTATGTAATAAATCACGGTTGGCATACCGGATTTGTTATTCCTTCCACAGTGCTGTATCAAAAATTACCTGAATTAAAAAATAGATTTGGGAATACGCCTTATCTGGAGATTGGTTGGGGTGATAAAGGATTTTATCAGGCAAAAGAAATTACTACAGGATTGACCTTAAGAGCGATATTTTGGCCAACCGAATCAGTTATGCACGTGGTTTCTGTGTCAGAGGATATAGAAAAGGCATTTCTACAAAGCGATACTGCGGTTTTGTATTTGACCGATAATGAGCTAAATGCACTGGCTTTATTTATTTCAGGGAGTTTTTATTTTGATAAACAAAAAAATATCGTCAAACTCAAGCGAGGTCTTTATGGGAATAGTCAGTTTTATCAGGCTGTTGGCGATTATTATATGTTTAATACCTGTAATAAATGGACTGCTAAAGGTTTAAAAAGTTTTGGGATGGATATCATGACGACCTTCAAACTATCGGCCAGCAGTATTATGGAATATTTAAAGGATTATAAAAAAGACATAGCAGAAGAACCATCCGAAAAAGTTTTTCATTAATTATTTTAAATACGCATAACTCTTATCGCAAAATGCTAATATAAATGGTGCTTCGAGAAATTATTTTTGTTACAATGTCTTCCCGTCCAAAGTGAAGCTTTTGTTGTCGCAATTCACTGTTTTAAATCTGAATAAATGATGTTCCCGACTTGATTGAGATAGCTTGTCTTTCATGTTAGTAATTCATTTTTTTCTGCGACATGCGAGGTTGTCAATTTGAATTGAACAGCAACTATTTGCCAATGCAACCAGTTGCTTTATTTGAAATTTATTCTTGCCGGGCAGGGCATGTGTTATGACTAAATTTATTTTCGTGACGGGTGGTGTAGTTTCATCATTAGGCAAGGGCATAGCGGCGGCATCTTCAGCTGCACTTCTTGAATCCAGAGGTCTAAAAGTCACTTTATTGAAACTGGATCCTTATATCAATGTGGATCCGGGAACCATGAGTCCTTTTCAACATGGTGAAGTCTTTGTTACAGATGATGGTGCAGAAACTGATCTGGATTTGGGGCATTATGAAAGGTTCGTCCGAACCAAAATGAATCAGTCTAACAACTTTACTACTGGTAGAGTTTATGCTGATGTTCTAAAGAAAGAGCGCAAAGGCGAATATCTTGGAAGAACTGTTCAGGTTATTCCTCATATTACTGACGAGATTAAAAACAAAATTATCAAAGGCGCTGGTGACGCTGATATTGCCATGGTCGAGATTGGAGGTACGGTTGGTGATATCGAGTCTTTACCATTTCTCGAAGCAATCCGCCAATTGGGTTATGAATTAGGTAAGGAAAGAGCCTTGTTTATGCATTTGACTCTGTTGCCTTATATCTCTGTTGCCGGCGAATTAAAAACCAAACCAACCCAGCATTCTGTTAAGGAATTGCGTTCTATAGGGATTCAACCAGATATTCTCATTTGTCGTTCTGACAGAATTTTACCAGCTTCTGAAAAAGCCAAAATTGCGCTTTTTACCAATGTTGAAGAGAAGGCTGTTATTTCATTAAAAGATGTAGATAGTATCTATAAAATCCCTTCCATATTAAATGCGCAAGGCGTAGAAAAAATTATCAGTGAGCGTTTTAATCTTCCTGAGCAGCCAGTTGATTTGTCTGAATGGGAACAAGTGCTTTATGCAGAAGCGAATCCTAATGGCGAAGTAACTATTGCCATGGTTGGTAAATATATGGATTTAACCGAAGCCTACAAGTCTCTGATTGAATCGCTAAAACATGCGGGCTTGCAAAATCGTTTAAGTGTGAACATAGATTATATTGATGCTGAAGATATTGAAAAGAAAGGCATTGGACTTTTGGACAACGCTGATGCCATTTTAGTGCCAGGTGGATTTGGTGAGAGAGGGATTGAAGGAAAGATTCAAACAGTTAAATATGCCAGGGAGAATAAAATTCCTTATCTGGGGATTTGCCTGGGTATGCAGGTTGCCGTAATTGAATATGCAAGAAATTGTGCTGGCATGCAAGAAGCGAACAGCACCGAATTTGATCAAAATGCTTCAACGCCTGTTGTAGCTCTGATTACTGAATGGGTTAACAAGGATGGTAGAGTAGAACAAAGAGATGAACAATCAGATCTTGGTGGAACAATGCGTTTGGGTGCTCAACCAGCAAGTTTGAATAAAACAAGCAAATTGGCCGGAATATATCAGTCACAGAAAATTAACGAACGACATAGACATCGTTATGAAGTGAATGAAAATTATGTAAAGGAACTTGAAAAGCATGGTTTGGTTATATCAGGACGTTCAAGTTTGAATAATTTGGTAGAAACGATAGAAATTACCGATCATCCCTGGTTTATTGGTGTACAATTTCACCCTGAGTTTAATTCCACGCCCCGTGACGGGCACCCCTTGTTCAGCGCCTTTGTGTCCGCTGCGCACGAATTTAAAAAGAGTCAGGAGGCTTAGGCCATGAATATTTGCGGGTTTGAGGTCGGTATCGACAAACCTTTTTTTCTGATAGCTGGTCCTTGTGTTATCGAAAGTGAACAATTGGCTATGGATACGGCCGGATATTTGAAAGAAATAACGGAAAAATTAGGCATTAATTTTATATACAAGTCTTCATTTGATAAGGCAAATCGTTCTTCTCATCAAAGTTTTAGAGGTCCAGGTATTGAAAAGGGACTTCAGATCCTTGATAAAGTCAAAAATGACTTGCAGGTTCCAGTCTTGACCGATGTTCATGAAGACACACCGATTGATGAAGTTGCATCGGTAGTTAATGTCATGCAAACACCCGCTTTTTTGTGTCGCCAAACCAATTTTATTCAGAGAGTCTGTGAGGCAAACATTCCGGTGAACATCAAAAAAGGCCAATTTTTGGCGCCATGGGATATGGTTAATGTCGTTGAAAAAGCCCGAGCGACTGGTAATGACAAAATTATGGTTTGTGAAAGAGGTGCATCCTTCGGTTATAACAATCTTATTTCAGATATGAGAGGCTTGGCAGTAATGCGTCAAACCGGTGCGCCAGTAGTTTATGATGCAACTCATTCGGTTCAGCTGCCAGGTGGACAGGGCGCATCATCCGGTGGCCAAAGAGAGCATGTGCCGGTTTTAGCCAGAGCTGCTGTCGCAGCAGGCATTGCTGGTTTGTTCATGGAGACACATCCTGACCCGGAAAATGCAAAAAGTGATGGCCCGAATTCATGGCCAATGCACAGAATTGAAGAACTTTTGAGCACGCTTCAGGCATTGGATAAAGTGACAAAAGATAACGGCTTTATAGAAGATAATCTGTAGAGTTTTGTGATTATATTTTAAATTAGTTAAAAATATTATTATGAAGTGGGGAAGTTTTAATGAGTCAAATCGTTAATATTGTTGGCAGAGAGGTTTTGGATTCTCGTGGCAATCCAACAGTTGAAGCAGAAGTACAATTGTCCTGTGGCGCCATAGGGATTGCCTGTTCACCATCCGGTGCATCTACGGGTTCAAGAGAAGCCCTGGAATTAAGGGACGGTGATAAATCTCGCTATCTGGGTAAAGGCGTTCTCAAAGCTGTCGAACATATCAATACGGTTATTAATGATAAACTTAAAGGAATGGATCCCGATAACCAGCAGCAAATAGATCAAACCTTGCTTGATTTGGATGGCACTGAAAACAAAGAAAATTTGGGCGCTAATGCTATTTTGGCTGTTTCACTGGCTGCCTGCAAAGCAGCGGCAAATTGTAATAAGCAATCTCTTTTCAAGCAAATGGGCAGCGGTACAACCTTGCCAGTTCCTATGATGAATATTATTAACGGTGGAGCTCATGCTGATAATAATGTTGATATTCAGGAATTTATGATTTTGCCAGTGGGCGCGCCAAGCTTTTCAGAAGCGCTGAGATACGGTACTGAAATTTTTCATGCACTAAAAAAAGTTCTTAAAGACAAAGGCCTGAATACTGCTGTTGGTGATGAAGGTGGATTTGCTCCTAACCTTGATTCGAACGAAGCGGCTGTACAGGCAATTGTTGAAGCTGTTGATTTGGCAGGCTATGAGTTAGGCAAAGATATCTATCTGGGTCTTGATGTTGCCAGTTCAGAGTTTTTCAAGGATGGTAAATACCATCTGTCAGGTGAAGGCAGATCTTTGACCTCAGCTGAGTTTGCAGATTATCTGGCTGATTGGGTCGATAGATATCCAATCATCTCAATTGAAGATGGTATGGATGAAGGTGATTGGGAAGGCTGGAAGATCCTGACCGAAAAGTTAGGTGATAAAGTTCAATTAGTAGGAGATGATCTGTTTGTTACCAATACCAAAATCCTCTCAGAGGGTATCGATAAGAATATTGCAAATTCAATTTTAATAAAGGTTAATCAGATAGGTACTTTGACAGAAACCTTAAATGCGATAGACATGGCACAAAAAGCAGGCTATACCGCAGTGGTATCTCACAGAAGCGGTGAGACAGAAGACTGTACAATTGCGGATTTGGCAGTTGCCACTAATGCAGGACAAATCAAAACTGGCTCTTTGTGTAGAAGCGACAGGGTTGCAAAATACAATCAACTTTTGCGTATTGAACAGCAACTTGGTGATTTGGCAGTTTACCCCGGCAAAAAGGCGTTCAATTGTTTTTAATGACTAACAAGAGTAAGCTATAGCTCTTTAAATTTAAAATGATCAGCTGGCTCTGGATATAATATGAAAATTCTTGGTGCTATCTTCATTCTCAGCATTATTTTTATGCAATACCGTGTCTGGTGGGGAGAAGGTAGCTATCATGAAATTGATGAGCTAAAACAGAAAATAGCGCAACAACAAGAAGAGAATGACTTGCTAAAAGCGCAAAATGAAAAGCTGATCATGCAAATTAATGCACTAAGAAAAAATCCCAAAGCGTTGGAAAGTAAAGCAAGAGAAAGTGTGGGATTGGTAAAGCCCGACGAAATGTTTTACCGTGTTATACCAAGAGAATCTTCACAACAACAGAACTGAGTAGATGCAATTGAATCAGTCAGACTTATCTAAATTTGCACAATATGTTGCCATTGTACCTGCTGCCGGTTTTGGGCAACGTTTTTCAACTGACAAGCCCAAGCAATATTGTAAAATAGGTGAAGAATATATTCTTGATTTAACTTTATCCCGTTTAATTGATTCTGAAAAAATAGGGATGATCGTCTTGGTCGTTTCAGCTGATGATGAGCAATTCATTCATCTCAAACATATTAAAAATAGTAAAATCATAACTGTGGAAGGTGGCAAGGAAAGAATCAATTCTGTAGCTAATGCATTAAATTATCTGTCAGACAAAAAGCTACATCCTGATTGTGGTGTGTTAGTTCATGATGCAGCAAGACCTGTGTTGTCTTCTGAAGACTTGCTACGGCTGTTTGAAGCATTTGAAGTTAACAGGGAAGCCTGTTTACTGGTTGCTGAGATTGTTGATACATTACAACAATTAACATCAGACAATAAAATTGAACAATCTGCGGATAGAAAAAAAATTGTAAGAGCGTTAACGCCGCAAATGGCCAGCTTTAACCAACTTCAAAAGGCTATAGATAGGTCACTTGCTGAAAATAAACTTGTGACAGATGAGGTTACGGCTCTCAGAAATGCTGGTTATTCAGTTTGTGCTGTTTATGGTAATTCGAGAAATATCAAGATAACTTATCCTGATGATTTATTATTGGCTGAATTTTATCTTGAAAACGACCTATATAAATAATTGTATTATAAATTTGACGGTGAATTGTTAAGTCGCTGATTAGTCCACGATTCAAGTCTTTCGAGTAGCTTTTGGTTATTAACAGGTTTCGCTAAATAGTCATCCATACCTGATTCAATGCAGATGTTCATATCACCTCGCATTGCATTTGCAGTCATGGCGATAATACAAATATTTTTATTGTGCTTTCCTGCAATACCTTGCCTTATTTGTTTGGTTGCCTCATAGCCGTCCATTTCAGGCATCTGGCAATCCATCAAAATAATATCATAGGCATTCTCTACCGGGCTGCTTTTTAGTGCCTGTATTACTTCAAGCCCATTTCCTGCGACTTCTCCATCAAGTCCAATGCTTTTCAATATCCCTCTGGCGACCAGTTGATTGACACGGTTATCCTCTGCAATAAGAATTCTAGGTTTTGGTAGACCTTCAGAAAATTTTCTGGTGAGTTGTTTTTTGCTTTCCAGTGTTTTAAGGTAATCGTGGGTAACCAGCGGTTTTGCCAATTTAAGCGCTTCCCCGTTATCTATTGTAACTGCCAATGCAGAGAGAATATCCTGAACATTGGTTGGTTTGGAAAAATAGGCATGAAATCCCAGAGATGCGAAAAATTTGGCATCGTTATGTTGCGCAATAGATGTCATCATAATGAGTTTTAGAGATTTATATCGTTCATCAGAGGAGATTGATTTACCCAGTTCGCTGCCGTCCATCTCTGGCATTTGCATATCCAGAAAAGCGGCATCAAATAATTTGCCATCAGCATAGGCTTGCTCGCAAATTTTCAATGCCTTTTTTCCGCCTGTTGCTTTGGTCACTTTTGCACCCCAAAGTGACAGCTGCCCCTCAAGCACAGCAAGGTTAGTCAAATTATCATCAACAATTAACAGATTTAATCTGGATAAATCTATCATGGGTAATATTGCTCTGGACTGTTTACTTTTTTGTGTTGTGATTGATACGGCAAAAGTTGAACCCTTGTCTGGTTCACTACGAGCACAAATTTCACCACCCATTAATTCACATAATTTTTTACTGATTGAAAGTCCTAATCCGGTTCCACCGTACTTTCTGGTAGTTGACAGATCGGCCTGAGTAAAGGAATCAAATAAATAATCAATTTTGGTTTTTTCAATACCGATACCAGTATCTTCAACGCTAAATGCAAAAATCAGATTATCGTCGTCTTTTGCTTTCAAGCTGGATTTAACAATGATCTCACCTTGATTGGTAAATTTGATCGCATTGCTGATAAGATTGTTCAGAATTTGCCTTATTCTTCCCGGATCACCAATAACCAGTGTGTCGTTGATTTCAGTCACATCAACAATTATTTCAACGCCTTTACTTTGAGCTTTTAATGCATTTGATTCAGCGACTTCCTCAATTAATTTGATTGGGCTGAAATCCATTAGTTCGAGTTCAAGTTTACCTGCTTCAATTTTAGAAAAATCAAGAATATCATTTATCAGAGTTAAAAGAGATTCGGCGCTTGATTGTGCAAGCTGAACCTTATGTACCTGTTCTTTATTCAGGTCGCTTTCCAATAACAATCCGAGCATTCCCAGAACACCATTCATGGGTGTTCTGATTTCATGTGACATATTGGCCAAAAAAGAAGATTTCATATCGGATAGTTTCTGTAGTTCTTCAGCTTCATGTTTAAGTCTTTGTGTGTAAGCCTCACTTTGTTGACATAGCTTTATCGATTTTGACAGGTTAGCCAGAACCGGCTGCAACATGGGCTTTATTTCCTGTTTATGATTAAACAGGTTATTTCCAAGTAAAATGATGATGCCATAGCCTGGTATTTTCAGTGAAAGGAGTTGTTTGTAGGTTTGCCTTGATGGTAATTTATCAAGAGCCAGTAGAAGCTTTTGGTCATCGTCAATAATTGATGAATATTTTTCAATATTAATTTTATTGTTAATATATTTTCTTAAATGTCTGTCGCCGATCACACTTCGAATAATGTGACTATTTCGTTTCGGAATTTCAAGGTTTTCCAGAATAATGCCGCTAGTGTACCCGGTATGGTACATCAATCTTTGTAAAAAACGATTAAGCAAGGGCTCCAGTGTAATTTCAGCACTGAGAACCTGACTTAAATCAAACAGTATGGATAGGTTTTTGCTGCGTTCGTCCATATTAATTTACAGAGATAGTTACCAATGTTGCGTTATGAAATAGTGGATAGGAGCCTCTGTTAACACTGCCAATTTCTCCCAAAGTTAGAGCGCCAGCATAATTGCCTGATTCAATTTGATTATAAAAACCATTCAATTCCTGCTCGGCGCCTTCTTTAAGATGCATTTTCCTTCCAGCGCAATAGAAGATAAGGTTTTGTGTGTTAGCAGACTGTTTTGCTGACAAATTATTGATTGTGTCAGTTGAACCTTCAGTCGGTGATTCCAAAAGTGTCAATATCGAATTTTCAGGAATTTCACCAACACAATAGAGATATTCATTGTCGTCCAGCATCACCGGAATTCTGACTAATATTTCGTCATCAGCTCTTATAATACCAAAAGGGAAATGAACAGCTAATTCGTAAAAGTTTTCATTGTTGATTTCAACCTGATAGTATTGCATGATCTTTTCTCGATATGTTTCAAAAGCAGGTTTCCAGTCAATGCTGGATATACAGTTGCTGTCAGTAGAAGTTGCTACAATAGTTTCATCAGGCACTTTATATCCATGTTCAAGTTCGGCTGGCTTGTCGCTGTTCATTAAAATTGCAAGCATTGCATTGCCGACAATTTTATCTTTATCAAACAGGCAGGGGATAGGTTGAAACGTTTCACTTCCAGCATTGACTCCCATGTAATTTACCTCATCACCAAAAATCAAAAAAGTTTCATCCAGAATGGTTGCAATGTTAGGTAACATAGCATCAAAAATCATAAATAGACCATAAGTTGAATCGCTATTTAAATGTGATTCGAGTTTACTGGAAAAATCATTTGCTTTCGATTTGACTGAAATATTGTCATGAGGTATCTCGTCAACCAGAATATGAGCTGATTTTTTAATAGCAAAAACAATAATGCCTTGCTGTATAAAATTGGCATCTACAATTAGTTCCGGGAATACTGCACCAATTAAATCAACATCATATCCAGCAAATAATTCTTGCAGTTGAGGTATGGTTTCTACATTGTTTTCAGCGACAAAAGCCAAAAAATGATAGGTTGGGTTTTGTTTTAAGCTGCTTGATATGAAATTGTCTATTTCGGCTTTGTTAAAGGAATCAAAATATTGAAAAAAATTAAAAGGTGTGTTTGCGGCATCTTTTCCCATGAAATATCCATAATTACAAAAATGAAATACGTATAAAATTATAGACTAAATTGAAAATTTGTTATTTCAAAAAGGAAAAATGACGTCAAATTGTAAAAAAATGACGTCATTATTAGAAAGGGTGAAAAATAAGAAGTATTTTTATGTCAGGCAGGTTGAAATGTTTTGGCTTTAATTTGTTGAGTTGCATTTTCTTTAACAATCAAACCCAATTTACCATCATAACCTTCAGGTTTATTTATCCAGACCTTGTGTCCTGATCCGGGTGCTATGACCATGCTGCCGCCATATTGGTTTGTCATAGATTGAAGTTCGATTTTATGGTCACCATCTGGTGACATAAAAATGAGTTGATCGCCAATCTGGAATTGATTTTTGACATCGACTAATACTTCATTATCTCTTCGTTCAATGATTTCACCAACAAAGAGTTGATTGTGCCTTTCTGGACTGCCATTGAGATAATTTTGATAGTCATCGTGAACATGACGACGAAAGAAACCTTCAGTGTAGCCACGATTTGCCATGCCTTGAAGTGTTTCCATCAGTTGCATATCAAATTCTTTACCGGCAATGGCATCATCAATTGCTTTGCGATAAACCTGAGATGTTCTTGCCGCATAAAAATAGGATTTTGTTCTGCCTTCAATTTTTAGACAATCTACTCCGATTTCTATCAATTTGGCGACATGCTGGATTGCTCTGAGATCTTTCGAGTTAAATATATATGTGCCATGCTCGTCTTCATACATAGGCATATATTCACCAGGTCGCTGCTTTTCTTCTAATAAAACCAGATTTTCGTTGGTTTCACCAATCCCCAACTGAGGAGCCGCTTTTTCAATAGGTAGAATATCACCATTTGCATTTTGACTGGCTTCATGAACATCATAGCCCCATCTGCACGCGTTGGTGCAGGTTCCCTGATTAGGATCACGATGATTAAAATAACCCGATAGCAAACATCTACCAGAATATGCAATACATAGCGCTCCGTGAACAAAAACCTCCAGTTCAATATCCGGGCATTCCTGTCTGATTTCTGCCACTTCGTCAAGAGATAGCTCGCGAGACAAGATAATGCGCTTTACACCTAATGATTGCCAAAATTTGACGGATGCATAGTTCACTGTGTTCATTTGTACAGATAAATGAATAACAGTGTCTGGCCATTTTTCTCTTACCATCATCATCAAACCGGGATCTGACATGATCAGGGCATTTGGGTTCATTTGAATAATAGGCTCAATATCTTTAATAAATGTTTTTACCTTGCTGTTATGAGGTGCGATATTTGCTGCAACAAAGAACTGTTTGCCAATTGATTTGGCTTGCTGAATTCCTTTGTCCAGATTTTCTAGATTGAAGCTGTTGTTTCTAACGCGAAGACTATATCTTGGCAAGCCTGCATAAACGGCATCAGCGCCGTAAGCAAAGGCATATTCCATGTGTTTGAGTGAGCCCGCAGGGGCTAACAGTTCTGGCGATTTCATACTGATTCCGGGTCAATAATTAATGCTGTCAAAACATTGGGGTTAAATTGTCAAATGTAATTCGAATAATGACGATATCCGAAAGGTGGCAGATTATAGCACTTTATCTGAACTTTAAAAGTCGCTGGATAAACTTTGTCCAAATAATTCAGTTTTTACGTCAATAAATCATAAAACAATCGTTCTATCTGATTTAATGATGATGAGAGTGAGGAGCTGATGATATTAATTCAGGGTAGAGAATATTGATTACCATAAACAGACCAACGGCGATAAAAAACATAGCAGTAGGCCATCTTACCAGAGGATGATTAATCCAGGTTTTAAGTTTTAATCCTGCCGCGCCAGCTAATAGTGTTGCAGGTAAGGTTCCTATGCCAAAAAACAACATAAACAAGGCGCTTTCAAAAGGATTGGCAAGAGTAAGAGAGTAGGTTAGGGTTGAATAAACAAGACCACAAGGAAGCCAACCCCACAAAGCACCAAGCAATAAGGCATGACGGTAATTTTTAACAGGCAAAAGATTTTTACTTAATGGACTAATTTTATCCCATAAAATCTTTCCTGCTTTCTCCAACACACTGATCGCCATCCAGATTTTACTAATATAAAACCCCATTAAAATCAATAAAATAGCGGATAAAAGCTTTAAAAAAACAAAAGGAATAAGGTTTTGACTGGCTGCACCAAGAAGGCCAAAAAGCAAACCCAAAAATGTATAGCTCGACAAACGGCCAAGATGATACAGAGCAGTAATAATATATTGTTTTTTACCACTTTCAGCTGTAAAAGAGAGGCTGGTTATAATTCCACCGCACATACCAAAACAATGTGATGAGCCAACTAATCCTAAAAAAAGAGCACTGGTTAACATTCCTAACAACAACTCGTTCAAAAAAAGGCAAATGGTTTGCTTTAAGATTTATGATAAATTATCTTTACAGCTGGAGTTTTATATTATCCCTGTTATTAACTCCAGTTTCAATTTTCGGAGAGGTATTATGAAAAAAATTATCAATGTATTGTCTGGAGTAGTGGCTGTTGCTGCAGTTTTGTCTTCTGGTTTGGCAAATGCGAAAGCTAACGTTAACAGTGACAGTTACAAAGCACCATACAGCTGCTACGATTCTTATATGTTCAAATATTGTAGTTCATCAGAATCAAAATGGCATTCTGTGTCAACACCATCTGGCAATAAAATGTATTCAGGAAGCACTACAACTGTTTATGAATACTGGTATCAAGGTGAAATGGTATATGGTTCGTCAGCTAGTCAGGATTGGAGATACATGTACAAAAAAGGTGATCTTCATCTGATTAAGTCTTCAATTTCCAGAGATGACTCTTTTTCAATGGCTGGTACAGATTACTGCGTGTCTAATACTTCTAACAGTGATTACCAATATGTTAATGGTAAAATCATAAGAAGTTCATACAACGTTAGTATGGCAAGCTGCTAGTTATATACAAAGTTATTTTTGTATTCGTAAAAAGCCCTCTTATTGAGGGCTTTTTTTATGCTCTTTAGAAATCAGATTACTATCATCATCTAGCAGGATGTCAACAGCTGGAGAATCCAGATCCTGAAACTGTCCTGATTTAACAGCCCAGAAAAAAATAGCAATAGCCAAAATCAAAATGGCTATCGACAGAGGAATTAGCCAATAGATAACGTCCATCATCAATCCTTGAAGCTAATAATCATGAAATGAATATTGGGCTAAAACCCGATCCCCAAAATATAATGGTTATCGCCAGCATTCCTACCAATACAACCATACAAACCGTCAAAATTGAACTGGCAAATAAAAATCCTTTTTCCTCATTTATATTCATCAGCGTAGGAACGCCTTTATAAAGCAGATTTACCGCCATAGCAATGGCTACAATCGATGTAAGCATATTAAGCCACAGGATTGGGAATACGCCTAGCAAACCAACCAGAAAAAGAGGTGAACAACTATAAGCTGTTAAATTGACGCAGTCGGATAAGGAAGGCTTTGCACCGTATGTTTTGGCCATCCATTGTACAAAGGCAGATAACACCAAAACTGCAGCCAGAATTGCAAAATAAGCAATAATAGAGAGCTTCATAGCGCTTTCAACAGTGAGTTTATGGGTTTCGCCATCACCAATGGTCCAGCCTACATAAGTGCTTCCTATAAAAGCCGAAACCGGCGGTATAGCAGCAAAAAAGATTAAATAGCCAAGGTAGGTATTTAATATGCCGGGGTTTTTTGCTCCAATTTTTTTCCATTCTTCTGCCGGGTTATACAATAAAGATACTGCATTCATTAAAGACATATCTTGTTCTCCAATTATTCTATGGTTACTTAAAATCCGACCAAATATTACATATAGCAGCCTGATTGGCAATATGATGACAGCATAATCTTATTTCTTCAAGGTTGTTTATTGATTTAAATCAGTAATAGAAGTCACCTGGCAAGAGTTAAAATGTATTAGCGATCATTTTAAATCAGAGTTGAACAAAACCGGAAATGAGGCCAATAATCCCTCCAAATACACCTCCCCAAACCACAAGCCATCCCAGATGTTTTTTAATCATTTGTTGAATGATTTGTTTAACCAGTTCAGGTGTAAGTTCATCAAGCCTGTTTTGTATAATAATTGTTATTTTATCTTTTATGTGTCCCAACATGTCAGGTTGCTCAATTTCCTTTACCAGAGCCTGATAAAAATCAGGTTTGGAAATCATATCGACAATAGCTTGCTGCATATTCGCAATAAAGGGTTCACGTAAGGGAGTTATAGCACTTTGACCACCGAACATGGTTAACATACTGCCAAAAGAAGATTGCATTATGACTTCAACCAGTTTTTCAAAAGCTATATTTAAATCAAGCTTTTTAACCAGTGATTCAACATCAATATGTATTGAACTATCTTTTGAATCACTAAGGAAGTTATCAATATTTTGCTCGGTAAAAAATTGATCCATCATCATGTCATGAATACCTGTTTTAAAATCTTCAAAGCGAGCCGGAATAACACCTGATCCATAAAGACCAGGCACCTTTTCAAATAACATATGGATCGCCAACCAGTTAGTAATAGCACCAGAAAAAGCAAAGATCCCCATATTGTAAATTATTGGATTCTTCAAAAAATATCCGGCAACAAAAAGTGCTAGGGCGATAAAGCTTGTTATTGAGCTCTTGTTCATTAAATTCTCCAATACTTCTGTTTGAATGAAACTTTTTGACCAGTAATCATAAATTTTGTTCGATATATTCACCGGGACGCAATTGATTTAAATGCCAATTACCAATTGCTATTCGGATCAATCTAAGTGTAGGAAAACCACAAGCGGCTGTCATTCTTCTTACCTGACGATTTTTACCTTCGCTGATAATAAGTTCAAGCCAGCTTGTAGGAATGTTTTTGCGAAACCTTATGGGCGGATCTCTTTCCCATAATGTAAAGTCTTCATTTTCGAGATTTAAAATTCTGGCCATCGCGGGTTTTGTTATGCCGTCTTTTAAAGCAACTCCACTGGATAAATCGTGGATAGCTTTTTCATTGATTATACCCTCAACTTGTACCCAATAGGTTTTTTGCATTTTATGCTTTGGATGGCTAATTTTATGTTGTAATCTACCATCATTTGTCAACAAAAGAAGTCCTTCAGAGTCTTTATCAAGTCTGCCAGCAGGATATACGTCTTTAATCTTAATGAAATCTGAAAGCAGATTGTCATTATTTTCACCTGAAAACTGACATAAGGTGTTAAATGGTTTATTAAATAATATTAATTTTTTTCGTGAGGAATCTGGATTTGTTGACATAAATCAGCCTGGTTTGCTACCGACTCTGGTAAAAAGTTCTAGTAATTGTATAGAAGATATGAAATGTATTAAAGATTGACGTATAATCCGCTGCCAATAAAATTCGAATTTTAAGCTATTCTTTATTACATATATCATTTAAGAAATACTGTTAAATTTAGGAAACTTCATGACTGATTCTAAAATTATCTACACGAAAACTGACGAAGCGCCTGCGTTAGCCACTTATTCTTTACTGCCAATTATTCAAAGCTTTAGCCAGGCCGCAGGCATTGAGGTAGAAACCAAGGATATTTCCCTTGCAGCAAGAATTCTTGCCTGCTTTAATGATTATTTAAGCGAAGACCAGCAAACAGAAGATGCGCTTGCACAATTGGGCGAATTGGCCAAACGTCCTGAAGCTAATATTATTAAATTACCAAATATAAGTGCTTCAATTCCGCAACTTAAAGCGGCAATTGCTGAACTTCAGAAGAAAGGTTACGCACTACCTGATTACCCTGAAGAACCATCAACAGATGAAGAAGCAGATATTAAATCACGCTACGACAAGGTTAAGGGAAGTGCGGTAAATCCTGTTCTGAGAGAAGGTAATTCAGACAGAAGAGCGCCTGTTTCAGTTAAAAATTACGCTAAAAAGAATCCTCACAGTATGGGTAAATGGTCTTCAGATTCAAAATCTCATGTTGCCAGCATGTCGGATGATGATTTCTATGCTAATGAAAAATCATTGACGATTGAAAAGGGATGTAAGGTCAAAATTGAGTTACATGATGATTCGGGAAATGTTCAGGTTTTAAAATCAGATTTTCCTCTTTTGGATGGAGAGGTGATTGATGCGTCAGTAATGAAAGCTGCTAGCTTGCGACAATTTATTTCAGAACAGATAGAAGATGCAAAAAACCAGTCAGTTCTTTTTTCACTTCACATGAAAGCAACCATGATGAAGGTTTCAGATCCAATTATATTTGGTCATGTTGTTTCAGTTTTCTACCAGCCAGTTTTAGACAAATACAAGGATCTGTTAAATGATTTAGGGGTTGATGTAAATAATGGTATTGGCGATCTTTATCAAAAAATTGCACAGTTGCCAGCTGATCAACAACAGTCGATTAAGGATGATATAGATATCTTGTATCAGGATAGACCTGATTTGGCGATGGTTGATTCAGATCGTGGTATTACAAATTTACACGTTCCCTCTGATGTGATCGTTGATGCCTCAATGCCTGCTATGATACGTTCTTCAGGTCAAATGTGGAATAAGGATGGTAAATTGCAGGACACAAAGGCGATTATTCCTGATAGATGTTATGCAGGTGTTTACCAGCAAACCATTAATTTCTGTAGAGAAAATGGTGCGTTTGATCCCTCTACCATGGGAACAGTACCAAATGTTGGTTTGATGGCACAAAAAGCTGAAGAATATGGATCACATGATAAAACTTTCCATATCAAAACAAAGGGTAGCGTTAAGGTTATTGCTGATAATGGTAATTGTTTGATGGAACACAATGTTAATGAAGGTGATATCTGGCGTATGTGTCAGGTAAAGGATGCTCCAATTCAGGATTGGGTTAAATTAGCAGTAACGCGTTCAAGATTGTCTGGAATGCCAGCTGTTTTTTGGTTAAATGAAAATAGGGCACATGATTCAGAATTGATCAAAAAAGTTAATCAATATTTACCTGAATACGATACCAGTGGACTTGATATTCAAATTATGAGTCCTGAAGACGCGACAGCACACTCATTAAAAAGAATGAAAGAAGGCAAAGATACCATTTCGGTTACAGGCAATGTTTTGCGTGATTATTTAACCGATCTTTTTCCTATTCTTGAACTGGGAACAAGTGCAAAAATGTTATCGATTGTACCTTTAATGAATGGCGGCGGTTTGTTTGAAACAGGTGCAGGTGGTTCTGCACCAAAGCATGTACAGCAATTTGAAAAGGAAAATCACCTGAGATGGGATTCGCTAGGTGAGTTTCTGGCTTTGGCAGCATCGCTTGAACATTTGAGCGAGGTCACTGGTAATAAGAAAGCAGCGGTATTGGGCAAAACACTGGATCAGGCAACAGGAAAGTTTCTAGATGAAAAGCGTTCTCCTTCCAGAAAATGTGGAGAAATTGACAATAGGGGAAGCCATTTTTATCTGGCATTATATTGGGCTCAGGCGTTATCAAGTCAAACCGATGACGCTGATTTATCCTCACATTTTAAAAACATTGCAGCTGAAATGTCTGAAAATGAGGCAGAAATCATTGCCAATCTAATCGATTGTCAGGGGGATGCCGTTAACCTTGGCGGATATTATATGCCTGAAGAACCACTTGCCAGCAAAGCAATGAGGCCTAGCAGCAGGTTGAACGACATCCTGAGCCGTTAATACTAAAAGCCCGGGGTAAAGCACAAGAGCTAAAGTTTAAACTTTAGCTTTTGACTGCTTCTTCTTCTGACGGTTTAACAGGTGTAATTTCTTGAGCGTGAAGACCTTTTGGTCCTTCACAGGTTTCGAAACTAACTTCTTGTCCTGCTTTCAGGCTCTTGTAGCCTTCCATTTCTATGGTGGAGTAATGAGCAAATATATCCTCACCACCATTATCAGGACAAATAAATCCGTACCCTTTTGCATTATTAAACCACTTTACTGTACCTGTAGCCATCTTATACTCCTTTTCCTTCACTTACTGTCTACGCTAATCTGTATATGGGTGTCGATGTGAATGATTCAACTTATAACCAAAACTACTAACAGATTGAGCGTGCAATGAATCTCATAAATCAGGATAAAAGTCAATACCGTTTTTGTTATAAAAATAAGGATAGTAGCTATTTTGGCTTTTTTACATAAAAAACTGGTTATTTTAGGGGCTTTTTTAATAAAATAGTGATAATTTACACAGCATTTTAAATTCCATTGACTAGAATAGGATTATGGTAGACGAAAATTTACCTGACGAACAACGTGAAGTTGCAGTTGCTGAACCTGAGAATGAAACCAAAGAACCTCGCATGTATCAGGTTCTTTTGTTGAATGATGATTATACGCCCATGGATTTTGTGGTTAGCGTATTAAGAAAGTTTTTTCATAAAACGACAGAAGAGGCGACAAAAATTATGCTGCAAGTGCATTATGAAGGTAGTGGTGTTGCAGGTATATATACAGCTGAGATAGCTGAAACAAAAGTGAATCAGGTTAATGCCTATTCAAAAGCTAATCAACATCCACTAAAGTCGACAATGGAGTCTTTGTAGGTGCTGATTGTTACATAATGAGTTTTACTGCTTGAATTGTGAGACATAAACCACAATATAAGCTTTCATGTGTAGTAGGTGCGTGAAACTTTGAATTTATTGTATTTAATAAAGTCGAACAAACATTTGAATGCTGCAAACTGGATTGATAAAACCAAGGTTAATTTATGTTAAGTAAAGATCTAGAACTAACATTAAATCTTGCATTTACAGAAGCAAGAGAAAAGCGTCATGAATTTATGACGGTTGAGCATTTGCTTTTGGCGCTGCTTGATAATTCATTAGCTGTGAATGTACTCCAGTCTTGTGGTGCCGACATTGAAATGCTGCAAAGACAATTGATTGCATATATTCAGGATACCTCCAGCATCGTTCCTGATGATGTAGATCATGTTGAAACACAACCAACACTTGGTTTCCAGCGAGTATTACAACGTGCCGTATTTCATGTTCAGACTTCAGGTAAAAAGGAGGTGACCGGAGCCAATATTCTGGTTGCTTTGTTTAGTGAGCAGGAAAGCCAGGCAGTTTATTTACTTCAGCAGCAGGATATTTCCAGACTCGATATTGTTAATTATATTTCTCATGGCATTTCCAAAATTCGTGATGAAGAAGCAGAGATTGAAAGCCTTGATTTTGAATCAGCTAGTGAAGAAGTAAAAAACAAAGCTCCTACAGCTTTGGAATCCTATACCTTTAACCTGAACCAAATGGCTAAAGACGGAAAAATTGACCCCCTGATTGGGCGCGAACTTGAATTGGAAAGAACTGTTCAAATTCTCTCAAGACGCAGAAAAAATAATCCTCTGTTAGTAGGAGAAGCAGGAGTAGGTAAAACAGCGATAGCTGAAGGTTTGGCAATGCGTATTGTTGAAGAATCAGTACCTTCTGTTATTCAGGATTGTGAAATTTTCTCACTAGATTTGGGAAGCTTGATTGCGGGCACCAAATACCGTGGTGATTTTGAAAAAAGATTTAAAGCCGTACTGGCTGAATTAAAAGCCAAGCCACAAGCTTTACTGTTTATAGATGAAATCCATACAATTATTGGCGCTGGCTCAGCCTCAGGTGGCGTTATGGATGCATCAAATTTAATAAAACCCTTGTTAGCTAATGGTGATTTAAAATGTATGGGTTCAACCACTTATCAGGAATATCGAGGTATTTTTGAAAAGGACAGAGCGCTTGCCAGACGTTTCCAAAAGGTCGATATTGAAGAGCCAAGCATCATTGATACGGTTAATATCCTCAAAGGACTAAAAACCCGCTATGAGGAGCATCATCAGGTTACATATAGCGATGCGGCTTTGCAGTCGGCTGTGGAGCTTTCTTCTCGTTATATTAATGACAGACATCTTCCCGACAAGGCAATTGATGTTATTGATGAGGCTGGCGCAAACAGGCGTTTAAGTGATGATGAAAATAAATTATCAACTATTGCAGTTGGTGATATTGAAAACATTATTTCAAAAATGGCTAAAATACCTGCCAAAACTGTCTCAACATCTGACAGGGATGCCCTCAGAAAGCTTGCAGGCCATCTTAAAATGGTTGTGTTTGGACAAGATGAAGCGATTGATACCTTGTCAGACGCCATCAAGTTATCCCGTTCAGGATTAGGAGCTGAAGATAAGCCAATTGGTAGTTTTTTATTTGCAGGCCCAACTGGTGTCGGTAAGACAGAGGTAACCAAGCAGTTAGCGCAAATTCTAGGTATTTCTTTTATTCGCTTTGATATGTCTGAGTATATGGAAAGCCATACCGTTTCAAGGTTAATTGGTGCGCCTCCAGGTTATGTCGGTTATGATCAGGGCGGTTTGCTTACTGAAGAAGTTAACAAACATCCTTATTCAGTGGTTTTACTGGATGAAATTGAAAAAGCGCATACTGATGTCTATAACTTGTTATTGCAGGTTATGGATCACGGTACTCTGACTGATAATAATGGTCGCAAGACTGATTTTTCAAACGTTATATTAATTATGACAACTAATGCCGGTGCTGCTGAACTGGAAAAGCCAGGGATTGGATTTAATCGTCAATCTAAGGAAAATGATAATATTGAGGTAATCAATAGAGTATTTAGCCCTGAATTCAGAAATAGGCTGGATGCTATGGTTTGGTTTAAGTCATTAACGCCAGAAGTTATTGTCTCTGTAGTAGATAAGTTTGTAGTAGAAATTCAAACGCAACTGGATGATAAAGGCGTTTCTTTGGAAGTCACCAAAGAAGCAAGAGCATGGTTAGCCGAGCAAGGATTCGATGAAAAAATGGGTGCAAGACCAATGGCGCGTGTTATGCGTGAAAAAATCCGTAAGGAACTGGCTGAGGAACTATTATTTGGTCGTTTGGCTAATGGCGGACAGGTTGTCGTTGATTTTGACTCGTCAGCGGAGAAATTAACATTTGAGATTCTCAAAAAGCAGGAAATGACTGTTCAGGAATAATAGATTTCCGACAACTCTCTGGAACAAACTAAAAAGCAGACCCAATATTTTTATATATCTGGTCTGCTTTTTTGTGAGCAAATCTTTTGATTGATTTTATCTGGCGCGGAAAGTAATGCGACCTTTACTCAGATCGTAAGGTGTCATTTCGACTGTCACTTTGTCACCTGTCAGAATTCGAATGTAATTTTTTCTCATTTTTCCTGAAATATGAGCAATAACAACATGCCCGTTTTCCAGTTCAACTCTAAACATGGTATTAGGTAAAGTTTCCAAAACAGTACCTTCAAGTTCTATACAATCTTCTTTTGCCATAATCTCTCTGAAATAATTTAATTAAACCGCGCGTATGATGCCTGAATTTTATGCAATAATCAAAAAATTCTGTGTGTTTTGTTAAACAAAATTGAACATAAACAATATTATTTCATGATATCAGCTAATTGAATAAAATCACTTGTCATAATTTTTCTGAAATATGTTGATATATGGGGCTGATAGGATAAATTTATTGGGAGATCATCTCATATTCATGTAGGATATCTTGTATATGTAGGCTGTCTTGATTTGTTGCGGTATCCAGTAAAATTATGCAAATACCAAGTAAGAAAAATATTATTCTGAGCATAATTGCCATTATTGCCTTGTTAGAGTTGGTCATAATGCTTGTTTTTGCAAACTTATCTTTGGATATAGGTATATTTGCCGAAGCCATTCTGGACGTAATAATATTAGTAACATTTTCAACACCTTTAATTTATCTTTGGATAATAAAGCCATATGTAATTGCTCGTGATGAAGCTCTTCATCAAGTCAGACATATGGCATATCATGACTCTTTAACTCAACTGGCAAATCGTCGTTTACTAACAGAATATCTAGGTAAATTGATATCTCTTTCAGTAAGGGATAAATTCTATGGCGCACTTCTATTTATTGATCTGGACGGATTTAAAAAAATAAATGACAGTAATGGACACGATGTAGGAGACAAGATCCTTATTGAAGTTGCTGCTCGCCTAACCTCTTTAACAAGAAACGAAGACATTGTCAGTCGTGTGGGAGGGGATGAATTTGTTGTTGTGCTAAGCGAGACAGGTAAGGATGAAGTTAAAGCAAATAAAGAGGCAATGCGGATCTCCGATAGAATTCTCAAAGAATTAACCAAAGAGATTTCTATTAATGATACGCCTCATAAAGTTGGGGCCAGTATCGGGTTACGTCTTTTAACGCCTGAAAAAATAAGCCCTGATGTTTTGCTAAATGAAGCGGATCTTGCAATGTACCGTGCCAAGGAAGCTGGAAAAAATCGTATTGTTGTGTGGTAGCAAGTTAAGCCTGTTTAAAATCAAACAGCGCATAAATAATCTCAAGTTATAAATAATATCAAGAAATATATTCAGACTGTTCGTAACATAAATTATTGAGAAATCACCTATTATTCGTGTAGGATATCTCCTAAAGTGTACTGGCTGGTTTTGTTCGGGTTATGTTTATTGTCGCTAATTTTTAAATAATAAATGAGGGTGTAATGAAAATTTTAAATAGTATTTTGTTATGTTTGTTTAGTTTAAGTATTAATGCTTATGATTTATCAGATGAATTAAAAGACGAAGAAGTGTATGACAAAGTTGTTAACGTAGAGATTGGAAATGGAAAATCAGTCGAATTAATTTTTAATAAAACATCCAAGGGAAATGGGTCAATGTATTTGGAAAATAGTTTCTTTTTACATTTGTGGGATGTTCATGATGAAGGATATTATTTTAAAAATGATTATTTAAAATCAGATTTGATTGATATATCTGGTGATGGATTTAAAGAAATAGTTATTTCGGGTATTGTCATTCAGACTGGTGAAAAAGAGAATATACTAAAAGAATTTGATCTGGTAATGATTTATAAGTTTGTTGATGGAAAGTACAAAAGAGTCTACTCAAATACATCGTATGAGATTGACGATATGATAGGTGGATAAGATTAGTCTAGTAGGTTGGGGTGCAAACCCCAACAAAACGGTTGATTAAAATGAGAACAATAATGTTGGGGTTCGTAAACTCACCGCCAACCTACGCAACCAATATCTATCTACTAACAGCCTTATAACCCTCAATAATTTCCAATGTCTTATTTACTGGTAACTCCTTATACTTCCCATTTTTATTATCAACTGATTCTGCGGCAAACAGCGCGTTATAGACTGATTCTTCAGTTTTGTAGGTTGGGGTGTAAACCCCAACAAAACGGTTGATTAAAACGAGAACAATAATGTTGGGGTTCGAAAACTCACCGCCAACATACGCAACCAATATCTATCTACTAACAGCCCTATAACCCTCAACAATTTCTAATGTCTTGTTAATAGGTAACTCTTTATATTGACCATTTTTATTATCAACAGTAACAGCTGCAAACAGTGCGTTGTAGACTGATTCTTCAGTCTTGTAGGTTGGGGTGTAAACCCCAACAAAACGGTTGATTAAAACGAGACAATAATGTTGGGGTTCGTAAACTCACCGCCAACCTACGCAACCAATATCTATCTACTAACCGCCCTATAACCCTCAATAATTTCTAATGTCTTGTTAACAGGTAACGCTTTATATTGGCCATTTTTATTATCAACGGTAACAGCTGCAAACAGTGCGTTGTAGACTGATTCTTCAGTTGCTTCAATAACGGCTCCAAACAAAGGCGTCATTAAATCATTGGGGATATGAGAGATGTCGGTCAAATTTGAACGATTTTCAGCGGTTCGTCTGACTGATTCAGCGGTTGAGAAAGCTAAAACATAATCACCTGAACCATTAGACATAATGCCTCCGGTGCGTCCGATTCCAAGAATTGAACGCTTGGCTAATCGAGTCAGGTTTCTATCAGAGAGCGGGGCATCTGTGGCAATAACAATCATTACTGAGCCATCCGGGC
>Ga0224501_10000377_pt1 | contig 37456 bp, 31 predicted proteins | sample SF_Oct11_sed_USG_4_FD_169105 | JGI IMG/M metagenome (GOLD analysis project Ga0224501, IMG submission 169105) | Sediment microbial communities from San Francisco Bay, California, United States - SF_Oct11_sed_USGS_8_1 | ecosystem: Environmental > Aquatic > Marine > Sediment | place: USA... | reverse complement strand
CAACCGGAGCGTTTTTTCCTCATCCTCCGAGCTAGAATGGGCAGTGGCCATGATCACCGGTGTGTTTTTCAGCTTCGGATTATCCCGAAGCTTCTGAAGAAACTCCAATCCCCCCATGCCAGGCATCACCACATCGGTCACAATCAGGTCCGGCGCCCCCATTCTCACGATTTCCATCGCTTCCACCCCGTTGTTGGCCTCCACAAAGTCAACATTCTCCACCTCCTGGATCGCCTCTTTCATCATGCTCCTGTGGGCCTGCTGGTCATCCACCAGCATCACCATACGCCTGCGGGGAGGGAACCGGAGCAAAAACTCGCTCCCGGCGCCGGGAGTGGAGCCGACTTCGATATGGCCGCCATGGGCTTCCATAATATCCTGGCAGTATGGCAGCCCCAGGCCCATTCCCCGCTCTCCTGCCGTGCCGGGGGTGGTGGTCTTTACTTCATGACGAAACAGATCCTCAATGGGCATGCTGATCCCCATGCCGGTGTCCCTCACGCCGATGACCATCGGTTCTTCCTGCGCCAGGAATACGGTCACCGTGTCGCCACTGCGGCAGAACTTTATGGCGTTGGTCAGCAGGTTGAGCAGCACTTCGTTGGTCAGGCTCCTGTCCGCCATCAGGCTGGCTTCCGCGGGCAGATCGTTGATGATCCGCACCTCCTTCCGGGTGGCAAGGATGCTTACATCCTCCAGAAGGTCATCCAACAGGGCCCTTGGGCGAAACAGCGCTTTTATGGGAACCAGTTTGCCGGTCTTCAACATGGATATGTTCAACAGATGGTCGAGCATGCGCAGCATGCGATCGGCGGCGCTTTGGGCTCGGGATATGAAGTCCTTCTTTTTCTCCTCTTCGGCGACAGGCAGGCTGATGGCGCGGTTGAGCAAACCGGAGATGGCCCCCACAGGGCTGCGCAGATCGTGGGAGATCAGGCTCATGAAATTGTCTTTTAGCCGGGTGGCTTCCTCGGCCCTGTCCTTTGCCTGCTTCAGCGCCACCGTGCGCTCGGCCACCTTCATCTCCAGGGTGTCCCTGGCTTGTTCCATGGTCCGCCGGGCCAGATGCTCCGCGGCCTGTTTTTGTGTGTTAAGGATGTTTATCCGGTCCGCCAGCGCCACCGCCAGAAGCGCCATGTCCAGCATCACCCCCATCTCCCCCGCGTGCATTCCAAGAAAGCTGTAACTTATAATCCCCATCACAGTGGAAGCGCCCACCACCATGCCCACAGTGGAGGCCAGCCAGGCCATCAGGAAAAACCTGGCGGCCCGGTTTCCATTCCGGAAAGCGACAATACCAATCACCGCCAACACCGGCATGTACAGCTGCAAGGTCAGCACAGCCATGTAATTCATGGAGTAAACCGCCACCCCTGCGCCCCGAAGAAGGGCCAGCGCCACGTACATCCACACCATCCCCTGGAGCAGCCTGTCCGCCCGGGGCATGGCCTGCCTGGTTTGCAGAAACTGCCTGGTGAAGATAGTGGCCGTCATCTGGAAAAGGAAGCTTAGCGCGTTTACGATAGTGTCGGAAAACCCTGGATGCTCCGGCCACAGCAGCAGCCGGGAAAATCCGTTGTAGGAGAATGCGAACATGAAACCGGCGAACAGGTACACCACGTAGTACAAATAATTTACGTCACGGGTGAACGCGTGGAGCACCAGGTTGTAGACAAACATCAGCGCGATAGCCCCGAAAAGGGCGCCGAAATAATAGGCCCGCCAGGAATCCGCCTGGGCGAAGGCTTTGACGCTCCAGAGTGTAAAAGGAGTGACGAAGGTGTCTTTTGTCTCCACCCTGATATACAAGGTCTTGATTTGATAAGGGTGGAATGAAATGTCCAACAGATGGGACCTGCTCCGCATCTGCGCCTCGTCCCTGAGGCGAAGCTCCCCGGATCGCAGGATATGGGCGCTTCCGTTGGCTCTCACCTCGTATATATCGATCTGGTCTATCCAGGCGATCTCCTCCTCCAGGATTCCTTCGAACACCTGCCGGGTGGAATTGTAGATTTCCACCTTGTACCAATAGGCGCTGGAGGTAAAACCGAGGCTGGGAACCTGTTTTTTCAGCGGCGTGAACATGGCGTCGATTTTCTTCGACCGGACGTCTTCAATAGTCCACTGTCGCTGCTTGTCTTCCACAATCTTCATGGAGTATCCCAGGATGTATTTTCCCTGATCCTCGGATAAAACCACTTTGGGGGCAGATCCGGCCACCGCCGCCCGGGCAGGATTGGGCGCAAGGAGGCAGAAAACAGAAATGTATAAAGCTAGCCAACCAGTTTTCATGAGAACCTTCGACATATACCGATATAGAATTGTAATCCATCCACGCAAGCCTGGGCTATTTTTTTAGCTTGGGCCAGTTTATGCGAGAATTTTTAAAATGGCCTCAAGGAATTCTTCGGCTTCCAGCGGCTTTTCCACCAGATCCACCGCTCCCATCTGCAAAGCCTGGGCCCGCATGGCGTCTGCCTGGCCATCGTAGTGGGAAACTGTGGCCGCTATAATCACCGGGATGGATGAGAGCGCGGGGGTGTTTTTCATTATCTTAAGAAGCTCAAGTCCGTTAATCCCCGGCATAAAAACATCCACCACCACAAGGTCTGGCCTGGCCAGCTTCATTATCTCCAGCGCCTCGATCCCATCATCCGCTTCCAGCACGTCGACGGAAAGCTCGGAGCCCATGGCGTCCAGCATCATTTTTCGATGGACTTTCTGGTCATCCACCAGCAGGATGATCGCGCGGCTGGCCGGCAGGGTCACATAAAACTCCACACCACCACCCTCCAAGGGGCTGACGGTAAGGTCTCCGCCATGGGCCAGCATTATCTCGTGGCTGAACTCCAGCCCCAGCCCGGTCCCCTTTTCCCCAGCGCTTCCCACTTTGGTGGTTTTCTCTCCATGGGTGAACAGCCTGGACAAAGTCTCTTTATCTATGCCAGGCCCCGTATCCCGAACCGCCACGGTGTTCTGGTACCCTGGGGGAGAGTGCACCGTCACCATGTCCCCAGACCTGCAAAACTTTATGGAATTGGACACCAGGTTGCGGATCACTTCCTGGTATAGGTCCAGATCCGCCAGCAGAGTCATATCCTCCGGCAGGTTGTTGGCCAGTTCTATTCCTTTCTGAGAGGCGGTGGGCTCCATCAACACCAGCAACGCCCCCACCCTCTGCCGGGCGTTGAACATCTTTTTCATAGGGGTGATTCTGCCAGTCTTGATACGGGTCAGATTCAGAAGCTGCTCTGTCATTTGCAGCAGACCACCCAGCGATAGCGACACGCGCCGCAGATAATTGATGTTTTTCTCCGCCACAGTCGGCGAGTCATCATCCAGGTCTATCGCCTCCACCAACCCTTTCATGGAGGCCAGGGGGCTGCGCAGATCGTGGGAGACCAGGCTGACGAACTTGTCTTTCAGCTTCGTGGCCTCTTCCGCCCGACGCAGGGCCTCACGCAGCTCCAAGGTACGCTCCTCCACTTTGACGGTCAATTCCTCCCTGGCTTTTTCCAGGACTTTTCTGGATGTGAGCTGGGCCTCCTCTTTTTCCAGACGCAGGATGTTTATCCGGTCCGCCAAAGCCAGGGCCAGCAGCACGATATCCATCATCACGCCGATCTCCCCTGCCCTGAACAGCCAGAAGCTGTAGGGCAGAACGCCCACCACTATCAGCGCCGTCAGCGACACACCGATGGTGGTGGAAATCCACGCCAGCAGGAAAAACCGGGCTGACCGGATGCCTGCGCGCAACGCCACCAGCCCGGAGACCGCCAGCAAGGGGCCATACAGTTGCAGGAAGACAAGACATACAAATCCCGTGAAGTAATGGAATGGAGTTATTATATCGACGACAATCATGACCACGAATAGCCAGATGACTCCCGATAGCACCTTGTCCAGAGTCGGCAAGGTGTTTCTCGAGTCAAGAAACGCCCTGGTGAACAGTACCGCGCTAAGCTGCATGGCATAGTCCAGAAAGACCATCATCCTGTTCTGGAACACGGGAGATTCGGGCCAGATATACTGGAAGGAAAATCCGTTGTAGGTGAGAAACCATATACCCAGGATGGACAGATAGATGTTGTATTGAAGATAGCGTCTCTCCCGCAGGAAAAACATCAGGATCACGTTGAAGAAGAACATGACCGTGATTATCCCCAGGATAGTCCCGAAATATATGGTCCGGCCCCGGTCGCTCTCTTCGAAGGCTTTGTCTTCCCACAGGGTAAAGGGGGAGAGGAAAGCATCCATGGCCTCCACCCGAAAGTGGAATGTCCTCTCTTCTCCCGGCGCCAGCGAGATGTGGAACACCGCCGTGGGGTGGGAGAACTCTCTTTCCCGGAAAGGTATGGAATCCCCAGCCCGCCGCATCCGGAATCCACCCTCCGGGCCCTGCTCATACATCTCCACCACATCCAGCCACGATACTTCGTTCTGCAGAACCATCAGCTGCTCCCTTGACGATGGATTCCTGATGGTCAGCCGATACCAGAAAGCGGATTCGGAAAGAAAATAGCTGTAAAAGCTGGCGCCTACCGGCCGGAAATCGGAAGATCTGGGGAGCGAGGTCACATCCTCGATGGTCAATTCACGGCCCCTGTCCTCCATCCACTCCATATGCGGCGCCAGGGATATGGGCCCCACGTTTTCGGAAATTTGCGCAGGAAGCGCCAAAACCGCCCCATGGGCGCCCAGTGCGGCGCCAAAAAAGGCGAAACAGAACGACAGCGCAAAAGCGGAAAGTTTGATTAACCCCATTTCCCCCAGGGACCAGGTAATAAACTTTCATTTTATCAGATTAATCGCGGATTATTGATAAATCGGATACAGATGGGATCGCGAAAATCAAATCATCTTCAGTCGCCGAAGCTTTTTGATCTTGTCGCGCCATTCGGCGGCGGATTCGAAATCAAGCTCACCGGCGGCGGCCTTCATTTTCGCCTCATAGTCGCTGATCAATCGGTCTATCCGCTCCCCGGTCAGATGGGAAAACTCATCCACTTCCTCCTCCCCCTCCTTCCCCAAGGCGAACGCCAGCGCTTTGGATATCTGCTTGCTCACGCTGGTGGGGGTGATTCCGTGGAGCGTGTTATAGGCGATCTGGCGCTCCCGGCGGCGGTCCATTTCCCCGATCGCCCGTTTCATGGAGCCGGTCATCTTGTCGGCGTAAAGGATCACCAGCCCTTGGGAGTTTCTGGCGGCGCGGCCTGCGGTTTGCACCAGGGAAGTCTCGCTTCGCAAAAACCCCTCCATGTCCGCATTCAGGATCGCCACCAGCCCCACCTCCGGGATATCCAGCCCTTCCCGAAGCAGGTTTATCCCTATCAGCACATCGAACTCCCCTTCCCGAAGTTCGTTTATTATCGCCATCCGCTCCAGCGTGGCGATATCGGAGTGCAGATATCTGGCCCGGACCCCCAGCCCCTGCAGGTAGTCGGTCAGATCCTCCGCCTGGCGTTTTGTCATGGCGCCCACCAGCGTGCGATGCCCCATCCCGGTCCGCTTGCCGATCTCCCCCAGCAGGTCATCCACCTGGTTGTGGGCAGGACGCACCTCCACCGGCGGATCCACAAGCCCCGTGGGGCGGACCACCTGTTCCACCACCACCCCCCCGGTTTTGTTCAGTTCGTAACTGGCGGGAGTGGCGGAAACATATATCACCTGGTTCACATGGCTTTCGAACTCATCAAACGAAAGCGGCCTGTTGTCGTAGGCCGACGGCAGACGGAACCCATGCCCCACCAGGGTGTCCTTTCGGCTTCGGTCCCCCTTCAGCATGGCGCCCACCTGGGGCACGGTCTGGTGGCTCTCGTCTATTATGATCAGCGCGTCGTCGGGAAAGTATTCCATCAGCGTGGGCGGGGGCGAGCCCGGAGGGCGACCGGTTATCACCCGCGAATAGTTCTCTATCCCGTTGCAATAGCCTATGGCCTTGATCATCTCTATATCCCCCAGGGTCCGCTCCCGGATCCTCTGGGCTTCCACATATTTTTCCTGGTCCAGAAAGTTCTCATGGGCCGTCTCCATCTCGCTGTGGATCTCCACCAGCGCCTTCTCCATAAGCTCCGGCGGGGTGACATAGTGGGAACCGGGATATATATTCACCGCGTCCAGCTTCTCCAGCTTCCGACCGGTGAGCGGATCCACCCTGTGGATGGAATCCACCTCATCGCCGAAAAATTCGATCCGGATGGCCGAGTCTGTCTCGTATATGGGCAGCACCTCCACCACGTCGCCGTTCACCCGGAACGTCCCCCGGGAAAAATCGACGTTGTTGCGGTCATATCTTATCCCCACCAGCGCTTCGAGCAGCTCGTCCCGCTCCCTATGTTGCCCCACTTCCACCCGGACCTTCATGTCGAAATACGCCTCCGGTGAACCAAGCCCATAGATGCAGGAGACCGAGGCCACTATGATGACATCGCGGCGCTCGAACAGCGACCGGGTGGCGCTGTGACGAAGCTTGTCGATCTCCTCGTTTATCGACGAGTCCTTTTCTATATACGTCCCCGTGGAGGGGAGATAGGCCTCCGGCTGGTAATAGTCGTAATAGCTGACGAAATACTCCACGGCGTTTTCCGGGAAGAACGCCTTGAATTCGGAATATAACTGGGCCGCCAGGGTCTTGTTGTGGGCGATGACCAGCGCGGGGCGCTGAACCCGCTCTATGACATTGGCGATGGTGAATGTTTTTCCCGATCCGGTGACCCCCAGCAGCACCTGGCTCTCCAGCCCCGCCCCCAGCCCATCCACCAGTTGACGGATGGCCTCCGGCTGGTCCCCTTGGGGCTCGAAGGGGGAGACTAGTTTGAATTTGTTTTCCATGGAAATAGTATAGCGCAGACGGCGACAATGACAGAAACTGCTGGCTGATAACAATGGCGCGCGCGGGCCCCTCCCTGGCCCCAAAAAAAAAGCGCCCGGTTTTTGACCCGGGCGCTCCTAGTAACGGTTGGGGATCATCCGGGGCTGGTGGAGCCCCTGGATGTTTCCCCATTGGATTTAAAACCCGTCCATATCGTCTTCCAGCGGGATGGTCTCCTCTGGAGTTTTTTCCCGCTTTTTGGGCGGCGGAGGCGGGGGCACGTGGGCCGCTTTTGGCGGCGCTTTGCGTGGGGCCGCATTCCTGGCCATGGGGGCGGGTTTGCGGGCGCCCCGGATTCCCCCGGTGAGCATCTTGGGGGCCGTATGCGCCCTGGCGCGCAAGCCGATATCTCTGTCGGCGGTTCCTTCGATAAGCCTGGTCAGGTCCATCACCATGTCATTGAGCTTGTCCGCCTGGGCATTCAACTCCTCGGAGGCGGCGGCGGCTTCCTCGGCATTGGCGGCGTTCTGCTGGGTCACTTTGTCCATCTGGGCAATGGCGGAGTTCACCTGGTCCACGCCCTGGGCCTGCTCGTTGGAGGCCTCGGCGATTTCGCCGATCAGGTCGCTCATCTTCTTGACCCCATTGACGATCTGCCCCAGGACCTCCCCGGACTTGCGCGCCATATCGTTGCCATCAGAGGCGCGGCGCACGGCTTCCTCTATCAAGGCGCCGGTGTCCTTGGCGGCGGCGGCGGAGCGCTGGGCCAGGTTGCGCACCTCCTCTGCCACCACGGCAAAGCCCTTGCCATGCTCGCCGGCCCGGGCCGCTTCCACGGCGGCGTTGAGCGCCAGCAGGTTGGTCTGGAAAGCGATCTCCTCGATAACCTTGATGATCTTGCCGATCTCCTGGGAGGACTTGTTGATCGCCTCCATGGAGCCGATCATCTCTGTCATGGTGGCGGTTCCGTTCTCCGCTTCCTTGCGGGTCTGGCCAGCCTGGGAGTTGGCCATGTTGGCGTTGTCGGCGTTCTGCTTGGTCTGGGCGGCCACCTGCTCCAGGGCGGCGGATGTCTCCTCCAGGCTGGAGGCCTGTTCCGTGGCGCCCTCGGCCAGGCTCTGGCTGGAGTTGGAGATATCGGTGGAGGCGGAGGCCACCTGGTTTGATCCCTCGTTCATCTCGCCGATGATGCGGTTGATCGGGTTGGTGATAGACCGCGCGATATATATGGCGAACACTGCGATCGACACAAGGCCAATTACGCCAAAAATCACCATATACATCTGCACCTTGGCCACGGCGGCGAAAGCTTCATCTTCATCTATCTCGGCCATCATCGCCCAGGTGGTGTCGAACACCCGGACAGGAGCCCATGCGGACAGGACAGTGTCTCCGTTATACGTCTCAATAACATCAGCGTCGGAGGTGCCGGAGAGGGCTTCTCTGGAGGCCCTGGTCTCCACCCGGCCGCTGCCGGGATTAGCAAAGGAAGCCTTGACCGAGCGGTTTGCCGAATCCTCGCGGGAATCGGAGCGCATCAGGTTGTCCTTGCCCACCAGGTATGTTTCGCCTGTGGCTCCCATTCCGGCCCGCGTGGTCATCACCTCGTTGATGGCGTCGATAGAGAGCTGCAAGGCCACAATGATCTCCACATTACCGCTATGAACCACAGGCTCGGCGATGAAGGCCTCGGGAGCCCCGCCGCTGGGAGCGTATGGCTCGAAATCGGCGAACTGGAACTGTTTTGTTTCCAGCACACGGCGGGTGAGCTTGCCCAGGCCGGAGCTTGCGTATTTTCCGTTCACCATGTTGGTGTTCAGGTCCGATTCCTTGGCGGCGGTGTAGAAGACATGCCCGTCAGGATTGATCAGGAACAGATCGTAGTATCCGTAGAGGTCCACATATTTCTTGTAGTATTCGTTCCCGTTCTGGTCCACCGGGGAAAAAGCTTCCGCCACATCAATCTCCGCCAGAATGGCCCAGGTTACATCACCGATTTTCAGGGGGGCGTAGGCGGAAACCACAGGGTTGCCGTTATAGTCGAGGATGACGTCGGCGCCGGTTTTGCCGGCAAGAGCCTCCCTGGCGGCCTCCGTGTCCACTTTTCCCTTGTCCGGGTTGGCGAAAGAGGCTTTCACAGAGTGGTGGGTGGGGTCCAGAAATGAATCGGAGCGCATCAGCATGTCCGATCCCACCAGATATGTCTCCCCGGTTTTGCCCATGCCATCTCTCTGGGTCATGATGTTGTTGATTTCCTCCAGCGATACCTGGAAAGCCGCCACACCCAGCACCCCGCCATTGGTGTCATAAAGAGGAGTGGCCAGAAAGGAGGCGACGTCATTGGAAACGTCATACCAGGAATAATCGATAAAGACCGGCCTGGATCGCCCTTCCCTGAAAGCCCTGGCCAGCCCGCTGTCTTTCAGCTTGCCGGTGAGCAGGTTCTCCCCCAGATCCCCTTCTTTCTCCACGGAGAAGACCACGTTGCCGGAATTGTCTATAAGGAAAACGTCGTAGAAGCGGAAACTTTTTTCGAACGACTGGAATCCGGAAAACCTGCGACTGTACGCTTCTTTATATTGCTGGCTGTTGATTCCATATCGGAAGACATCCTCCATTTCCTGGACGCCACCTGTGAACCGGAGGTTTCGTTTCACATCCTCCAGCTCGGCCAGCTTGTTCTCGAAATGCTTTTTGATCTCGTGCGCTTTTATCTGGCGGACAGCTTCCATCTTGGCGATGGCTTCGCGGCGCAGAGTGGCCACGGTCTCCATGATCACGCCCATGTCTCCCCGGCGCTCCTTGAAGAATTTTTCTATCTGCAGCTTTTTAATTTCCCGCAGCCCCTCCAGCTGGCCATTAGCCTGATCCTCCAAGGCTTTTGTCATTTCATTATTGGCAAGCATGCCTATCATGAAGAACGGGATAAAACCCACAGCCAGGAAATAAACCAGAAGTTTGGATTGAAGCCTCCAGGTGCTCATTGTCGTATTTCTCCTCTTGTCGACATGGCGACATTATGCGCCGGGATTAATGTTGCGAGATTATATGAAGCCTCCTCCCCCCCGATATGAACCGTGGATGGGATCCTACATTTCAAATCAGTGGCGGGGGATGGGAGTAAATATGAACAGAAGATTGGAATTGAATTCGCCAGGAAGCGGAAAAATATACAGCCCACAGGCAAAGAACCAAAGGTCACATCATGCAAGCTCATATGGCTATACACCTGTTTGAGTCGGAACGGCCAAGCTAATATCAGCGCCAATCATAATGAGTTATTTTATCACAGTTTTTCATAATCGACGAATTATCGACTTTTTGCCGTGAATATATCCATACTCCTACATTTGCTTGAATTGTTTTGCCAATCTTAACACCTGATCGTGATAGTTGGAGCCGATTTCCGCTCCATACCATATTTCCGGCGCCTGGCTCATCCTTTCATATTTCATTTTAAACAGAATCTGCCCATCTTCTATAATAAAAGGCACATCGTGAGGCCGGACTTCCAGCACCGCCTTGGTCCCTTCCACCTCTCCATTGCGCCCATAGCCGAATCCGGGATCGAAAAAACCGGCGTAATGGGTGCGCAACTCGCCGGAACCGGCGTCAAACTCCACCATCTCCGCCGCGCACGACATCGGCACCCGGATCCGCTCCTTCGACGCGAAGATATAGAACTCCTCCGGTTCTAGGATAAGGCGGCCATTGCGGGGGGGGTATATCGGCTCCCAGAATTCATCGGCGCAATAGTGGGCCACCTTCTCCAGGTCGATCACATGACTGTTTTTCTTCGCTTTATATCCTATGGGCCCACCGCTCTGCGAGGTCAAATCCACCCCCATAAGCAGTCCATCGTCCGCCAGGCGCACACCAGGCTGGGCGATAAAGACGCCCTCCGGATCCATCAGCAGTTCCTCTGTCCGGTAAAGGGAGGACAACTCCCCTTCCACCACCCCCGGTTTTACGGTCAACGCACTGTCGGCTCCCCCAGACGCCCCATTGGTGAATAGTCGCAACTGGTTGAGTTTTTGCCCCGCTTTTACCTTTATGGTGAAGGAGCGTGGCACCACCTCCAGATACAGCCTCCCATGATACCCGGCGGCTATCTCCTCGAATCGGGAGCAATTGTCGGTGATTACTCTGGTGAAGACATCCAACCGGCCAGTGGAGCTTTTGGGATTGGTCTTTCCCCGGACGCCGACGCCCAGGCTCATCTCCTCCATCAGCGGGATGAGGTATACGGCCCCCCGCTCCAGGATGGCGCCTTTCTCCAGACCCAGCTCGTACATCACCAGATCGCTCATTTTGCTCTCCACCGTGTCCGACTGTGGCAGAAAGCTTGACTGGAGACGGTATGCGGTGGGGCCAAGACGCAGATCCACAGAGGCGGGCTGGACCTGCGAGGCCATCTGCGCCCCGGAAGAGCCGGGGGCAGTGATCGCTCCCCCCCCGATTAATTCAATCAGCGCCTGTGACGGCAGGACACCGGACATGTTTTCCTGTTTTTCGGCCATCAGAGCCCCAAACGGCTTTTGAGTAATTGACTATGTTAAACCACATACTATATCATCAATAGTTTAGCCATAATAACAGGCGATATCGACAAATGGAACATACAGGCGCTGAGATTTTTGTTAAATCTCTGCTAAAGCAGGGCGCGGACCTGATCTTCGGTTATCCCGGAGGTGTGGTGCTGCCGATTTATGACGAACTGTTCAAGACACCCAAGCTGCGCCATATCCTGGTGCGCCACGAGCAGGGCGCGGTGCATATGGCCGACGGATTCGCCCGAGCCAGCGGAAAGCCGGGCGTTGCCCTGGTCACCTCCGGCCCAGGCGCCACCAACACCGTCACCGGCATCGCCACCGCATATATGGACTCCATCCCCATTGTGGTGTTCACGGGGCAGGTCCCTACCGGGCTTATCGGCAACGACGCCTTCCAGGAGGCGGACATCGTCGGCATCACCCGCCCCTGCGTCAAACACAGCTATCTGGTGCGGGATGTGAAGGATCTGGCCAACACCATCGCTGAGGCTTTCTACATAGCCACCACCGGCAGGCCTGGCCCTGTGTTAGTGGATCTGCCCAAGGATGTGCTTTTGGCCAAGACCAGGTTCGAGTACCCGGAAAAAGTGGAGATGCGCAGCTATCGCCCCACCACCGTGGCCAATAAACGCCAGATCGACAGATTGGCCGCCGCGCTGGAAGAGGCAAAGCGCCCTGTGCTTTATGTGGGGGGCGGAATGATCCTGACCAACGCCGCCGCCGAACTGAAAAAACTTGCCCGGGCCATCCATGCCCCCGTCACCATGACCCTCATGGGGCTGGGCAGCTTCCCCTCGCTGGACGATCTGTGCCTGGGGATGCTGGGGATGCACGGCACCTACCGCGCCAACATGGCGGTGACCCATACAGACCTTATCGTGGCCCTGGGCGCCAGGTTTGACGACCGTGTCACCGGCAAGCTGGACGAATTCGCCCCCAACGCCAAAGTGGCCCATGTGGATGTGGATCCCACGGCCATATCGAAAAACGTCACAGCCCACATCCCTGTGGTGGGGGATCTGAAGGACGCCATGAAGAAGCTCAACGCGGTTATCGCCGAGAGCAAAGTGGACTGGAAAACCAAGCACAAGCCGTGGCTGGACCAGATAGACGAATGGAAACACGCCAACAAGCTTGAGTATGTGAAAAAGACGAAGGTGATCAAGCCCCAGTTCGTCATCGAGGAGATCGACCGGGTGACCGGCGGGGACGCCATCTTCGCCACCGAGGTGGGGCAAAACCAGATGTGGGCGGCCCAGTATCTGACCCTGAAAAACCCCCGCACATTCCTGACCAGTGGCGGGCTGGGAACCATGGGCTATGGTTTTCCCGCGGCCATCGGCGCCCAGGCGGCGTTTCCGGACAAGGTGGTTTTCGACATCGCCGGGGATGGTTCCATCCAGATGAATATCCAGGAATTGGGCACCGCGGTGCAGCAGCGCCTGCCGGTGATTATCGCCATATTGAACAACGGATTTTTGGGAATGGTGCGCCAGTGGCAACAGCTGTTCCACGGCAACCGGTATTCGTATACCTGCATGGAGAGCCAGCCGGATTTCGTGAAGCTGGCCGAGGCGTATGGCGCTTTGGGCATCCGCGCCACCTTGCCAGAAGAGGTGGGCCCGGCCCTGGAGCGGGCCATCGCCGCCCGCAGGCCGACGATTATTGACTTTGTGGTGGATCGGGAGGAAAACGTGTACCCCATGGTGCCGGCCGGATCCCCGATCAACAAGATGCTACTGGCGTAAGGGGGGAGTATGAGACACACCATTTCAGTGCTGGTGGAGAACAAGTTCGGCGTGCTGTCCCGGGTATCGGGCCTTTTCTCCGGCCGGGGGTTTAACATAGAGTCGCTCTCCGTGGCCCCCACTCTGGACCAGACCACCTCCCGGATGACCATCATCACCCGGGGAGACGACGCCATCATCGAGCAGATCACAAAACAGCTCAACAAGCTTATCGATGTCATTAAGGTGATCGACTTTTCCGAGGAGGATTTCATCGAAAGGGGAATCGTCCTGGTGAAGGTGAACTCCGAGCCTAACAACCGCGCCGAGATTTTGCGGATGACGGAAATTTTCCGCGGCAAGGTGGTGGATGTTTCGCCCAAGACGTACACTATAGAAGTCACGGGCGCCGAGGAAAAAGTGAGCGCTTTTGTGGAAATGATAAAACCTCTTGGGATAATCGAGATCGCCCGCAGCGGCAAGATCGCCATGTCCCGAGGGAAAAAGACCCTGGGATAGGCCATACACCGCGTCCGGCCCTGTTCCTTATTAACCGGTAAACAAGGAGATATTTTTTTCAATGGCTATTATTTATTACGAGAAAGACGCTGACATATCGCACCTGAAGGGCAAAACCGTGGCCATAATCGGCTATGGCAGCCAGGGCCACGCCCATGCGCTCAACCTGCGCGATTCCGGTGTCAAAGTGGTGGTGGGACTGCGCGAGGGGAGCGCCTTCCGCGCAAAAGCGGCGGCGGAGAAGGACATCACCGTCATGACCCCTGCCGATGCGGCCAAGGCTGGCGATGTGATCATGATCCTGGCGCCGGACACCTCCCAGGCGGATATCTTCAACAACGACATCCTTCCCAACGCAAAAAAGGGCTCGGCCCTGGCTTTCGCCCACGGATTCAACATCCATTACGGCCAGATCGTCCCGCCGGATCATATGGATGTCTTCATGATAGCCCCCAAAGGCCCCGGCCACCTGGTGCGCCGACAATACACCCAGGGCGGCGGAGTGCCATGCCTGGTGGCCATCCATCAGGACGCTTCGGGAAAAGCGCAGGATATCGCCCTGGCCTATGCCCAGGGGATCGGCGGAACCCGCGGCGGGGTTATCGAGACCACATTCCAGGAAGAGACCGAGACTGACCTTTTCGGCGAGCAGGCGGTGCTCTGCGGCGGAGTGTCGGAGCTGATCCGCGCCGGATTCGACACGCTGGTGGAGGCTGGATATCAGCCGGAAGTGGCCTATTTCGAATGCCTGCACGAGATGAAACTTATCGTGGACCTGATCTTCGAGGGGGGCATCGCCAATATGCGATACTCCATCTCCGACACGGCCAAGTTCGGCGATGTGACCCGAGGCCGCAGGGTGATCACCGAGGAGACCCGCATGGAGATGGCGGATATCCTGGAGGAGATCCAGAACGGCGAGTTCGCCCGGGAATGGGTGCTGGAGAACAAGGCCAACCGCCCGGTGTACAACGCCCTGCTTCGCCGGGACGCCGACCACCTGATAGAGGAAGTTGGCTCCGAACTGCGATCCATGATGCCGTGGATCGGCAAGAAACTGGACTAAGACGATGCCGTTTGATCGAGAATGCCTTTTATTCGTCATCCCGCTGACCATCGCGGCGCTGGCCCTCTTCCTCTTTGGATGGGCCAAGCCCGCCTGGGCGCTGGTGGGGCTGGTGGCGTTTGTCCTTTTCTTTTTCCGGGATCCCAGCCGGGTCATCCCGGAGGATGAGGATCTGATCGTGGCCCCCGCCGACGGGAAGGTCATTCGGATAGATCCCTCATATCAGAACGATGACTTCCCCGATGGGGCGGTGTGCGTCTCCATATTTCTCTCCATTTTCAATGTCCATGTGCAACGCTCCCCCATCGCAGGGACCGTGGCCAACAAGAAATACCACAAGGGCAGCTTTTTGGCGGCGTGGGACCACAGGGCCAGCGAGGACAACGAAAACAACCTGACGATCTTCGACACCGCCATTGGAAAGGTGGGGGTGAAACAGATCGCCGGGCTGGTGGCCAGAAGAGTGGTCACCAGGGTGAGCGTGGGCCAGACCCTGGCAAAAGGGGAGCATATCGGGCTCATCAGGTTCGGCTCCAGGGTGGACCTTATCCTCCCCAGGAATGTGGAGCTTATTTCCAAGATGGGGGACAAAGTATCCGGAGGAAGCTCCGTGATGGCCAGGATACCTGTAAAAAAGCCATGACCATGGAAAACCGGAAAGACGAGCAGAAGGAAAACATGAACGGGGAGATGGATCTGGACGGGATGCCGCCGGAAGAACAGGCGCAGCCCGGCGGCAGGCTGCACCGCTTCCGCAAAGGTGTATTCATTGTCCCAAGCCTGGTCACTTCTGCGGCGTTCTTCTGTGGATTCTACACGGTGGTGGCTTCCATCAATGGCGACTATTACAAGGCCGCGTGGGCAATCATCCTGGCGATGATCCTGGACGGGCTCGATGGGCGGATAGCCAGGGCCATGGGGGCCACATCGAACTTCGGCGTGGAGTTCGACTCGCTGTCCGACCTCATGTCCTTCGGCCTGGCGCCGGCTATCCTGATGTACAACTGGGTTCTGCAGCCCTACGGCAGGCTCGGCTGGATGGCTGCGTTTCTCTTTGCCCTGTGCGGGGCCTTGCGGCTGGCGCGGTTCAACATCCAGCAGTCCGACATTCGAAAAGACCATTTCGTGGGGATGCCTATCCCCGCCGCGGCGTGGCTGCTGGCCGCCACGGTGTTGCTGACCAATGGCGCGCTGGAGATGGAAAAGGCCCCCGGTATGGTGATGCTGGTCACTGTATACACCCTGGCGCTGCTGATGGTGAGCAACGTCCCGTATCGCAACTTCAAATATATCGATACCAAAAAGAGGCGCCCTTTCCATCTGTTCCTATGGATAGTGCTCTTCCTGTTCATCGTGGCGCTATTCCCGCACCATATGCTTTTCGCCATGGCGGCGGCGTATATGCTCCACGGCCCTGTGGAGTGGTTCCTGTCTTGGCGCAAGGGTGCTGACGATCCGACGCCCAATCCGGAAGAGGAGACTTCCGGGCCGATGTGATATCGGATCTGCATTTATAATTCGTCCCCTCTGGTGGGCTATTGTGGTGACATTATGACACCTGAAGAAGAAAAATACCTGGCTATCCAGGAGGAGATCCTGGGTCAAGGCCAGCCCGACAAATCGCTGGAGGATATGTATCACCCGGCGGATATCGCCGCCGCCATAGAGCATATAGAGGACGAATCCAGAATGCTGGAGGCGTTCTCCGCCGTGGGGGTGGAAATGGGCTCCCAGATCCTCCCCCTGCTGGACGAAAGCTCCCGCGAACTTATCCTGGACAACTCCACTCCCGAGGAACTGGCCGAACTGATCGGCGAGATGAACACCGATGACGCCGCGGATCTGCTGGGGGAGATGGAAGAAGAGGTGGCCGAGGAAGTGCTCGGCTCCACTTCGGCGGAGGTGGACGCGCAAGTCTCCCGGCTTCTGCAGTTCGAGCCGGAAACCGCCGGCGGAATCATGCAGACCGAGCTTATCGCCGCCAGGGAGGAGATGACCCTGGACCAGACCCTGGACCTGTTGCGCTCCCGCCCAGACATAAACCGGGAGGTATACAACATTTTCGTGGTGGACAACCTGGGTCGGCTCAAGGGAGTTGCCCCGATCATCGAGCTTTTGCTCAATCCCGGCATGAAAAAAGTGGGCGACATGGTGGACGAGGGGCATCCCCCCATTTACGTCTACGCCGACGACGACCAGGAAAACGTGGCCAGCCTCTTCAAGAAATACGATCTGATTTCCCTGGCGGTGGTGGACAGAAACATGGTCCTGCTGGGCAGGATCCTCATTGACGATATCGTGGATGTTTTCGTGGAAGAGGCGGACGAGGATATCATGGCCCTGGTGGGCGCTGGCGATGAGGTTCTCTCCCCCGCCACCAGCGTGGTGGAGATGGCCCGATACCGGCTGCCTTGGCTCACCGCCAGTCTGGCGGGAGGATTCGTCACTGGCGCGCTGATCCTGCTGTTCAAAGGAACCCTGGAGGCGGCGATTGCGCTGGCCGCTTTCATCCCCATCGTCATGGGAATGAGCGGCAACGTGGGAAGCCAAAGCTCCACACTGGTGGTTCGCGGCATCGCCACGGGCAGGATAGATCCAGGCGCCCTGGGGGCTTTTATCTTCAAAGAAGTCAAAGTCGGCTTCATCCTCGGGATTGTTTGCGGATTGATCTCCGGCGTGGCGGCCTGGGCATGGCAGTCTTCCGCGGAAATGGGATTGATCATGGGCGGGGCTGTTTTTCTGGCAATAAACCTGGCCGCGCTGATGGGCGCCGGAATACCTCTCATTTTCAAATGGCTGGATGTAGACCCGGCCATCGCTGGGGGGCCGATCGTCCTGGCGCTCAACGATATCACCGCCGTGTTCATATTCCTCACTTTTGCCACGGCGCTTATCCACCTGCTCCACTGACATGGCGTCGACGCCATCACCCAGGACCGGAGAGGATAGCGCCGACACTTGGCCTGATTTGGAGCGGATCCCGCGGCTTGCATTCAAACTTCATCGCAGGGTGATGGTCTTCGGCCCGCCCGGCGCGGGAAAATCGACCCTCGCCGCGGCCATGGCCTCCATTATCTCCAACCAGGGCAAGACCTTTATCCTGGCCGCCGATCCCGGTTCCCCATCCTTCGGTCCTCCCGGCGCTGCCAATCTGGGCCGATGGAGCGGTGGCGCATGGGAGCTTGTCCATTCCGCAGCCTTGTGCAGCTTGAATGCGGCCAGGTTCCGTCTTCCCCTGGTGTTGGCTGCCACGGCCCTGGCGGCGAAAGTGGAAAGGGACGCGTTCCTGATCATCGACATGCCGGGAGTGATGCGGGGGATGGCGCGCGCGGAGCTTCTGGAGGGGATCGCAAGAGGAGCAAAAGCAGAAGCCGTGGTGGTTATTTCTGATAAAGATTCGGCTCCAGCCATGGTTTCCGAGCTTGGCGCGACAGGAGTTGAAATCTTCACGGTTCCTCCCTCCGCCGAGGCAAGGAGCCTTTCCACAAAGGAACGAGACACCACCAGAACCAGGTTATGGGAACGCTACATGGATGGAGCGCAGACCCTGGATATAGACACCCGATCCGTTCCTCTGGTGGGGGCTCCTCCGCCCGTGGAAGCCATAGACGCATGGCCGGGCAGACAGGCGGCGCTGATAGATAGCCGTGGCGCCACTGTGTCCATGGGGGAAATAATCTCGATCACAAAAGATGGGGTCATCCGGGCCATGATGCGCCCCGGGGACAGCAAATGGCACAGCCTGCTGGTCCGGGACGCCTGTCGGGATTCACGAGGTCTTGTAAAAACCTCGCGGCGCGACCCCCGCCGGGAGGGGCGCGGCCTGGCCCCGGACATGTATCCCGACTCGGAAATAACGACAAGCCACGGCCCGGCCTACGCCACCCGGGTGGGACAAGCCAGCGTAGCGCTGTTGAATGGAGTGTTCGGCGACCCCTTGCTGCACCTGCGCCTTCGTGACCAGCGCCGCAGCCTGCTGTTCGACCTGGGAGAGGCCACTCGGCTGCCCGGCAGGATAGCCCACCAGTTGACCGATATCTTCATCAGCCATGCCCATATAGACCACATCGGCGGGTTTCTTTGGTTGTTGCGCTCTCGCATAGGCATCCTGCCTGCCTGCCGGATCTACGGCCCCCCGGGGCTGTGCGCCCATATCAAGGGGATGGTGGATGGGATCTTGTGGGACAGGATAGGACTGAGGGGGCCTGTGTTCGAGGTGGCGGAACTGGCGGGGGAAACCATGACTACAAGCAGGGTTCAGGCGGGAGTGGACACTGTGGAGCCTTTGGGGGTGCGACAGGTTGTCGACGGGATTATCCTGGAGGAGGATCTTTTCACCATCCGGGCCACGGAGCTGGACCATAAAACCCCGGTGATGGCATATTCTTTCGAGCAGCCGGAAACCTTGAACATCCGCAAGGACAAGCTTTTGGAGTTGTCCCTTTCGCCAGGCAAATGGCTGGGGGAGCTGAAGGTCAGGATACTGCGCGGCGAAATGGACGCCATGATCACTCCCCCTGGCGCCCAGGCCAGAAGTGTGCGAGAGCTGGCCGAAGACCTGGTTCTGCGCGCCCCGGGGGGGAAGATGGCCTATGCCACCGACCTGGGGGACACTCCCCGGAACCAGGAGCGGCTGATCCGGCTGGCGAAGGGAGCGGACCTTCTGTTCCTGGAAGCCGTGTTCACCATGGAGGATCAGTCCCAGGCAAAGCTCACCAAACATCTAACCGCCCAGGCGTGCGGAAAGATCGCCCTGGCCGCCGGGGTGAAGCGCCTGGCGCCTTTCCATTTTTCCAAAAGGTATGAAAGCTGCCCGGAAGTGGTGCTGGATGAACTGCGCGCCCAGTTCCCAAGAGTAATGGCGGGTTCGAGCTTTCGATAGCATCCTCATTGGTTATCCTCTTGCTCCTCCCGCTTTCTACAAATATACTATAAGTCTGGCATGGTTGATTAACTAACTGGGTCCGGAGCCGCCGGGCGTATCAGTGTGTAAAAGGAATTGATATGAAATACAGGGTAGATAACTCCCGAGCCGTTGAGTCAAAAGCCGAAGGGCTGGTGATCGGCGTGTTCGAGGGGGAGTTGGATAAAGGGGACTTTCAGGAACTGGACAAGGCGCTGGAAGGGAAACTGGGCGCCATGGCCAAGAGGCGCAAGTTCGAGGGGAAACGAGGGCAGGTCATGCCGCTGGAGACCATGGGCGCTATTGCTGCCAGGTATGTGGTGGTGGTGGGCGTGGGCAAGCGTGATGGCGCCACCAGCGATTCGTACCGGTACGCTTCGGCAGTGGCCGCCAGGGCGGTAAAATCCGCTGGAGTAAAAAGCTGCGCCTCGGCGATGGCGTCACTGGCTGGCTCGGAAGATGATGCGAAAACCATCGCCCAGGCCACGGTGGAGGGGACCAGGCTGGCGCTATATAACTTCGATACTTTCAAAAAAGAGAAAACCCCAGTTATGCTGGAAGAGATTGTCATCCTGGGGCATGGCGCGGCGGCGGAAAAGGGGATGAAAAACGGCGCTGCGACGGCCGACGCGGTGATGCTGGCCAGGGACCTTATCAACACTCCGGCCAACTATGCCACCCCCACGTATCTGGGGAACCAGGCGGCCGCTCTGGGCAAAAAGCATGGCTTCAAATGCGCTGTCCATGGACGAAAAGCCATAGAGAAGATGAAGATGGGGGGCCTGATCGGTGTGTCCAGAGGAAGCCAGGAGGAGCCGAAATTCATCGTCATGGAATACATGAAGGGACCGAAGAGCCAGAAGCCGATAGTGATGGTGGGCAAGGGGCTGACCTTCGATTCCGGCGGCATCTCCATCAAGCCAGCCCTGAATATGCACGAGATGAAATCGGACATGTCCGGGGGCGCCGCCACCATAGCCGTCATGACAGCGGTGGCCATAATGAAACTGAAAGTGAACCTGGTGGGGCTGGTCCCCGCCACGGAAAACATGCCCTCCGGCACGGCCACCAAGCCAGGCGACGTGCTCACCGGTCTATCCGGCGTCACCATGGAGGTGCTCAACACCGACGCCGAGGGTCGGCTGATTCTCTCCGACGCCCTGGCCTATGCCGGGCGGTACAAGCCGGACTGCACCGTGGATTTCGCCACCCTCACCGGCGCCTGCATGGTGGCCCTAGGCGCCCATTGCTCCGGCCTGTTCGGCAACGACGACGAGTTGATCGGCCAGCTTCGCGAATCCGGCATGCGCACCGGGGACAAGCTGTGGCCTCTTCCTTTGTTCCAGGAATATGAGGACGACATAAAAAGCCAGGTGGCGGATGTGGCCAACATAGGGCCCAGGGGCGGCGGCGCCAGCACGGCGGCGGCGTTTTTGAAAAAGCATGTCACCGGCAAGTGGGCCCATGTGGACATCGCGGGCACGGCTTTCTCCGACAAGGAGAAAGGGTATATCCGCAAAGGGGGGACCGGCGCCGGGGTGCGCGTGATGCTCGATTTTATCCACAGGAGAGCCGGACTTGAATGAGCGACGTCCTCTTAAAGACATCCTGACCAGCCGCAAGGCGCTCTTCGTTAAAAAACCTGAGGCCGCGGTGTATCGGCCTGGTGTGTCCACAGAATGGAAAGGCGGCCTGCTCAACGAAAACCGTATCAGGACCCATGTTGTCATGTCGGACTATCCGGTTCCTTCCGGCGGGGACGACCAGGCCCCCAACCCGATGGAGATGATGCTGATGGCGCTGGGATCCTGTGTCAGCGCGGTGTTCGTGGAATACGCCGCCATGCTGGATATCGAGCTGGAGGCGGTGAATGTGGAACTGACAGGAGATATCGACCTGCGGGGGTTGTTCAACGTGGCGGACGTTAATCCGGGTTTCCGGAATGTGTCGTATAAAGTCCGGCTCAAAACCACCGCCGATGAAGCTAAAACCAGGGAGCTTATAGACCTGGCGGCGGCCCATTGCCCCGTTTCCTCCACCATGAAGCTTGCGACGCCGGTGGCGGCGGAAGTGACGGTGGACAGGTAGAAGGCGCGGCCGAGGCCATGCACGAAATGTCTGTGGCCATGAGCATTGTGGATATAGCCGTGTCCCGGCTAAATGAGGAGGGGGGCGCCAGGGTGATGAAGGTCAATGTGACCGTTGGGGAGCTCTCTGGCGTGGAGGCTGGGGCAGTGGAATTCTGCTACTCCGCCTGCGCCATGGGCACGGCGGCGGAAGGAAGCGAGCTGGTGATCGAGAGGGTGGCAGCCAGGGCGGTGTGCGGGGAGTGCGCCCGGGAGTTTAAACCGGACAATCCTCTGGCCATCTGCCCCCAATGCGGCGCCTTCGGGGGAAGGATAGTCAGCGGGGAGGAATTGTATGTGGATAACATTTCCGTGGAGTGATCGGGGTGAGGATAATTGATGTCAAAAAGGACGTTCTGTCGAAGAACGACCAGATAGCCGCAGGCATAAGAGAGAAGCTGCGGCAGAGGGGGATAGTGGCCATCAATTTCATCAGCTCCCCAGGTTCCGGCAAGACCACCATGCTGGTGAAGACTATCGAGGATCTTAAATCGAGGGTTCCCATCGCGGTGCTGGAGGGGGATCAACAGACCGACAACGACGCCAGAAAGATCGCCGCCACGGGGGCCCCTGTAATACAGATCAACACCCAGTCCGCCTGCCATCTGGACGCGGCCATGGTGGAGGAAGCGCTGGAGAAGCTGGGCTTTGCGGGTCCCGGTTTTCTGTTCATCGAAAACGTGGGCAACCTGGTTTGCCCGGCTTCCTATGACCTGGGCGAGGAGATGAAAGTGGCCCTGGTCTCCGTCACCGAGGGGGAGGACAAACCGGTGAAGTACCCCAAAGCGTTCCGCTCATCGTCGGCCATGATCATCACCAAGACCGATCTGCTGCCCCACCTGGATCTGGACATGGGTCGGCTTCTGGATTACTCCATGAAGGTGAACCAGTCATTGAAAGTGTTCCACGTCTCCGCCAAAACCGGCGATGGCATGGATGACTGGTACGACTTTCTGCTTTCCCTGCTCCAGGAGCGTTAAGGGAGAAATGATGAAACGAACCCTGATCAAGATCGAGGGAATCGTCCAGGGAGTGGGATTCCGCCCTTTTGTATATAACCTGGCCAACTACATGAACCTTGCCGGTCATGTGCTAAACCATGGCAAAGGGGTGGAGATAGAGATCCAGGGCCCGGAAAAATCGGTTGATGCCTTCGCGCAGAGAGTTATGAACGAGGCCCCGCCCATGGCCCATATTATCAAGCTGGAAGAAGTATCCATTGAATTAAAATCCACTCGCGGGTTCAGCATCGAAAAGAGCATGGGCGAAGGGGAGAAATCCGCGCTTATAGCGCCGGATTCTGACGTCTGCAAGCAATGCATACGGGAGCTTTTCGATCCGCAAAACCGGAGATACCGCTATCCATTCATCAGCTGCACCGATTGCGGCCCCCGTTACTCCATCATTACAGACATCCCCTATGACAGGCCCAACACCACCATGGGCAGGTTCAGCATGTGCTCCGAATGCCGAGCGGAGTATGAAAGCCCCCAGAACCGCCGGTTCCATGCCCAACCGATAGGTTGCCACTCCTGCGGCCCCAGGCTCACCTATCGGGACTCCAATTTCAAGCCAGCAAGTTATACCGACCCTCTCGAGGCCACAATGATTCAGCTAAAGAGGGGGCACGTGGTGGCGATAAAAGGGATCGGGGGATACCACCTGGCTGTAAACGCGCTGGATGAAAAAGCGGTGCATCGCCTCCGGGAGCTGAAGAAACGCGACGAAAAACCGTTCGCGGTAATGTTCCCCAGCTACGGGGCGCTGATTCCTTTCATCATGGAAAACGACACGGTGCGATCGCTGCTGGAGTCCCACAGCCGGCCCATTATCCTGGTGGAGAAGAAATACTCCCGTCTGATGAAATCAGCCTCGCCCCGCAACCGGTACATCGGCGCCATGCTGCCATACACCCCCCTGCATCACCTGATCATGAGCGACGCGTTCCTGGGCGCCATGATCATGACCAGCGCCAACAATTCCGATGAGCCGATAGTCTTCAAGGACGAGGACGCGCTGGAGAAGCTTGGGGGAGTGGCGGACGCATTCCTGACCCACGACCGGGAGATCCACACCCGGGAGGATGACTCCATCGAGCGGCCCATGTCCCATGGAAGCGTGGTGCTGCGCCGCTCCAGGGGATACGCGCCGGTGCCGATCATGTTGAACAGGGAGTATCCATCCATCCTGGCGGTGGGGGGGGACCTGAAAAACACCTTCTGCCTGATAAAGGGATCCAAGGCGTTTTTGAGCCAGCATATTGGTGACCTGAAACATAAGAGCGTGTATGAGGCTCTCGGCGAGACCATCGAAAGGTTCATGCGGCTTCTGGACATCAAGGAGGTGGAGGCGGTGGCGCATGACATGCACCCAGATTACATGAGCTCCCACTGGGCCAGCGAGCAGAAGATGGCCCCCACGGTGGCGGTGCAGCATCATCATGCCCATATGGTGTCCTTGATGGCGGAAACCCACCAGGAGGGAGAGGCCATCGGAATCATTTTCGATGGCACAGGCTATGGCGAGGATGGGGGAATCTGGGGAGGTGAATTCCTCGTCGGGGGGATCAATGGATATCAGCGGATGGGTTCTGTCAGCCCCGTTCCTCTTCCGGGAGGCGACAAGGCGATCCAGGAGCCGTGGCGAGTGGCCCTGGCCATCCTGGGCGGGATATATGGGCCAAATATCCCCCGGATGCCCCTTTCCTGGCTGATTGAGCTGAGTGAGGACACGAAAAATAATATTCTGAAAATGGCCACCAACAGGCTCAACTCCCCCCTCTCCCACGGCATGGGAAGAATGTTCGACGCGGCCTCGGCTCTTGTCGGCATTCGCTCCAAGATAACATTCGAGGGGCAGGCGGCCCTGGAGCTGGAAATGGCGCTTGAAAATCCTGTGGAGGAAGGTTACCCGATGGGCGTCGTGGAGAATGACGGCTTGCCGATTCTAGACTTTTATCCGGTATTCCAGGCTTTGGTGGAGGACGTGATCCGGGAAAAGCCCACGGAATTCATCGCCGCCAGGTTCCATCAGGCCGTGGTGCAGGGCGCCGCGACCGTGGCCATGCGACTGAAAAAACAGACGGGCCTGGACCGGGTGTTCTTGTCCGGCGGAGTGTTCCAGAACCGGTATGTGAGCGACAGGCTGGGCCAGAGGCTGCGGGAAGATGGCTTCACCGTTTTCCGCCACCGCCGCGTCCCGCCCAACGATGGAGGCATCGCCCTGGGCCAGGCGCTGATCGCCGGACAAAGAATCCTGGCAGGAAAGGAGAAATAGAACCATGTGTGTGGCTGTGCCGATGAAAGTGGTGGAGATATCGGAATACCGTTGCGTCGCGGAGATCGGCGGGGTGCGCAAGGAGGCCAGCCTGATGATGCTCGACGGTGTAGAGGTGGGCGATTATGTGATGATCCACGCCGGGTTCGCCATCGAAAAGGTGGACCCCGAAGCGGCGGAGGAGACCATACGACTTATGCGGGACATACTCGACACGGAAAACCCAGACGGATGAAATACATAAACGAATTCCGCGACAAAGAAACCGCCGACAAGCTGGCGGATGATATCCGCAAAGCCGCCTCCGGGCTGGATCGCCAGATTACCCTGATGGAGGTTTGCGGCACCCACACCATGGCGATTTACCGCTACGGTATTCGCTCCATGATCCCAAAGAGTATCAAACTGGTCTCCGGGCCGGGATGCCCCGTGTGCGTCACCCCGATAAATTATGTAGACACCGCCGTGGAGATCGCCGCCCAACCCAACGTGGCCATCACAACCTTTGGGGATATGGTCCGGGTTCCCGGCAGCCGCTCCACCCTGCAAAAAGAGCGCAGCTCGGGAAAAGAGATCCGGGTGGTCTACTCCCCGCTGGACGCAGTGGCGCTGGCCAAAGAGAATCCGGCAAAGGAAGTGGTTTTCCTCGGTGTGGGGTTCGAGACCACCGCCCCGCTGATCGCCTGTTCCATCCTGGAGGCCAGACGGGAAGGAATCGCCAATTACTCCGTGCTGTGCGCCCACAAGACCATGCCGGAGCCCATGGAGGTTCTCACTTCCGGCGAAATCAAACTGGACGGATACATATGCCCCGCCCATGTCTCCGCCATCATAGGCGCCGACGCGTACATTCCAGTGGCGAAGAAATTCAGCATGCCCTGCGTGGTCACCGGTTTTGAGCCGCTGGATATCCTGAAGGGGCTGGCCATGCTGGCGCGCCAGGCTGCCGAAGGGCGGGCGGAGGTGGAAAACGAGTATTACCGTGTAGTGAAACCGGAGGGGAACAAGAAGGCCCAGCAGATACTGCGGCAGGTGTTTGTGAAGTCCGACGCGGTGTGGCGTGGACTGGGGACGATACCGGACAGCGGACTGGCCATTTCCGAGGAGTTCGATAAGTTCGACGCGTCAAAAAAGTTCGGCGTCACCCTGCCGGAGCCGAAGGAGAACCCTGCCTGCATCTGCGGCCGGATACTGAAGGGACTCAACGATCCTCCGGAGTGCAGGCTCTTCGGCTCCGCCTGCACGCCGGACAATCCTATCGGGGCCTGCATGGTCTCTTCGGAAGGCACCTGCGCGGCGGCGTACAGATATGGAGGGTATGGTGAGTAGCAGGGCGGATCTGGTCTCTCTGGGCCACGGCTCCGGGGGGAAGCTGACTCATGACCTGATCAGCAAGACAATAGTCCCCGCCCTCTATGGCGCCGATGGGGCGCCACCCATGGAGGATTCCGCGCTTCTCACCATACCGGGCGCCTGGCTTAGCTTCACGACCGACAGCTATGTGGTCTCCCCCTGGGCCTTTCCGGGGGGGAATATCGGCGACCTGGCGTTCAATGGCACCATAAACGACCTGGCCATGAGCGGCGCCATTCCTGTGGCCCTCAGCGTCGGGCTGATCCTGGAAGAAGGCTTCCCGCTGGCGGACCTGCGGACGGTGATGCGGTCCATGGGCCAAGCGGCCAGAGCGTCGGGTGTGCCGATCGTTTGTGGAGACACAAAAGTGGTCCCCCACGGCAAGGCGGACGGCATATTCATAAACACCTCCGGCGTGGGATACCGCCCGGATGGGGTGCAGATCCACGCCTCTGGCGCGCGTCCGGGAGACGTGGTGATAATCAACGGAACCATTGGCGACCATGGGATCGCCGTGATGTCCGAGCGGGAGGGATTGCGCTTTCAGTCCCCGATACAAAGCGACACCGCGGCGCTGCACACCCTGGCGCGGGCGCTGCTGGATGGGGGAGTTGACGCTCATGTGATGCGCGACCCCACCCGGGGCGGGCTTGCCACCACCATATGCGAGATCGCTGCGGACTCCGGCGTGGCCATCCGTCTGGACGAGCGCGCCATCCCCATGGCCACGGCGGTGGCCGGAGCGTGCGAGCTGTTGGGGCTGGATCCGATGGTGGTGGCCAACGAGGGGAAGATGGTGGTGGTTACCCCCGAAAAGGATGTGGAAAAGGCCCTGGCCATAATGCGCGCCCACCCCCTGGGAAAGCTCTCCGCGGTCATAGGGCGCGTGGAAGAAGGCCGGGCAGGAAGGGTGTCCAGCGCCTCCGTGGTGGGGGGGGAGAGGATGATCAACATGCCCCATGGGGAAATATTGCCCCGCATCTGTTAACATTTTGACCGGCAGTACCGGTTGGAGTATATTGGACGCAGGATGTTATACGCCTGGTTGTATTGTATGCATGGAGTATCGCTATGAATTTTTTTCCCATGAAGGCCTTGGCCCCCCTGTTTTTATCCTTTGCCTTGTTCGCCTCCGGATGTATCGAGGGAAGCTCCAGCACCACCATCAACTTCGGTGGAACATACCTGATCATCACCGACCCGGTTAATCTGCGGTGTCAGGAAAAAACCACCGGTTTGGCCATGTCGATGACTCCGCTCCCCAGTCAGGAATTCAGGGTGGAAGTCACCCAGGATGGGGAAAATATTCTGCTGCACTCCATCGATTTCAACTGGAATCTGATCAACATGCGCCAGGCGGCCCAGGCCGGCGCCCAGGGCGATTCGACCAACATGAACGGCACTGTGGCCGAAGATGGAACATTTTTCGCCGAGAGCTATGATCACTGGCCCAACGCCGGAGACGCCGGGCCGGTGGATATCCACCAGAGGTTTGAGGGGAAATTCACCGACAAGGGAGTGGCGGGGGCCTATATTGTGGAAATCACCTTGCTCAATTACAACACGGAGTGCAGCGGAACTTCCGGATTCACAGGGGAAAAACTCAACTGACCGGCCCGGCGGCCTTCTCTTGCGCAAGCTCCGGCTCCCCCCATGGTTTCTGCTATACTTGATCCGACATGTTAACTTTCGCCTCTAATCAAAACAGAATATCCAGATGAACGAGCCATTTTCCCAGAGCGGACCAGAAGACCCCATCCCCGGAGACAGCATCCGCAGGGGGGCAGTGAACAGCTACTTCGACGCTGCGGCCAAGGAGTATGGAGAGAACAGCGAGAAGGGCGCCTGGGCGTGGCTGAAAAACGCCGAGTACAATGCTGTGGCCAGCCAACTCGGCTCCATAACGGGGCTGGTTATCCTGGACGCAGGGTGTGGCGCGGGATGGTATGCCAAACGGCTGGCTTTGCAAAAGCCGAAAGCCTATGTGGCGCTGGACGCGCTTTTTTCCATGGTGGTCAGGGCCAGGGACGAGGGGATGGACGCGCTGGTGGCGGACTCCCAGTCTCTGCCTTTCAAGCCGGTTTTCGACGTCGTGCTCTGCGCGGGCGCATTGGAGTTCATGGAGTCGCCCCCCCTGTTTTTCCTGGAGGCGGCGCGAGTGCTGCGGCCAGGGGGGCAATTGACCCTGCTGGCCCCGACGAACAGCGCTCCGGGCAAACTCTACCGGTGGTGGCACGGAAGGCATGGGTTTGACATCCACCTGTTCGGGGAGGAGGATCTGGCTTCCATGGCCTCTTCGGCGGGGCTGCGGCTGGAGAGCCTGGGACGAGCAGGAATATTCAACCTGGCGGCGCGGATGCGAAAACCCGGCTGATCCCCGCAGCCCTCCTTTCCCTCCCCTTCCCCCGGGAAAGCCTGGAGCGGGGGCTCCCGATGGCCCGGGGTGGCGCTTCATGGCCTGGCGCCCTATAATATATAATCAGAGTAGCGCATGATTTGCTTTTACATGTCCGCGCGTTGTTTTTCCAATTTTCCGCCGTAGGTTCAAATGAAGCTTTTGCAAAGGAAACAGATCGACTTTCTTCTTCTGTCAGCATTGATGGGTCTGGCCATGGGGCTGTGGGCCACAAACCTGGGATCTGCTGGGGAAGTCATAAAATGGAAAGATAAAGAGGGGAATGTGCATTATTCCGACTCGGAGGGGGAAGTTCCTGTGGAGTATCGGGAGAAGATTGAGCGCAAGGAGTATAAAATCAAGGAACAGCAAAAGAGCTCCACTCCCTGGACGCCGCCCTGGAAGAACAATGATAGTCAGGAGTTTGGAGGGGGAAGCGGCCAAGCGCCCGGGACACTGAAAAGCTTCGTGGTGCCCTACCGGGCGTTTGAGGGAACGGCCCGAAGGATCATAGTAAACGTCAGGTTCAACGGCTCTGTGACGGCGCCCATGCTGCTGGACACCGGGGCGCCAGGAGTCCTTATCACCGAAAAGCTCGCCAGAAAAATCGGTGTTTTCGACAACGACACAGGCAAGCTTAAGATTCGCTCTGGGGGAATCGGCGGAAGCATCCCGGCCATCCTCACTATTATCGACAAAATAGAGGTGGGGGAGGGATCGGTGGAATTTGTGCCGGTGCAGGTGACGTCCAAATCCATGTCCAGAGCATTCGAGGGGCTGGTGGGGATGGATTTCATGGCCAACTATAAAATGTCCCTGGACAACCAGCGCCATCTGTTGATTTTCCAGGAGCTTCCCAAATCCCAAAGCAGACCTGGCGGCCATGATGAAACATGGTGGCGTTCGTGGTTCTATGAATTTTCCCGGATGAGAACCGGATGGAAGCAATACTCCGAACAGCTTAAATCCTCTGGTTCCAGGGGGAGCGAGGGAGCCAGCTTTGCAGAGGATCAACACCGGGAAGCGGACCGGCTGTTGAGCAAGCTGGATAGCTATGCGGCGCAAAACAGCGTTCCCATGAGCTGGCGGAGATATTAAAGCTCAATTCACCAGAAAATCAGCCACTCACTTTTTCCAGAGGTGGCTGCCCGAAAAATAAACAGGGCGCTGGCGTGAATGAAACCAGTCCATCCACCGCCAACGCCCCGCGATCCTTCATTCTACCGCCTTTCCACGCCCGATGGCCTCGCCCAAAGGCGCCAGCCGTCGTCATGCAGAGTGGCGAACAGTCAGATCCGCCTTACTCCGACAAGGCCGAAAACGGGCTTCCCTCGGGAAGGGCGTATGATACGGTCTCCCGCATTTTCGAGCCGGTGCTGTACTGCACGGTAATATTGCCATTTACCAACGTCACCTTGTACAGGTTATGAACATCGCAGTCAAAGGTTATATCGTTGGTGCCGTAATTATCCCCATCCAGATACAAGGTGGCGGGTTTCTGGCCTCCGCAATCCTCCGAGCTGGCTTCCGCAGACCATCGGCCGGTCCACGCGTCCATGGTCATGCCTCCGACCACGAACCTGGCCATGAACTCCCGACCGCTGGAGTATACCAGGTCATTGTAAAACTGGGCGGTTCCTTTGGCGGGATCGGATCCAGGACATCCGGTCAATCCAGTAAAGGTCAAAGCAATCAACAGTGCAAACGCGAGCTTCTTCATCTTTCTCTCCTCCAAAATAGTTGTTTCGCGGTAACTTTGCGTTACATCGAAATATTTACAAGGTGACGAACTGCCTCCGACATTCCAGCGGAAACTTCGCCCCTATTCCAACCATCCCCCCAAAAAGAACGTAAAAATAACCAGAAATACTATGATCTTACAAAGTAAGGCTTTCTACGCTCGGTCCATAACAAAAGGGCTTTATATTTATATGAGCAGAATTACTCCTGCGACTATGTGATGGAGTTGTGTGGTAGTTGATTTGCCTTTGTGGCTCGACTGCATAGCAGCTTGATTAAAAACACCCCGCCTACAAACTGACATCTGTCAACCCTTTAAACAACACCAATCAGTCTCTCTCCCGGAAAACCAACTGATGCAAATCCAAAGCAATATGAACCCTCTTGCAGACAACCGAGGGTAATATATCAACAGTACATTGTTGATGTCAAAGTTTATTTCTATCTGATAAACCTGTTCTTAACAAAAAGGACTTCCATATATACGATTATCGTTACGGATGGGAAAGTCAGACCTGCAAGTGGTTCCGGTTCACCACCCGCATCAGAATCTCCCCACGCCCCACTGCGTTTACGTCGCCGGTGTGCCTCACATATCGCCCACCACCAGCGGGAGCCAGCCCCAGCTCCCGGACTCTGCCCAAGACTATTTCCACCGCCGGGGTGGCCACCACTCCGTTTTCCAGAAAACTGGGCAGCAGCCTGGCCTGGTTCATCAGGATGATGGAGCCACGGCTCATGTTCGCCCCCACTCTCTCCCCAGCCTTCCCCAACACCACAATCGTCCCCGCCAGCATGAAAAGCCCGGTAAAATCCCCGGCGTTCCCTCCCACGGCGATCAAACCTCGCCGCATGAAGCTCCCCGTTTCGTGGCCCACGTTTCCCCGAACAATGATCTCGCCACCGGTCATCCCGGCGGTCTCCCCTTTGTATGCGCCCCCCACAAAATGGCCAGCGTTCCCCTTCAGGTCGATAAGCCCCCCCTCCATCATGGCGCCCAGGTAGTCGGCGGTGTTCCCGTCGATGGTGATAGCCCCCCCGGTCATATAGGAGCCGGTGTTATAGCCTGTGTTCCCTTTCACATGCACGGCCCCGAAGCTCATCTTATGCCCCAACAACTTCACCTTGGCGCAATCTCCCACCACGGTGATCCGGTCCGACCTCTCCCCCTCCACCTCGAAAAAATCACCGATGGTCTTCTTCTTGTTTCCCCAGTAGACTGTCTGCTCCTTTATCTGGTGGTTGGACTTGTCATGCAAATTGTCCGGGGTGACCGAATCCGCCTCCAGCGGGATAGAAAGCTTTCCCTTAAGCGTCAGAGTAATCATTATGCCTTCACCTGACAGGGGATAAGCTCCGGCCGGGGCAGGTATTCCAATCCCACAGGATAGTTGTTGATGTTCACCGTGTAATAGCTCTCGAAGAAATCCGCCAGATCCTTTTCGATATCGGCAAACCCCCGCGCCGGATGGACATACATGGTAGTTCCGAACACCTGCCGGGTCACCTTCCCCTCTTTGGCCACCACCTGCCCATCCTTGATCACCCAGGCCGGCTTGGCGAACATCTCCTCCCAATTCCTGCTGGCGCGATACACCGCCACATCCGCATCGCCCCCAACTCCCAGATGCCCCTTGTTCACAAGACCCAGCCTTCTGGCCGTGCCACTGCGGGTGATAATGGCGATTTCATACAAGGTATATTCCCGATCCAGGACTTTCAGGGGAATCTCGGCGGCGGCTTCCGCGCTGATCTTCTCCACCTGTTCCCGGCGAAAATCCTTGTCCATCAGCAGGCGGATCAGGTGGGGATATGTGATAAATGGAGCGCCGTTGGGGTGGTCGGTGGTCAGATACACCCGCCACGGGTCGTCAATCAGCAGGAACAGCTCCAGCCCCGCCGCCCACTGGATGCAGTTGACGAAAGACTTGCGCTTGTAGTCATAGGGCACCACTCCGCATCCATCCTCGCACTCCACATCGCCGTTATACCATTTGGAGCCGGTGAGCTTGTGCAGGTGATATTCGAAGGGTCCATCGGCGGTGATGGTGGTGGTCTTGCCGAAAAGGACCTGCCCCACGTCGATGGTGATGTTCTTGTTGTCGTTCACCATCCGGGCCAGCCTGGGCGCCTCGGAGGAGAACTTGCGCTTGCCGGAGGCGCCGTAGCTGCTGAATTGAAGATGGGTCAGGTGCAGCGGTCGGCCTTCCATCGCCTCGGCGGTGGCGATGGCTGTCTTATAGCTGTCCGGCACCCCCAGGTTGTTGCAGTGCAGATGCAAGGGATGGGGCAGGCCCAGGGTGGCCATGGCGTCGGCTATGGCCAGGATAATCTGGCGCGGTGTGGTGTCGAAATCACGCAGCTTCTGGTCTATGTCGTGGATGTCCGCGCGATACTTCCACATGTTCGCCCCGCCGGGATTGACGATCTTCACCGAGTAGGACTTGGTGGCGTCCATGATCCAGGAGATGTATTCGTTGATCTTGCTGGTCTCTCCCTTTTCCAGATATTGGAAGATGATCTCCGAGTTGCCGAGCAATGTGAATATGGCCTTATCCACCTGGGGGATGTCCACCAGCTCCTCATGGGCATGGCGGGCGCCCAGCGGCGGCACCGCAGGCTCCACGATGGTGGTGTATCCCATCTCGCAGTATCGATACCCGGTGGTATATGTGGTGGCGGCCACCCCGCCGGTTCCCGATCGCTCATATCCATCCTCCCGGGACACATGCTCATATCGATGGTCCTCCGGCCTCATCAGGCGGGCGAAGTTCACCTTCGGCCCGGCCACGTGGGTGTGGATATCCACCCCCCCCGCCATCACCACGCAGCCGGTGGCGTCGATGACGGTGGCGTCCTGCCCGGCGTCGGCCACGATCTTGCCATCCTTGATATGGACGTCTCTTTTCACCCTGTCCTCGCCATGGGCAGGGTCGATCACCTCGCCATTTACTATCCTGATTCCCATCTAGGTTTCCGCCTCTTCCTTCCTGATCGCCTTGATCCGCGCGATGATGGTGGACAACGGCTCGTCATCCTTCGGCCATGGGGAGTTGAGCACCGACCGCATCTTGATCGGGATGTGGTCCATGCGATACGCCGTCCCCTCCACGGAGACCCCGGCGTGTTTCACCGGGATCACCACGTCCGCCATCTTGGTGGTCAAGGTCTCCCTCGGGTCCAGCACTATGGTGGGGATATTTTCCAGATGCCGAGCCGCCTCGTAAGGCAGATGATCCATCGGCTCGGCGGCCACGATCAGCGCCGCGTCCGGCTCTTTGCGCTTGAGCAGGTCCACCACGGAAAACTCGCCAGGGTTGAACTGGGGATATCCCCGGCCAAAGTTCACGGCGAAGGGGTATCCGGTCTGCCAGCACATGGTGTTGCCGCTGCCCACCACGTTGTAATGGCCCCGCATCGGCAGGGTCAGGAACTTGCTGTGGCGGCTCATATCCTTCCCGAATTGATAAATGGCCATGGAGTTCTGGTGTTTGCCACGGGTTTCGGTGATCCCCTGGCCAAAGAACAGAACGCCCAGCCGGGCGTCCTTGCATCGCTGGACCAGCCGCTCCAGGGTCTGGATCGCCACATCGCCAACGCTGTCCATATCCGGCCGGTTCCCGTTGGTGAGCATGCGCATGGCCGTCAACACCTCATAGTCATGCCCCGGCTTGATCTGGATGAACTCGTCGGCGTATTTGACCGATGGCGTGGGGCGGATGTCCACCAGCACAATGTATCGGTCCTTGCGCCCTCTGGGGTTCATCCTTCCCTTGGCCGAGCCGGAATACCGCGTGAAATGGCGCGGATGGCTCTCGGCTGGGTTGGAGCCCCAGAATATGACCAGGTCCGCCCGGTTCTTCACTTCGCCCAAGGTGGCAGCCGGCGCACCGCCGAGCTGTAGTGCCACCATGGTGGGGGAGTGTCAAACCGAGGAGGCGTTGTCCAGGTTCGCGCCGATCAGGTCCGCCAGCTCTATGCACTTTTTCTGGGCGTCCACATCCGTGGCGGCGAGGCCGTAGATAAGCGGATTGTTGGAGGCGGCCAGAATCCTGGCGGCTTCCTCCACCGCCGAGTCATAGGGAACCTCCTTGCCATTTACCCTGGGGGTAGCCCACTCCTTGTGGGCGTTTTCGAACACTCCCCTGGCCAGGTTGCATCCATTGCGCACCTTCACCACCTGGTTGTTCTGCACATGGATGACCAGATCGTCGCAAAGCGTGGCGCAGAAGGGGCACACCACATGTTCGGTTACCGTGATCCCTTCATCCTGTTTTACTGCTGTCATGGATTCTCTCCCATGGTTGATTGTAGATTATTCGTCCGGTTTCTTTATGGTGACGACGGTGTTCTTGAATCCTGGAACTCCCGCGCCGTGGGTTTCGGCGGATACCAGGCGGTTGGCCAGATAGGACAGCGGCATGAAAAACGAGCCGGGCTGCAGATCCATCTTTCTGGCCTGGACGGTCACCTGGCCATGGTCGCTGATCACCACCACGTCGTCGCCTTCGCTGATCCCGGCTTTTTCCATCTCCCGCGCGGAGACACCCACATAGCTTATCGCTTCCAGATACTCCGGCGCGTCCTTGGCGATATGCATGGTGGCGCCCTGCTTCAAAGTCCTCGCCGTGTTCAATATGCCTATCAGGGCCATGGCTTTGTTAAACTCTTTAAAAGTATATGTTTTCATTCTACTTCCGTGTATAGCAGGCAATCAAGATAATGCAAGGGGCGATCCAATCCTGCAAAGGGATGGCCAATGGGCATATAATTGATAAATGAACGATTATGGCCAGATGAACATAGCTGAAATCAGGCGCAGGCTCGCGGGGTCACTGTCGGTAACCGCCAGGGACTGTGAAAGTAACACCGGGGTGCGCGCGGCGGTGATGATCCTTTTCGCCCCCTCGAAAGCGGGACCGGCCATCGGGCTCATTCGCCGCGCCATGGCGCCGGAGTTGCACTCCGGCCAGGTCTGCTTTCCTGGCGGGAAAATCGAGCCTGGCGAGACGCCACTTCAAGCCGCGTTGCGGGAAACGGAGGAAGAGATCGGCGTCCCTGCCAATTTGGTGGAGATAGTGGGGCATATGCCGGTCACCCGGACCAAAACCACCGGCTTTGTAGTATGGCCAGTGGTGGGGACGCTGAAGGAAGAACCGCCGATCGAAATCGCCCCGGCGGAAGTGGCGGAGTTTTTCTGGGTTCCGTTGGATATCCTGGAGAGGGTTCGTGAATTCGATCCCGGCGCGTCCCGGCCGGGAATCGTTTTCGAGGGGAAGGAGATTTGGGGCCTTACGTTGCGGATTTTGGTGGCGCTGAATAGAAATATCCATAAAGATAACCTTTTGTTTGACGGAACATAATGCTCAAACTTCACCATCTCAGAGCCGGTATAAGATCACATCCAATCGGTAAATTATAGTTGCCACCAAAGGCACAGCATGACATACTATCAGGAAACTGCTAGTGATTTATATATTGCCATGAGGGGGCATTTACGATGAAGACGACTATTCTGGTGAAAAAACTGATTTTGGTTCCGGCCCTTCTTTTCTTCTCTGTTCTAGCCGACTGCAGTGGCGGTCAATCGTCCGGAAGCGGTGGAGAATCATCCAATATTGGCAAAGAATGGATAGAAAGGGATTCAGGCGTCCAGAGCCAATTACTGGGAGTGACCTGGTCTGGAACCAAGTTCGTGGCTGTGGGTAACGGCGTGATCATGACCTCCCCGGATGGAACCTTATGGTCGGAGCAAAATATAGATCCGTATTTTTTACATGACGTGACCTGGTCTGGAACCAAGTTCGTGGCTGTGGGTGGATCAAAAGCTAGTAATTCTTTTGAAATTCTGACTTCACCGGATGGTATCACATGGACAGATCACAATACAAATTATCCTGGTTTTTTACTAAGCGTGGTATGGTCTGGAACCCAGTTCGTGGCGGGGGGTTGTTGTGGTAGGATCCTGACTTCGCCGGATGGGGAATCCTGGAAGGGTGTTCACCGGCTAGATTCATATGAAAACATAGAAGATGTGGCGTGGTCGGGAACCCTTTTCGTGGCTGTAGGTACCGGTGAGGTCCGGACTTCGCCGGACGGCATATCCTGGAATACTCGACTGACCGGAATTAAGTTATATGGCGTGACTTGGGCTGGAACTCAGTTTGTGGCGGTGGGTGATGGCGTGATCATGACTTCCCCGGACGGCATAACCTGGACAGAGCGGCATTCCCCCACTACTGGCGCATTACGTGCAGTGGTGTGGAATGGAAGCATGTTGGTGGCAGCCGGTAGTACCATTATGACATCGCCGGATGGCATATCCTGGACGCAGCAAAAATCCATGTCCCATTCTTCAACTTTGAGGGACGTGATATGGTCTGGAACCCAGTTTGTGACTGTAGGTGATAACGGCACAATCCTGACTTCACAGTAATGGATTTATTCTGCGCAGCGCCCATGCCAAGCTCCCGCTTATTTCATGCGGAGGGGTAAGGTCGAAAAAGTTGATGAAATGGCGCGGATGCTGGAGGGTGCCTAAACCCGCCTTCCAGTAGATCAACGCTTCACATCCTGTTATATGTGACCGCGACCACGATCCCCCCGATTCCCTGCTCCACCATGTGCCATAAGGAATTTTTAGCGACATACAAAATGGATTCGCCATGAGCGCCGGCCATGGCCAGCCCATGGGGAAACACCCACAGCAGGCCCACCACAACACCCAGCCGCAAGCCATCCTTCACCGTGTTTTTACCCTTGAATCCCAAGGGATACAGATAAGCCATGAACATGGCCAGAATGAAATAGGCTATCAGCAGAATTCCGATGCCTTCATGCCTGGCGTGAACCTGCTCATATAAGCTTGCCATTATCAGGTTGTGCCATATTCCTGCAACGACCCACATCACGAAGCCTCCGGCCAGGGTCGTAAAAACAAATTTCTTGCCGCTTTTACTCGTCATTCCATCCTCCCATAAGCTTTGA
>Ga0224501_10000376_pt1 | contig 37478 bp, 31 predicted proteins | sample SF_Oct11_sed_USG_4_FD_169105 | JGI IMG/M metagenome (GOLD analysis project Ga0224501, IMG submission 169105) | Sediment microbial communities from San Francisco Bay, California, United States - SF_Oct11_sed_USGS_8_1 | ecosystem: Environmental > Aquatic > Marine > Sediment | place: USA... | reverse complement strand
GGAACGTTGACCAGACAGTAACGGTAACCGGCGTAGACGATGCAATAGTCGATGGCGCGATTGCTTACAGTATTGTAACTTCGCCTGATGTAGTAACGGCCGACGGCAATTATAATAACTTAGACCCAGCTGATGTTGCGGTAACGAATGACGATGATGATATCGTTGCAGGTGTTACATTCAGTCTGGCAAGTATCAGCATGACAGAAGGCGGTATAAACGAAACATATACGGTGGTACTCAATACTGTTCCGACAGGCGATGTTGTAATCAATATTACATCTGCAGACATAATAAATGGAGTAAATATTGATAAACCATTCTTGACTTTTACTCCGGTTGACTGGAATATACAGCAAACAGTTACGATTAGCGCTATAGATGACAATATTGTAGAAGGAATTCATGTTGTCTCAATAAATCATGATATAAATACTGCTTTAACTCTTGATATTGACTATGATTCAATTGCCGGAACACTGCCGGATATTTCGGTTACAATTGCAGATAATGATATATCACCCTATGACGGCGTAGTAATACCTCCCGATACGGCAAAAATATCTGATAATTATCTGGATTTTAGAAAGAATACAAAAACAACAATTGGCGTTAATTTAACCGAGGCTTCAAATGTTACGGTATCAATATATGATATAAAAGGCAGAAAAGTTAAGAACCTTTTTGACAACTATTATAATTCGGGAAATAGTTTTATCGAATGGGATATGAAAAACGAAAACTTAAGATCGGGACTATATTTTATTCATATAGAAGCCGATTCGTGGAAACAACGAAGTATCCAAAAAATAATTTTAGTGAAGTGATAAAATGAAAAGTTTTGTAAAAAAAATATTTTTGTTATTAGTCTTTTTATTTATCGTAAAAAATTTGGCGTCTGATCCTTTATTTCTTACTATGCCCATTGACGCAGAAGGGCAGGCTCTTTCAGGCGCGAAGACGTCTAACCCCGACGGCGTATCGGCCATTATATTTAATCCCGCTGGTCTGGGTTTTACCGATCAGTCTGAAGTCGCCATAAATCATTACATGCTTGGCGGAACGCTTTCTGCCGATTCTTTCTTAATGAACTATCCTTTTTCAAATTTTTTTAGTTTGGGATTTTCAGCATCGTCTTTGTATCTTAACGAACCCATTAAAATGGTAGAAAACTTTCAAGAAACCGATGTTTCTTTATCTTTAGTTGACGTACAATTTGGTTTGTCTGTAGGTTATCGTATTCTTGAAAATTTCTCTTTAGGCTTAAGCGCAAGATATTTTAGACTGCAGTTGGGCCCGCAGGTTGCGCAAAGCGTAGGGGCAGATGTTGGGTTTCTTTATAAGTTTAATATAATAGAGCCGCAAAATGCATATAAAAGATGGGGATTTGGGCTAGCGTTAAAGAATATGGGTCCTGACTTTTCTTTTTACGGTGGAGGCTATGAAGAAAGTCAGCCTTTTGAAGTTCAATTTGGCGTTACATATGAGCATCCGCAGTGGTTTATAACTTCTATTGAGTATGCTTATTCGCTTTATGAAGGTAACAGATTTCATTGGGGATTAGAATTTATGCCTCAATATTATATATCTCCGAAGTTTGGGCTGCAGAAAGATTTTGGGGGCTTTAGTTTCTCGCTTGGCGGGGCGTTGAACTATGGCAGCAGCTGGAAATTGAACGCGCTTGCGGGAACCATGATGTCTAATTCGTCGCAGACCGACGAAGTAAATTCTTTCTTTTCATTAATGTTTCAAAGAAAAATGTATGGCGCAAAGAAACGAAAACCGTCTACTGAAATAAGAGAAGATATGGATCTAGAAGACATAGACAGTATTTATTCAAAATATAATATGGTGCCTTTTACCAGCGGGTTTCGCGTGGAAAAAATTCAGGGAGTTTTATTAGAAGAAAAAGGTAGCGCCGGATATCTGAAAAAAATAACAAGATTAAAAAGAGTGGCCGTACAGCCGGAAGACGAAATTTTGCTTCAAAACGCTTCAGATTCGCGATTTAAGAAATTAATAGTAGGAAATCGAAAAATTTCAATCTGGCTTGATTTAAGAGAATTGTCCCTAGAAAAACCGGTAGAGGTTTGGGATTTGTTTGCGTCAATTGCCGAATCTCGATCAAATGTAGAAATTATGACCGGCTGGGATCTCGAGTCGTTAAACGAGAATACGAATTCGCCCCTTCGGGTAGAATTTAGATTAGAAGCGGCTGTAGCGTCTCTTTCAGAAAAAAAACAGGAGCTAAGAACGGTTCTTTATGAGCTTTACAACGGTTCTATTATAGCGGCGAAAAACTTTTCTTTTTCGTCTGATAATGACATAAAAGACGCTTGGCATGAAGCGGCCACATTCTACGCCTCTTATTTAAAAAATATTGAAGGTTTTTATGAATATAGAATCGAAAAAGTACAAGCGAAAATAGAAAATGAAAATTAAACTTCAAAAATATATAACTTTTTTTCTAATTTTAAATTCGTTTGGCTTATATGCCCAATCGAATACGGTTATAGATTTTGATATAGCCGAGGGTAGAAAAAAACTCGAGGGAATAGAAAGTTATTCAAGTTTTTTAGAATTTAAAAATACGTATCGAGACATCAAAGCATACTATAGTTCGTTTGAAATTGAAGAGAGAGAAAGAGAAAATAAAATCGCCTACTTAAAAATAATGAATGAGGGCGAAATATTGCACGAATTCTCAGATTTTGATTTAAACGGAAAATTTGAAACATGGAAAAAATATAAAAACGGACTGGTCGCGTCTCAATTTAAATTAGACGAAAAAGAAAAAATCATTATAGAAGAAACTGTTTTTAACGAAAACGGTACAATCGCGCAGGTGAAAATCGACGAAAAAAAATCCGGTTATTTTACAGAAGTAAATATATATAAAACCGGTAAAATCGTTAAGACAATGAAAGACCTAAATGGCGACGGTTTATTTGAAGAAGTTTATTATTATGAGATTGATCCCGATTTGTCGGCTGAAGAAAAAAAAATATTCATGCAGGTTAAAAAAATATCGACAAAAGATAAAATCTATTATGCCGGCTTTTACAGCGTTAAAGAAAACGCCAAGATGCAGGAAGATTTAACAAACGCGGTTTTTGAAATGGTAAAAGGTTTTTGTATAAATAAAAAAGAAGATATCGCCTCATATAAAGAAATGTTAGAAAGAAAAGAAGAAAATGGCGAAAGAAGCGATAGCTTTATTAACCGGTTTGAATTTTTTAACGCCGTTTTGGCCCATCATAAAATTAAGCTCGAAAAAGGCGGCGAAAAAATATATGTACTTTCGGGAAACCTTTTTATTAAAGCGGGAAAACTTTCGTTGTATTTTAGACTAGTCGGTCCGCAGCCTTTAAAAACTGCTTTTTCTGGCTCTATAATTATCGCCGAAAAAGATTTTAACGAACAGTTGGCCGCTACAAGAATATATGAAGAATTGAAAAAATTTATCGTGCTTGGCGATGAAATGGCTAAAAGTCAATAAAATCGGGGCTCTTCTTTATCTAAAATATATTTTACCGAGCCGTCTTTGTTTATTTCTGCAGGGTCGGCATGTATGATGATTTCTAAATTAGGAAATTGGTTTTTCATATCGGTTATGAAATCTTCAATTAAATGATGGCTTTTTTCGAGACTGATATCTTTCGGCATTTCAAGGTGAAGTTCAATATAGTCGACCCCTCCCGAGGTTCTCGATCTCAAGTCATGATAGCCGGCTATTTCTGGATGATATTTTTTAATTAAATCTAAAAGAACTCCTCTGTAATTTTCTGAAATATCTCTATCCATAAGAATGAAAAAACTGGCTTTAAAAATCTCAAAACTGCTGAAAATGACATAGAATGCGAGCAATAAACCCGCGATTGCGTCTATGTAAAATAACGAGAGCCACTTTTGAAGCGCGAGAGAAATAATAACCGCTGCGTTGGTTACGATGTCGGTAAGATAATGAAGCCTGTCTGCTTTTACAACGATAGAGTTTGTTTTTCTTAAGGCATAGGTCTGGTATGTTACAAGCGTTATGGTGAAAAACAGAGAAATAAACATGATAAACAAGCCTTCGTCTAAATATTCAATGGGCTTGTTTTCCATTATCTTCTTAATTGCTATATAAATTAGAGAAAACCCTGAAAGAAATATTATAACGCTTTGTAAAAAACCGGCCAGCGCCTCGGCTTTGCCGTAGCCAAATCGATGTTTTAAATCGGCGGGTTTTTGGGCCGCCGCAATGGCAAAAAGATTTATTAAAGACGAAATGAAATCTAAAGCAGAATCTAAAGCCGAGGCTAAAATCGCGGCGGAACCCGATAGAAAACCAGTAACGATCTTAATTGAAAAAAGAGACGCTGCGGTAAAGATTGAAAAAAAAGCGGCTTTTTTACTTATATTTGTCGGTTTTGTTTCGGTTGCCATTTCAGATTCTTTAGACATTGAATATGCCATAAAAAAAGGTAAATTGACGGCGTAACTAAAAAATAAAAAAAGAGAATATGAATGAAAAAAGTCAGTATGAAGATAAGCAAGAAAATATCCGCAATTTGAAAACGCCGCAAATAGAAGTTTTTGCCAATATCTATGCAGATAAAGAGTATACTGTTTATCTTGAAATACCCGAATTTACGGCGGTTTGTCCGAGAACCGGACTTCCCGATTTTGGAACAATCTTTATTGAATATGTTCCTTATAAAGTCTGTCTTGAGTTGAAGTCTTTAAAAGAATATTTTATGTTTTATAGAGATATCGGTATTTTTCATGAAAATGTGGTAAATAAGGCGTTAGACGATTTGATTAACGCGGCAAATCCCAGACTTATGAAACTTACCGCCGAATATAACGTGCGCGGCGGCATAAAAACAAAAGTAGAAAGAACATATCGTGCCGGTTAATCAAGCAAAGATACTGAAACGAAATTACATAATTTGCTCATTGTATTTTATCGTTTCTTTTGCGGTTATAAATCTTTTAATCGCAATATTAATATTGGCAAAGATTTTCCCTTCTGAACTTAAAAAATTTGAGGCCGATGATTTGTTCTTTATAACGTTTATGCAAATGCTCGTATTTACGGGGTTTGCTCTAGTCATAAAAAAGAAATTTTCGCTTAAGATTTTCAAATTCAGAAGAAAGATACACGCAAGTCAAATACTATGGGGTTTTTTAGGGTTAATAGGCGTTCATGGCATTATACATATTTTAATGCAGATTTTTAATTTAGAATTGAACCAATTTGAACATTTTGATATGAATATTATTAAACAGAAGCCTTATTATTTTTTTATAATGGTTTCGTTAGTGGCGCCATTTTATGAAGAATATGTTTTTCGGGGATTGATATTAAGATCTCTTTGGCCGAGGCTAAAGAAAAGAAAAAAAATACTTAAAGGGTTGGCCGTATTTTTTAGCAGCTTTATTTTCGGTATATTTCATGAAGGGGCGCAATTTCCGACTTTTATATTGGCGCTTTATTTATCGTTTCTAACGATTAAATCTGCGGGTATTACCCTGCCTGTTGTAATTCACTCAATTCAAAATACGCTTGCCGCAATTGCTATGTTATACGGAGAAGAACTGCCGGTTGAAACGTTATTTTATTTCTAAATATTTACCTTCAGGTAAGCCGTCAAGTTTATACGATCCCAATTCTATTCTTTTTAGTTTTAGAGGTTTTATGCCAAACTTTTGCAAGATTCGTCTTATCTCTCTATTTCTGCCGGTATGCAGTATAATTTCGTAATGAGCCGCGTTTTTTAAGGGAATGATTTTATCAAATTTTAATTTTTCGTTATTGTCGAAAACTCCCTTTATCGCTTTATTTTTTTCAAGATCAGACAATGGCCTTGAGGCGTGAACAATATATTTTTTCTGTACATTTTTTGAAGGATGCGTCAGGTTAAATATTAAATCGCCGTCGTTAGACAACAAAACAAGTCCGCAAGAGTCTTTATCTAGCCTTCCGGCGAAGAAAAGCGAACTTAAGTTTTTTGGCAGAAGAGAGAAGATAGAAGGCTGCATCTTGTGACTTTTGTGCGAGCATACGTACCCTTCTGGTTTGTTTAATATATAAATTATTCTTTTATCTTCCCATGAATAAGAGTTTTCGTTGACTTTAAGTTCGCTTTCTTTTGAAACTATAACGCCGGGTTCGGTTATTAATTTACCGTCGGCGTATACTTTATTTTTTTCAATGAATTCTTTGGCCGCTCTTCTCGAACATAGACCGGCTTTAGATAAAAAACGGCTGATACGAACCGAATCTTCATCAGATTCAGGTTGTTTTTTTTCTTTTTCATGGTCATTGTTTGTTTTTTGCCTGGTCATAAAGATTTTACGTTAATATCAGAGAGGGAATGGAATTTGATAATCATTTTCTTAATCTGTATTCTTAAGTATTTATAAAGAGTCAAGCTAAATTATAATAAGTATTCTCAGGTCTGGGGCAAAACAGTTTCTTTTGGATGTTGGTTGAACAATGCAGCGTGTATGAAAGTTTTTATGATTTCAATACATATAACTGTGCAGAGAATTAATTGACATATAAAATATAATATGATTTTAAGAATATCATGAAAAAAATACTTTTAATAGCTCTTGTATTTATAAATTTATTGCCATACTTAAGTTACAATAACACTATTTATGCTGAATCTGATAATAAAGAAGAAAAAAAAATATTAAAAGAAAATGACTTGAATTTTGGCCTTGGATTACAATTGTTTGGCTCAACTTTTAGTGGCGGATGGATAGATTATTCAATTACAAAACATATAAATATTGAACTTGGTGTCGGATATTTAGGTTACTATGCTGGTTTGCGATATTTTTTTGAAAAAATAAAATCAAATTGGAATTTATATCTGGGATGCAATTATTCAAAATTGATGTTAGGCCCCACTGTTAATACAATCTATATGCCAATAGGTTATGAATATATTTCAGAGAGTAATTTCACATTTTCAGGGGAGCTTGCGGCTTTTTTAATGATTAATGCATACCCTCCATTTTTTCTTTTAGGCGCCCTGAAAATAGGGTATTTATTTTAAGATGTTCTAAAAAAGAAAGTTTTTGCTTTAAAAGTAGCCCTGTTTTTCATGTCTTTTTGCGGCGTTCCTTCTTTACCTGTTGTTAAATTAAACCTAGATGTAGCTCTCCTGTAGATAGCTATTAAAATTGGCAAGATATCTCTTCTGCCAGAGAAAGAATTTATATATTAATTTTGTTGACATCTTAACAAAAAATAATATACTTATTATTATTATAACTTAAAAGTTATTTTTGGTTATTTATTTTAAGATTAAGAAATATTGCGCTTGATATTGTCTGTAAAATGCGCATGTATAGGCTAGAAATTGAAAAACGATATTGAAAAAATAATTAAAAAAGATCATGTAATATTAAACAGCATATCAGAAACCATCATTCAGCATGATGAAAAAATGAGAATAGTCTGGTGGAACAAGACCGCCAAAGAGCAATTTAATTTAAAAGAAGAAGATCTGGGGCAATATTGCCATGAAGTCTTATTTGAAAAAAACAAACCATGTTATTTTTGTCCGGTTCTTGGGGCGAAAGAAACCATGAAGCCAAAGCATGGAGAAATTATATCTAAAGACGGCAGAATATGGGATATAAAAGGGTATTCCATTTTAAACGAGAATAATGATATAACGGGAAGCTTTGAAATATGCCGGGATATCACAAAGGCAAAAAACGGACAAAAGGCTTTATTAAAACACGCAAAGCATCTGGAATTTCATGAAAAAAACACTCCCATTGCGGTTATCGAATGGGATTTCGACCTGAATATAAAAAAATGGAACGCCGCCGCCGAAAAAATATTTGAATTTTCATATGAGCAAATGCAGGGCAATAAAATTACCGACAAAATACCCGATTTTTTCTCTGAAGAAATGAAAAAGGCCTTTGAAGAGGTTTGGCAAAAAAAACGCGATTTTCAGATAGTTCAACATCCGCATAAAATAAATAATAAAGAAATTTATTGTGAATGGTATATTTTTTCGGTAACCGACGAGAAAAACAATATTACCGGCGTAGTATCTTTTGTTAACGATATAAGCAGGCGAAAAGACGCCCAGAATAGTCTTAACAAGATGAAAAACGAAATGAAAATAATGGCGGAATATTATAGAAAAGCAAACTTAGAAGAGAAAAAAAGAATTGCGAGAAATATTCATTTAGATCTGGTTCAAATCATGGAGTTAATCAACGTTAATATTGAAAAACTTGATAACGAAATACTCGAATTTAAAAATACGGGAATTGACAAAAATCTGTTAGCCTCAAAGAAAATGATTGATTCTGCAATTCGAAGCATCAGAAAAATAACAAAAGTAATAAATCCCGCAAGAGAAGACGACTTCAATTTGATTGAAGAAGTTGAAAAGTATTTGAGAAAATTTCAAAAAGAAAATCAAATAAAATGTCAACTTGAAGTCAACTCGAAATATATGATTGTTGAAAGTTATTTGGCTTTTGATATGCATAAAATCATACAAATATTTTTTATTGATTTAATAAATAAGCTAATAGAATTTCATATAGCTTTAACGGTGTTGATTGAAAACGGTTATGCGGTAATTGTTATAAAATATAAGGGCGCCGCCTATAACCTGCAAAATGACGAAGATAGCAAAAATAAATGCGTAAAGATTGTCAAGCAAATCATACATCCGCACAGAGGCACGCTAATATTTACCGAAGACGATAAATCTAAATATATTAGAGTTTTAATTCCCATGATGGGCCACGATCTTAAAAATTAAGGCTCAAAACGCTTGACGGCCAATCTCAAAAACAGAATTTGACGTAAATTAAGAGTAGGTAAACAAATGAATCCTTTATATTCGCAAAAGACATATTATCCTGATAAGAAAAGTCTAAAAAATGATTGGATATTAGTAAACGCAGAAGAGCAGGTTTTGGGCAGGTTAGTATCAAAAGTAGCCTCAAGGTTAATGGGCAAATGTTCGCCCCAGTATCAACCCGGCGCCCTGGTAGGAGACTGTGTAGTCGTGGTAAACGCGTCAAAATTAAAAATTACCGGCGATAAAATGGAACAAAAAAGTTATTATAGATACAGCGGAACTCCTGGCGGTTTGAAAGAAGAAAAAATGAAAACTTTATTTCAAAGAGCGCCCGAACAAGTATTTTTGCGCGCTTTAAAAGGAATGCTTCCTAAGACAAGGTATGGCAGAAAGCTCTTAAGAAGGGTAAGGGTACATGCAGAAGCAAATCATAAATTAGACGCCCAAAAACCCGTCGAAGTCGCTATAAACGAATTATAATCCCGGAGAATTAAATGTCAGAAAAAGAAGAAAAAGACGAATCAAAAATAATCGATAAAGAAAATAAAGAAGAGGCCAAGAAAACGGCAGAAAAACCCGAGGCTCCCAATATTAAAAAAGAAGCAAAGGAAGAAGAAGCGTTAAAAGAAAAGCCGGCCGATGAAAAAGCCGAAGCTTCAAAAAAAGAAGACGAAAAGGTCGTCGAAAAAATAGAAAAAACTGTGGCCGCTCCAAAAGATAAAGACGAAGCCAAAAAAATCGCCGTAAAAAAGAAAAAAGCGGTTGCCGATTCAAAGCTTTTCACGGGAAGACGAAAAAAATCTATCGCCAGAGTAAAGGTTGTAGAAGGCGTCGGTAAAGTTACGATAAATAAACGTCCATTAGAAGAATATTTCGGAAGAAAATCATACCATTATGTTATCTTTGAACCATTTAAACTGGTCGGAGCCGAAAATAAATATGATATAATAGCAAACGTTAAAGGCGGAGGCGTTACCGGTCAGGCAGAAGCCATTCGGTTGGGCGTCTCAAGATTTTTAGATAAAGAAGATTCTTCATATCATAAATTATTAAGAAGCGGCGGATTCTTGACCAGAGACTCGCGTATGGTAGAGCGAAAAAAATACGGTCTTCATAAAGCAAGAAGAGCCACTCAATTTTCAAAAAGATAATAATCTCGCAATCAGACAACAATTCGCCGCATAGATGGCGGCGAAAACGGTTTGACGATATTGGTCAGACAAGGTCTTGAAAATCAAAACCAATTATTTAAAATAGTTTAAATATCTAAAAATATCCCGATAATATCGATATGCCGTTAAAAAGATCTAAGTTTTCAAAAAATAAATTTCAAGATAAAAAAGTAGCGACAGGGGCCGCCGTACTTGCGGGATTAGGAATATGGGCGGCAAGCTTAATGATATGCCCCGGACCGGTACCCGATAATTTTGACGAGTTATTGAAAGAATATAACATTGAAAATATTGAAGACGAAAGAGTCAAGAGGCTTGAGAATTTGCTCAGGATGATTGAAATTGAAGAAGACTATAGAACTCATCATGAAATCGGCAAAATACTTATTGATTTGAGCGAATATAAGCCGGCTGTAAATCATCTTGAAAAAGCAAAAAAAATAGCAGTAAAGAAAAAAGCTCCGAAAAAAGACGTTTATGAAATACTCTCTGATTTGGCTTTCGCCTATTCAAAAATTGACGAGTTTGATAAAGCCATTGAGAACTTAAAAATAGCCAAGCAATTAAAGCCCCAAACGACGCAGGCTTATAATCAAACCGGAAATATTTATGAAGCCAAAAAACAAACGAAAAAGGCCGAAAAAGAATATAAAAAAGCTCTTCAATTGAATAAAAAAGATCCGAATTCTTATAAAAATCTGGCCAATCAGCAATTTGAAAAAAATAATAATGAAAAGGCGATAAGTCTGTTAAAAGAGGCGGTCATAGAAAATCCAAATTCCGCCAAGGCAAGAGAAAATTTGGGCGACGGATATGCGCGTTTAAAAAAACACAAAGAAGCCGCTTTAGAATACGAAAAAGCCGTAGCGTTAGATCCGAATAATTCTGATTTATACCATAAATTAGCCAAGACTTATGAAAAGCTGGGAGATCATAATAAGGCGCTTGAGGCGCTCAAAAAAGGTCGCGAGATAGATTCAAAGAATCCGAATATTTTAGAGGCTCTTGGCGACGAAGAATTTAAAAATAAAAATTATAAGAAATCGTTAGACTACTATAAAGAAGCGTTAAAAAGAAATTCAAAAGATAAAAACTTAAAGGCAAAATATGCCAACGCTTATCAGCATTATAAAGACGAATTGAAACAAAAACAGAAAGAAAACGAAATTGAAAGTAAAACAGCCGTAAAAGAACCCGAAGAAAGCGGCCAGAAAAATAAAATCGAAAAAACAGGCGGCTCTTCTACCGAAGAAGATATTGATGTCGGTTCAAAATCAAATGAAACCGCAAAAACAAATAATGATAAGAAAGCCATAGAATTGATTGATAAGGGAAAAGGCGAGTTTAAGGCTAAACGATTTTCAGACGCCGAGAGTTCATTTATACAGGCGCAACGATTAATGCCTAAACATGAAAAGGTAGACTATTTCTTAGGGCGCGCGCAAGATAAACAGGAAAAATTAAACGAGGCCGAAGAGAATTATCAAAAAGCGATAAAAAAAGATTCAAAAGATTATAAAAGCGAATATTATCTTGGACTCATTTACTATAGACAGAAAAAATATAAAGAGGCTTTTGAGATTTTTGACAGGGTAACAAAAACTGCGCCCGATTTTATGAACGCGCATTATTCAAAGGGATTAACTCTTGATAAACTTGAAAAAGATAATGAGGCGATTTTATCCTATAAAAACGCTATAAGTCTAAAACCAGATTATATGGATTCTCATTATAATCTGGCGGTATCTTATAAGAAGATTAAAAATTATCAAAAAGCTCTAGAAAGTCTGGAAGCGGCCGAGAAATTAAGGCCAAACGACGCCGATGTGTTCAATCAGAAAGGCGAGGTTTATTTCAAAAAAAACATATTCGCAGAAGCCGAAAAAAATCTAAAAGAAAGCCTGCGATTAAACGAGAAACATAAAGAAGCTCGATTTAATTTGGCTCTTACATATTCTTCTCAAAAAAAATACAACGAAGCCGAGTCTCATCTAAAACAATTGATTTCAATGACCCCCGATGAACCCGAAGCCTATTATGAACTCGGGAAAATATACGACGAAAAAGAAGATTTTACCTCGGCGTTAAATTATTATAAAGATGCTATTTCAAAAAATGATAAATACTTTATGGCCTATCTTAATCTTGGTCTTGTCTATTCTAAGAAAAAAATGTATAAAGAAAGCGAAGAAACATATAAAAAGGCCGTTGAAATTGAACCGAAATCTTTTGAGGCAAATCAAAATTTAGGAAATTTATATTTTAACAATAAAGAATATAAAGAAGCGGCCGCCGCATATAAGATTGCTTTGCAGGCAAAACCGGCCGATATAACCGTAGGGCTTGCCTGCGCCGAGTCTCTTGAAGAAATTAAATCATACGCCGAAGCCGAAAGGCGATATAAAATTATATTGCAGAAAGATTCTAAGAATAAAGTGGCTCTAGAAAGAATTGCCTTTTTATATAAAAGACTGAAAAAAAACACCGCCGCTAAAAAGTATTTTCAAGATTTACTTAACTATTATCCTAATCACCCAAGCAGCGCCGAATTTAGAAAAATAATTCAAACTTTATAAATGAAAATAAAAAGTATCAGATATATTGCAATCAGTCTTTTATTTAATTTTGCTTTTTATGTACATGCTGAAGAAATAGATTTAGACGAAGATCTTGAGCTCTCTTCTGATATTGAAGAATCGAATAAGCCTTATGAAAATAAAGAAAAAGATAAAGCAGAAAAAGCCGAAGAAGAAAAAGTCGAGAGAATTCGACAGATACTGAAATACGGTTCGTCTTCTCAAGTTAGAGATATCGTGAAAAAAATCGAAAAACTGCATGAAGACAATCAAAAATCTTTGATGAAAGAATTAAGAGATTTAATGAAAGTTGATAGTATTTTAATCAGACAAAAAATTATTGAATTAATAAAAAATGTAAAATGGAAAGACCTTGATAAAGAAATCATACCTTTTTTAAATCATGAAGATTCAGATCTCGTTTTTTTAGCGGCTCAAACTTTAATCAAGAAAAAACCCGACGGAGCGGCCGAAGCGGCCTCAAAAGTCATTGAAAAGTCAGATTTCGAAAAAAACGATAATGGTATTATACGCCTATTATCTCTATTAAGCGTTTATAAATACAAAGAATTAAACGATTTTTTATTAAAGAAAGTAAAAGAAGATACTATTTATAGAAACAATAAAACGGCGATAATTAGACATTTTGGCGGCGTTGAAGATACTAGAAGAGAAATTGTAGAGTATTTAGAAACTCTTTTACAAGAAGAAGGCGATGAACTAGTAAGAGGCTTTGCGGCGAATTCATTGGGCAAGATTAAAGAAAAAAGTTCGATTGATATTCTAAGAAACACTCTTTCTGAAATAAATTCAAAAAAAGATCCCGATGAAATAAGAAAGCATGCCAGATTAAAAATGCATATTATAGGGGCCTTAATCAGACTTGGCGATACAAAAATTGCGCCTATATTAGTTGAAATGACCCGCGACGATCATGACGGCGTAAGGCTGCGGGCGATAAGATACTTAGGAGAGTTAAAGCTTACCGAATATAAAGACTTATTAGAGTTTAAAGCAAAATATGATACCAACGCCAAGGTGAAAAAAGAAGCAGAAAAAGCGCTTGAGAAAATGGGTTTTGCGGCAAAACAGGAAAATGGAACTTAAAAATAAAATAACTATTATTTCGCCGTTAAGTATTTTAATAATATTTCTAATGTCAATAAATATCGTTTCTTCTGATTTGCGAGAAAACGACGTGCGTCTTGAGAATATTCGAATAAAAATAAAAACAGATCCCAGGAAAGAATATCCTATCGAAATGAAATTAAATTTTCAGAGTTTTTACGGAAATTTTTTAATATTTTACGATTACTCAGGCGAACCGGTTTATTTAAAATATAGAGAAAATCAATCAGATAGAACGTATGACGATAAGGTTAATTTTTTAAGATCAGGAATTACCTATCACGTTAAAGGCGGGGCGATAGGAAGTATAACAAGAGCTCCTTTAAAATACGATTCAAACATTAAAAAAATAATAGACGAATACAGCGAAAAAAAGACAAAAAAGATCGAAAAAAATACAAGAGAATTGGTTCCCGTTATCATAGGCATATTTGAATCGGCGGTAAGCGTCGAAATTGACAATATCGAATTTTAAGTTATTTAAAAAAGTCTGTTAATATAAGACTTGTCTGCATGTTTTAAAATAAAAATTCGATTATGTGAACGAAAAAGAAAATCTTGAAAAATATAAGCTGTTTTTAAATATGCAAAGCGGCATATCGGGCGATATGTTTACAGCGGCCGTCTTAGATCTCTTTGATACAGCGAAGACAAATGCTATCTTTAAAAATCTTAAAAATAAATGGGAAGAAAAAATTATAGAATTTTTCTTAACAAATTTCAATCAAAGATTAAAAATAAACATAAGCAAAGTTAATAGAAAGGGGTTTGCGGCTTCTTATATCAATTATGAATATGAGAAAAATGACGCTCATTCTCATCGAAAAGTTGCAGATATTGTTAAAATGATAGAAAAATCAAAATTATCGGGCTATGAAAAAGAAACAGCTTTGAAAATTATAGATTATCTCGCCGAAGCCGAGGCGAAGGTACACGGCAAAAATAAAGAAGAAATACATTTGCATGAAGCGGGTTCAGAAGATTCGGTCTTAGATATGGTTTCAGCGGCTGTTTTACATGAACTATTGGGCAAACCGAAAATTTACGCCAATTACGCGCTTCTTTCGTCGTCAGGCAGCGTAAATTTTTCTCACGGAGAGATTTCTCTTCCTGCTCCGGCGGTTTTAGAAATATTAAAGGGATTTCCCGTGCGTTTCGTCGAGGCCGGCGGCGAAATTACGACGCCAACGGGCGCGTCTATATTGAAAGGGTTAAACGTAGAGTTTCACAATATGTCAAAAGAATATGAAATAATAGAAACCGGATGCGGCGCGGGAAGCAAAGAATTTCTTGACAGACCGAATATTTTAAGAACTACATTACTTAAAGAATTCGAATATGAAACTAAAATTAATTAAAGCATTATTCTTCTTATTATTCTATTGTTTTACGGTCGTTTCTAAAGCGATATCAATAGGTTATTCGCAGGAACCAGCCTCTGTCGTTGAGCCTAAAGAGCCTTCGGTTGGTTATGAAGAAAAAAAGAAAAAAAGAAAAGATCAAAATGAAAACGAAGATAAAATTCAAATTCAGGCAAAAGTTACCTTAGGTAGCAGAGACGAAATTTCAGGGTTTATCTATTTGCCCCAAACGATAGCTTTTAGGCATTATAAAAACGGATTAATATTCGAGAAGAAATTATTTATAAAAGAAATTGAATATATTGAAGTACTAGAATATAGCCAGAAAAAAATTAAAGAATCGCCTAAAGAGTCTTTATTTGAATTTGAGCCATCGAGAGTAAAGATAAAATTAAAAAATAAAAAAGAATATTATTTAGACGCAATATTTAATTTTTTTAGAAATTTCTCAATAAGCACAGTTGACGGAACAACAAATCTTTATTCATATTTTGCCGATACCTATAACGCGCAAACCGGCTGGAAAGAAGTCGAAAGTAAAAATAAAAATTATCATAAAAAGAAACCTCATCCGCAGGCTGCGGTAAAAATTGAAATTATAGATTTGCCGTCTGCGGCGGGCGATTCTTATAAGTAAAAAAAAAGCGGGCATTAAAATGCCCGCTTTAAGAGAGTTACCGAAAAATATTAAGAAAAAAACGAAACTAGCTCTTTTAGGTTTTCGGCCTGAGATTTCATCTCAGAAGATGTGGCTAAAAGCTCTTCGGCAGACGCCGCGTTTTGCTGGCTTATTTCATTTAACTGTTCGAGAGCCTTACTCATTTCTGATAATGAGCTGTTTTGCTGGTTTGAAGACTCGTTAATCTCATTGACCAGTTCAGAGGTTTTTCGAATGCTGGGTATAACCTGATTAATCATAGTGCCGGCTTTTTGCGAAATTTCATGGCTTGAAAGAGCGAGCTCGTTAATTTCTTTCGCCGCTGTTTCGCTTTTTTCGGCAAGATCCTGAATTTCTGAAGCTACGACGGCGAAACCTTTGCCGTATTTACCCGCTCTGGCGGCTTCGATAGCCGCATTTAGCGCCAGCAAATTTGTTTGAGAGGCGATATCTTGAACGACATTTATCTTTTTAGAGATGGTGTTCATGGCCTCTACGGTGCCTTTAACAGCTTCTTCGCTTTCTTCAGATTCTTTTACCGATTTGACGGCCATTGAATTTGTCTGAGCCGAATTGTCAGAGTTGTTTGAGGCTATAGCGCTTAATTCTTCAATTGTGGCGCTTACTTCTTCAACATTGGCGCTTTGTTCGCCCGCTGAAGAGCTGAGCATATCAGAAGAACGGGTTACTTCTTCTGCGGCCGCATATAAAGAATCAGACGTATGCAGTATCTTTTTAATGATATCCGAAATTCTTTCGGTCATTGTCTTTAAGGCGATTCCCATTACGTCTTTGGCCGATCTCGGTTCTACGATTATCGACATATGACCCTCGGCTATTTTGCTCATGATATCTGAAAAATCTTTTGTAGAGCTTACCATCTTTTTCATCGACCCGAGCATGGCGCCGACTTCGTCGTTGCCTTCGTTTTTTATGTCGACTTCAATGTCGCCGTCGGCAAGCTTATCAAGAGATTCAATGCTTAGATTAATTCTTTTAACAATGATATTCGCGATAAAATATACAAAGAAAAAAGAAAGAAAAAGGGACAAGCCGCCTATCGTCAGAAATGAAGTTAAAACGGTAAGGGCTTTCGTTTCAACCTCATTTGACTTTTGAAGCAAATCGTCTGATAATTTATCTTCAATATCTTTTAGAATATTAATTTTCTTTGTGATTGTGTTAAACCAGTGTTTCGGGTCTACCCCAAAATTGCCCTGGGCCGCTTTTTCTTTCGCTATATTTTCAAGACGGGTCGTCTCTTTAACTGCATCATTGTCAAGCTTTTCGTTAAAGAATTTCTTTTGGCTATCTGATGCGTAAGAAAGAAAAACATTGTTATAGGTTTCTTGCTGGGTGGTTAAATTAATAAACTTGATAAAGTTATCGCCCAGAAATTTATCGGCGGCAAAGGTATTGTTTATAACCGCTCTTTCAATACCGGTTCTTTCTTTGCCTAAAATAAAATTTACATAGGCCGAAGATAAAACCGAGATTTCTGCGTTGCTGCTTAATTTTGAAACATAACTTACAATGTCTAAAAGAAGTTTGTTTGTTTGCGTGTACCAGCCGATAGAATAAGCGCCGGTTATCGACATATTATCTACATCGCTTCTTAGGCCTTTTAAATCGTCTAATCTTTTTATCGTATTTTTTACCAAATCTTTAAAATCTTTGCCGAAATAATCGATATTCGATTTTTCAAGAGTTTCATTTACGGTTTTGAGTTTTTCGTTGGTAAGCTTTCTTTGAGAATCAAGTTCGCTTTTAAACATGGTTCCTTTTGAACCGAAAAAACCGGCGGTCATACCCCTTTCTTTCTGGGTTTCGTGCACCAGGCGGCTTATCTTTACGCCTACGTCGGCAAGTTCTTCAAGATGAAGAATGTCGTTGTAAATATTATATTTTTCATTGACTGTTACAATTGAAAAATATAATAAACTGATAGTGGGAAAAAGCACCATCAATATAAACTTATTTCTAAGTTTTATGTTTCTTATCCAATTCATTTTAGTTTGCTCCTTTTATTGTTGTATTAATAAAAAATTTCCATTTATTAAGGTTTGTGTATCTCCAGTATAAACTGAATGATATGGTCGTCAGATAAATATCTGAACAATATTTTTTTTCTGGGCTTTGATTTCATAAAGTCGTACTTCGAGGGCGAAGGAAGCCCTATATCAAGATCATAATCATATTCTTCAAAAAAAGAAACAAGATGACCGCTGAAAATATTCAAAGTTTCTTTCATTGCTTCGTTAACATAAGAAATAGGGTCTTCTAAATCTTCGCCAAAAAGAAGACTTGTTATGTATAAAGCTATCTCAGGTTCTATATTTAGCAATATCTTACCGCCAAAACTTCCGTGAAAATCAAGTTCATACGTTAAAGAGTATTTCTTAACTTTCCTGTTTTTATCGTTATGGCTTACAATATCAGAGTTTACAAACTCTCCTAAGATAACCCTTGTTTTCTCTTTGGCAAGAAATAAAGATTCTAATCCCTGGTTTATTTCTTTTATTATTTTCTCAATGTCAGTTTCAGACTCTGTCGGGTTTTGTACAGTCATCTTGCTTGTCTCCTTGGTCATTTATTCTTCTTCAGGATCAATTTCTACAAAAAATTGAAATGGTTTATCGTCAGACGTATACCTGAAAAGAAGCTTTAGCGCCGCTTTCGATTCAAGTATATTGTGGCCGCTTGAAATAGGCACGCCGATATCAATTTCATATCCATAGTCGTGAAAGAAAGAGCTCAAATGACCGCTGAAAATATTTAAGGCTTCTTTCATCGCTTCGTTAACAAGATCAATTTTATTCTCGGCGTTTTCGCCAAATAAAATTTCAGTGATATGAAACGCAGGTTTTGAATCTATATTTAAAAGAATCTTGCCGCCTAAGTGGCCGTTAAACCAGAGCTCATATGTTAAATCTCTTTTGGTGATTTCGTCTGTTTTATCGTCTTGTTTTACAACTTCAGACTTGATGAAATCTGCCAGTACCACTTGTCCTCTTTCTTTCATTTGAGAAAGAGGAATCTTGCGTTCGTTAATCTCTTTGATTAACTTGTCGATATCCGCTTTTTTCAGCGTACTAGTTGGCCGCAACATGTTCTATTGTCTCCAGTATTTTAGACTTATAGAAAGGCTTTATGATAAAGCTTTTTGCCCCCATCGAAAGGCACTGCTGAACCGTAGTTTCTTTGCCCATGGCGCTTACCATGATAACTTTGGCGTCGGGTTTGATAGAGAAAATTTTCTCAAGAACCTGAATGCCGTCCATTTCTGGCATGGTAATGTCAAGGGTAACAAGGTCGAGTTCGCCTTTCATTTGGGTGAACTTATCTACCGCCTCAACGCCATTTTTAGCGATATCTTTCACGGTATAACCGCCTTCTTCTAAGATTTTTGACAACTGTTTTTGCGTTAAAACCGAGTCGTCTACCAAAAGCACATTTTTTATACTCATTTTTTTCTCCTTAAAAATTATTCGTCAATTTATATTTTTACCGTTTTCGTTTTTTGATAATATTCGCTCATAACTTAAAGCGAAAACAAGTACGTCATGCGATTTAAAAACCCCGGATACAAAAGATTTGTCGGGATTAATGATATTCTTATCGGGTTCTGATATGTTCTCAGGCATAACTTCTTCAATAGCGAAAACCTCGTCTACCTTTAGACCAATTTTATGGTTATCGAAACCCGTGATTAAAATTTTTTCATTTTCAAAGTCTGAAAGATTCAAGTTGAATTTGCTTCTTAAATTAATTACGGGAACAATATTGCCCCTTAAATTAATTACTCCTTGAATGTGATTTTTTATAAAAGGCACTCTCGTAAGATGGTGCTTTTCAACGACTTCTTCGCACTTATAAAGAGGCAGGGCGCAGTTTAAATTTCCTACGCGGAACATGACATAAGTATTCAAACTTGATTCGTCAAGCTCAAGATCGTCGTCAGATTCGATTGTCGTTTTGTTTTCCTGATCAAGCTTAAAGTCAAATTCGTCTTCATCTTCTTCAAGCTCGTCATAGGGCGTCGTTTTAATGTATTCAAATTTATCAATGAGCCATGATGTATCTTGCTCGGGCTCTTTTCTTTGCGATACGGCGGTCATAAAGTAGCGTATCACGTTAATAGCCTCAAAAACAGAATCAATGAGAACCTTAGAGATTTTCATTTTATTGTCTCTTATAAGGTCAAATATTTCTTCAATTTCATGGGTCAGTTCGCTTACCGGGGTAAGACCTATTGATCCTGAATCGCCTTTAATAGAATGAAAACAACGGAATATATTTTCAACGGCTGAAGACGTTTCAGAGTTTTCTTCAATCTTCATCAGCTCGCTTTCAACTTCGTGAAGGTGTTCTTCTGCCGCGTCTATAAAATCGTCAAGGTGCGTGAAGTCTAAATTTTCAAGAATGCCTTTTTTTATTTGTGTATTAGCCATGTTTATATCCTTATAAAAATTATAATTTTAACCTGTTTTAGCGGTCGATTCAATTGCGAATCTGGCTTTATTGCCTATCGCCTTAACGTCAAGTATAAGGGTTACGCTGCCGTCGCCTAAAATAGTGGCGCCGCTTAAACCGTCGACGTGCCCTATATATTCAGACAATGGCTTGATGACGATTTCTTGCTGGCCCATTATTTTTTCGACAATTAGGCCGAATTTTCCTTCGGCGCCGGTAAGTTCAATTAAGAATGGCTCTACTCTCTCATTATCAGCGTTTACTTCGAGAAGATTTCTCAGGTCAAATACGGGTAGGGCGCCGTCTTTTTCTTCAATAACGTCATATTTACCCATGCTGCGAATTTTCGATTTTTCAAGTTTCATAGTGCGGTGCACCGAAAAAAGAGGAATCGCGTAGGTTTCTTTGCCTTCTCTAACCAGTAAAGCCTGTATAATAGAAAGGGTTAGGGGTAGTTTTAAGATAAAACGGGTTCCTACCCCCGGTTTTGATTCTACTTCGACGCTGCCGTTTAGCTTTGTAATATTGTTTTGAACGACATCTAAACCAACGCCCCTGCCCGAAATATTCGTTATATTTTCGGCTGTTGAAAAGCCGGGTTTAAATATCAGGTTCATGATTTCTTTTTCGCTTAGTTGCAAGGCCTTTTCTTCTGAAATTATATTCTTTTCAACCGCCTTTTTTTTGATTTTTTGAATATCAAGACCCCTGCCGTCGTCTTCAACAACAACCAAAATTCTGTCGCCTTCGTAAAAAGCTTTGATAAGAAGTCTGGCCATCGAATCTTTTTTACGTTTTTTTCTTTCCTGTTCGTTTTCAATGCCGTGATCAATAGAATTTCTAATCATGTGCATAAGCGGATCGTTTATTTTTTCAATTATGGCCTTGTCCAATTCGGTGTCTTCGCCCTGTATGATAAGCCGAACTTTTTTATTCTGTTTTTTAGTGATTTCTCTTAGAATTCTGGGATATTTTCTAAACAAAGAAGAAATGGGAACCATACGAATGCTTAAAGATAAATCTCTCAGTTTGCCGGCAATTAGTTGAAGCTGTTTGTTTGCCGAAGCCAGATTGGCGGAGGCTTTTGACCGGCCGTTCATTTCTTTGAGCATTTCGCTTACATAAGATTCTATCTGAATTTTGTTGATGATAAGCTCGCCCACAAGATTGCCGAATTCTTCAATTCTATCAAGATCAATTCTTATGCTTTTTGTCTCTTTTTTTTCTACGTCTTCATGACCAAGATATCTGGTTTCGTTTTTTTCGTCAATATCGCGTGTTCCCCGCGGGCGTTCTCTTTGTTCAATAATATCTTCTGAAAAAGGCTGAATTGAAATAGCCGTAATGTTTTTTGGCTTTTTAATTTTCATAAGTTTATCGGCCGCCGGCGCCAAATCAAGCGTTGAGGCAAAGTAATAATGATATTCATGAGTATTATCAACCTCGTCTTTTTGCGCGGGATTAAAAATATTCGGTCTGCATGTTAGATACTCATAGGGTTCGCCAAAGTTATCTTTATTGTTTAACAGACGAAAAGCGTCAATGCCCGTTAATGAAGGAAATTTCTGGCTTTTGTCGACATTGACAATAACCTTATAAATTTTATAACCTTTTTTTCTGATATTTAATATATTCATGATGTAGCTTTTTCCTTAATTATCTCAATTAAAATTTTACAAATTCTTTTTCACTAGCCTCTTGAAACTTCTTGCCCCCATTGCCTTCTTTTGATATAGCGACGCTGTCGTTATCGTCTATACGCATAATTTCTTCAGCCGATGTATCTTCTTTGCGAGTTGTGTTTTTATAAGAAGAATGGTTTCCCAAATTCAAACCTTCAACCTTAAAGAAGGCTATAGTGTCATAAAGACTTTGCGATTGGGCGCTCATTTCTTCTGCCGTAGCCGCAAGCTCTTCAGAGGCGGCCGCGTTTGTCTGGCTTGTCTGGTTAAAGGTCTCCATTGCTTCATTAATTGAGTCGGCGGAGTTTTTAAGTTCCTGCGCTGCGGCGCTTACTTCTTTGATTAAATCGGCCGTTTTTTGAATGTTAGGCACCATCTTCTCTAAGACTTTTCCGGCTGTTTCTGAGACGTTCATGCTGCTGTCGGTAAGTTCGCTTATTTCTTTGGCCGATACCTGACTTTTTTCGGCAAGTTCGCGAATTTCTGAGGCCACAACGGCAAAGCCCTTGCCGTATTTTCCGGCGCGGGCGGCCTCAATGGCCGCGTTTAATGCCAGCAGGTTTGTTTGTTCTGCGATTTCTTGAACGATCACAATTTCTTTTGCGATTCTTTTCATGGCCTCTACGGTTTTTTCAACCGCGCTGCCGCCTTCTGTCGCTTCGCCCGACGATTTTATCGCTATTGTTGTTGTTTCGCCCGCGTTTTTATTGCTTAAATCAATATTGGCAACCATTTCTTCAAGCGAGGCCGCTATTTCTTCTGCGTTTGCGCTTTGCTCTGCCGAAGAGCTGTTCATGGTTTCTGACGTCGCGCTTAACTGCTGGGCGACATTATTCATATTCTCAATGCTGGCGATAATTTCTTTCATAGTATCAGAAAGTTTATTGACCATATCAGATAATGAGATACCCAGAATATCTCTGTCTGAGCGTGGCTTTATCTTAACCGTTAAATCGCCGCCTGCGACTCTGGCGGCAGCGTCTGCCATATCCATAGTGGCCAGATAGAGCTTTTCCATTGCGCTGTACAAATCGCCTATTTCGTCGGTTGAAGTTACGACAATTTTTTCGGTCAAGTCTCCGTCGGCGATTTTTTGAAGCGATGATATTCCTTTTTGCAGGGGTTTTGTGATACCGTTTGCGGTAAGAAACGCTAAAAATGCAATTAGACCCGCTAAGATAATCGTCGCGCCTATGATTGACCAGTTTAATGTTTCAATTGGTTCTTGAATTTCAGCTTCGTCAATTTCTGCCATAATGGCCCATGTGGCTTTGCCATAAAGGCTTAAGGGCGCGTAAGCCGATAAAACAGGATTGCCATTATAATCAGTGACAATCTTTTTATCGTCTTTGCCAGAAAGAGCCTCTCTTGAAGCTTCGGTATCGACGCCGTTTTTCTCGATAGTGCCCGCGAAAGAAGCGATTACGCTGTGCCCTTCGGGGTCAAGAAAAGAATCTGATCTCATTTTTTTATCAGAGCCCACAAGATAGGTTTCGCCTGTTTTGCCCATGCCGGTTCGCTCTTGCATGATATTATTGATGGCCTTTAAAGATAACTGAAGGGCCACAACGCCTTCTGTTTTACCGTTTCTAACGGCTTTATGAGCGATAAAAGAGGCCGGCTCGTCGTTTGAGGGGGCGTATGGCTGAAAATCGTCAAAGCCAAAGCCTTCTTTCATGGCCATATTAAAAGCCTGCGCGAGACCGCTTGTTTTAAGTTTGCCGTTTAAAAGGTTTTCGCCAAGATCGCTTTCTTTTGAGTTTGTGTAGATGACGTTTCCTTTTAAGTCGATTAAAAAGACGTCATAATAACCGTATTCTTTCTGGTATTTTTGAAGCCACAAACCGTGCTCTTTTTCTGTTTCTTTCCAAAGACGTCCGTTTACTTTGTTGCCTTCTTTGATATAAGCCTTTTCAAAATTTTTAAGAGATTCAATTACCTCTTCATTTGAAGATAAAACCACAATATCGCCTTTTCTTTCGTTAAAAAAAGAGGTTATCTGGTTTTTTTTAATGACTTTAATTGCCTCAAGCTGGTTAAACGCGTTTTTCATGATGGCGTCATTGGCCAGTTTTACGCTGTATATTCCTATGCCGACAAGCGGTAAAAGGCCCACTAACAAAAACAGGCCCAATAATTTTGGTCTCAATCTAATATTTTTAAACATTTCTTTATCTCCGTTTTTTTGTTTTTTTTATTTTTTTCTCATACTTATTCGGTTTATTTCATTTTCCTACGCGTTTATAAGGGCCCCGCCCTTTAGAGGCGGGGCGTTTTTAGAGTAGGCAGGTTTTTCTATATTTTCGTTTTTTTCTTTATTTTCTTCGAGTCTGGCAAGTTTAGCGAGTTCTTCAGAAGAAAGAATTTTTTCAAGATTTAAGATAACCGTCATTTTGCCGCTTTGGTTTACGATTCCCGAGATGTACTGTTTTTCTACGCCCGAGACCATCCCCGGCGCTTTTTCGACAATTTGACTGTCAACTCTAAGTACTTCTGTGACAGATTCTACAATAAGGCCTATTTCTTTATCTTTTGCGTCGATGATTAGTACCTTGGCCTCAGAGCCTAAGTTTGATTTGCCCATGTGAAACCGCTTTTTTAAATCGATTACAGGTATTAAGTTTTTTCTAAGCTCTATGACGCCTTCTAGAAAATCAGGCGCGTTTGGCATTTTGGATATTTCGGGAATGGTCGTAATTTCTTTTACCTGAAGCACGTTAATCGCGTAAGGATCGCTATTCAGAAAAAAACCGATAAATACGCTTTCGTCGATTTCTTCGTCTTCTTCAATTTGTGAACCCATGCCGCCAAGATCGCTTAAGAAAAAGCTGTCGAGTTTAGAAGAGCTTGTGTAATCTTCTGAAGATACTTCAAAATTGTCGTCGTCTTCATCTGTTTCTTCAAATAATTTATCAGATTTAACCTGGTTTGAAGAAGAATTTTCAGAAATGACAACAATGGGCTCAGAAGTTTTGTTAGTTTTTTCTTCTTCGATTAACGATTCAGTCTGTTCGGCCTCTTGGTTGTTTTCTGGCGAGATTACGAATTGGTCTTCGGCTTCAGGATCTAAGATATCTTCTTGAACTTTTTTGACTAAATTAGCGTTTGGGTCATTGTTAAAACTGATATCTGTTTCTTTTTCGGTTTCAACATAAGCGTTAAAATTTTTATTAATTTTTATATCGGGAACTTTTTTGCCTAGCTTTTCGGCTACGATTCCTATCATTTTTTCAAGTCTGTTTTCTGTTTTTTCGGTAGTTTGCATTTTTTAAATATCTCCTTTGGGTTTAGTTAATGGTCAGGTATTCTTTCTTTTTATGCTTTTCTATTTCAAGGCTTAACTGTTCGTACTGTTTTGCCGCTTTTGACTTGTCGGTAAGCCCAAGAATAGACTCGCCGTGATTGCCCGCTTTTTTAATAAGAGGGTCATAATCAATTAAGGTCTTAAATATGAGGTCAGAAAAAGAGCTTTGTATTATTTTTCGCTGCTCTTCGTTTTCGTCTATGCTTTTTTCGTACATGGTTAAAAGAAGCTTATAATCAAAATCTTTTTCAAGAAGACTTTCGGCTTTTTCAATGGTAGAAAGAAATAAATTAAGCCCATGAAAAACAGAAAATTCATTTTGAACGGGAATGACGACGAGATTGCTTGATATTAGAGCGTTTACCAAAAGCGCGCCAAAAGCGGGCGATGTATCTATGATAATAAAATCATATTTATCTTTAATAAGGCTGAACTTTGTTTTAAGTATGCAGCCTTTAATTTTATTTGAGGCGCTTAGCTTGCTTTCAACCATGTATAAATGTTCGTCGGCTTTTAAGATATCAATATTTTCATATTTAGTTGAAACAATATATTGGTCTAAATTGGCGTTCTCTTTGTTTTTAATAAATTCTGATACGCCTTCAGTATCTGTCGAGTTTTCAAATTCCAGCTGGGTAGTTAAAGACGCGGTGGGGTCAAGGTCTACTAAAAGAACTTTATATTTTTTACTTAAAAATAAACCGAGCGTAAATACGGTGGTCGTTTTTCCCACACCGCCTTTATGGTTCGCGACAGTTATTATTTTACCCATAAAATATCCTTCTCAATCTCGTAATTATTCATTATTTATAAACATTTTTTAACACAAATTATTTCATTTGTCAATACGCAGATTTTACGACAAACTTGTAAGTAAAAATACGTAATTTTCAGATTCGCGTTATTGTTATGTCTCATCATTCTTCTGCCAGTCTGATAATGGTTTCTTTATCAGTTAACGGTTTTGAAAAGTAAAAACCCTGAACTTCTTCGCAGTTTAATTCGCGAAGAGTTTCAAGCTGTTTTTGATTTTCTACGCCCTCAACAACGGTTTTTAGTTTCAAGTGTTTTGCCATAGTTATAATGCTTTGGGTTAAAAGTTTGTTAACATTGTTATTCTCAATGCTATCTATAAACGATTTGTCAATTTTCAGGCCGTGAACAGGGAATTCTTGAATATATTTCAAAGAAGAATGTCCGATGCCAAAATCGTCCATTAAGATAGTGACCCCTAAATCTCTGAGTTTGAGAAAAATGTTTTTTGCCAACGCAACGTCTTTCATAGCCAGAGATTCTGTCACTTCTACGCGCAGTTTATCGGGAGGAATTCCCGATTCTTCTAAAACCTCTTTGACATCGTCAATTATTTGACCGCATTCAAATTGAATAGCCGAAAAATTTACCGAGACAGAAATATTTGTATAACCGATATCGCGCCATTGTTTTAACTGTTTGACCGCATTTATTAACACAAATTTACCTATTTTACGTATTTGACCCGATTTTTCGGCCGCCGCTAAAAAATAGTCAGGGCTTAATATTTCGCCGTTCGGCTTTTGCCATCTGACAAGGGCCTCTAATGACGATATTTTACCGTCGTTCATTGAAAATACGGGCTGGTAAAAAATGATAAATTCGTTATTTGAAATGGCTTCTTCTATTTCATTTTCAATTTCAATCTTTAATGGTTTTAATTTCTCTTGCAAAACGGGCGGAATTTCTTTTTTATCGGTCAGATTCTTGAAATAGATATCTCCCGAAGTGATTTGTCTTATGGCGCTAATTAAAGAAGTAAACATCTCTGTTTTTAACATGAATCCGTCTGCGCCTTTTTCAATGGCATGTTTAAAATAAGTATTTTCGTGATACATGGTTAAGATAAGAATTTTAATTTTAGGATATTTGTTTTTAATGATTTCAAGAGCCTCAATGCCGTTTAAATTCGGCATTGATAAATCAAGAAGAATGATGTCGCAATTAATTTTTTCGAGAATAGATAAAAGTTCTTTGCCGTCTGACGCTTCGGCTACAACGTTCATTTTTGATTTTGAATGAATCATGTTTTTCAAGCCGTCGCGAAACATTTGATGGTCGTCTGCGATAATAATTCTGTAGTCTTCGTCAGGCTCTAAAGTCAAATTTTGTAATTCTGCCATAAATTGTTGATATGAATCTAAGCATAAGATAAAAAAAAGTCAATAAGTGAATTTTACGACAGTTATGTACGTATAAATACGTATTTTTTATGTCATATTTAATTTAAACGGCATTATTCAAGTTATTTAGCGTGCATGCAAAACTCCTTTAAAAATAACAAAAAAATAAAAAAAATAAATTGCTGAATTGCGGTGAATATGAAATGTGCTCTAAACAAGATAAAATGTCGATTTGTATGGGTTTTAATAAAGACATAAGCGGAGAGTCTGACCAAAGGCCATGAGGTTTAACGAGAATTTTTAATAAAGAAATGATAATATCGCGAAGAATAAACGCATTAAGCAGACTGTATTGAACCATGAAAAAAGAGCAAACATTAAAAGACTCGGACAATAAAAACGAATTATTCGATTTGCTTTCAAATATATATGATTACTCTAAAGACGAGTATATTGTGATTTTAGATAAAGATTTCAGGTATGTTTTTGCCAATGAAAAGGCGTTTGAAAAATATAAGCTTATAAAGACGAAAAAAGATATCATAGGAAAAACAATGACTGAAATTTTTCCTAAGACAAAATATGCCGACGAAAGAAATAAATATTTAGAAGAAGCGAAAAAAAATAAAAAAACGGTTTGTTATGAAAGTTTTATTGAAGGAATCTGGAACGATATTATCATCATACCGATTTTATCAGACAAAAAACAAATAGTCAATTATATAGTGCTATCGCGGGATATTACAGATAAAGTAAAGCTTCAGCTAGAAAGCGAATATCGCGTTGAATTTGAATATCTGATGTTTGAGATCTCTTCAAAGCTTATCTCTGTTTCTGAAGACGCCATTGATAAAGAAATTCAAAATGTCATAGAAATGGCGTCGGCGTTTGTCGGTTTATCGTCGGCTCGGGTTTTTATTTTCAATGAAGATGCAAAGAAATTTGAAAGCCGTTATTCATGGAACTTTACCTTGAACATTGAGCAAATGACAGAAAACGAATTCTTTTTTCTGCAGAGCCGGGTGTCAAATTTTAAAGAAGTTTACTATGCCGATTTAGAAAACGTGAAAAATAAATCTAATACAAAATTGAAAAACAAAACGGGTTTGAATGTAAATTCTTTTTTAAAAAATATTAAATTTGAAGAATATATATTAATTCCTATGACTTTTGAAAACCGTCTTACAGGATTCATACTTTCAAAAAAAGAAAAACAAGATAAAATTGTCGATAATCGCGATTTTATTTTGTTGGTTTTATTGGCTCAAATTATCGCAAGCGCCGTAGAAAGAAAAAAAAATAAACTAAGCCTTAAGAAAAAAAACCGCATATTAAACGCGCTAAGCAGAATAAACGAGATTATTATTTATGAAAAAAAAGACGAACTAACTCTTCTTCGAAAAATATGCAAAGCTATTGTCGAGACGGCCGAATATAAAATGGCATGGATTGGCTATAAATTTAACGATAAGAAAAAGTCGGTTTTGCCCGTGACCTCGGCGGGGTTTGAAGAAGGTTATCTTGATAATATAAAAATCTCATGGGATAATAATGAATACGGGCAAGGCCCTACGGGAGTCGCGGTTAGAACCGGCTCTGTTTGCGCGGCAAGAAGCTACCAGAACAATGACGCTTATAAGCCATGGCGCAAACGGGCCGAAGAAAGGGGCTACCATTCAAGTATTGCTTTGCCGCTTCTCTCTGATAACGGCGTGATAGGGGCGGTAAATGTTTATTCTGTCGAAGAAAATCCGTTTGATAAAGAAGAAATAGACCTTTTATCAGAGATCACGGCAAATACGGCGTATGCTATATCAAAAATCAGAGATTCTCGCCTTATGCAAAAAACGAAAAGCGCTTTATTTGAGAAATCGGCGCGCTTAAACGGAATTTTATATTCAAAGTCAAAAACAGCCTTTCTGATCATTGATCATAATTTAATTGTTCAAGATTGTAACATAGAGGCTGAAAATATATTGCGTCAAAAGAAAGCCTATATGATAGGCCGAAATATTACAGAATTTCATCCGGCCTCTGAAGAAAATATTCAAAGCGTTCTTTCGTTAATTGAAAATAAAGTTCAAGACGAAGTTTCTTTTTCTACTTTTAGAGAAATAAACGGTAAACTTTGGGCGCTAGATTGTTCGTTTTCTGTTATAACAGACGCAGAAAAAAAAAGGCTGGGTTATTTGTTTATCGCCCGAAATATATCTGAAGATATTGAAAAACAAAAAGAAATAGAAAATCTTTCGCAAAAAATTATAAAAATTCAAGAAGAGATAACCTCTATGATGGCTATGGAAATGCACGACGAGCTGGGCCAGTCAATTGCCGTGATTAAAATGTATCTTCAAGATTTTGCCGAAAGCATTCCTGAAAATAGCTATGACCAAAAGAAATATAATGTTTTACTGAACCTTATCGATCAAACGGCTAGTCAGGTTTCAAAGTTTTCCCGTAAAATATCTCCTGTTTCAAGAGAGAAAATAGGGCTTAAAGCGGCTATTCTTGAAATTATCGAGAAACTAAAAGAAAAAGGAAAATATAAAGTAAACCATTCGAATTTAGAAATCTTTGAAAACTTGTTTTCAAACGGATGGAATATTCATATTTATCGCATTGTTCAAGAAGCGGTAAATAATATGGCAAAACACGCCAGGGCCGACAGTCTGAAAATATTATGCGAAAGTCAGAATAATAAGATAACGCTGTTAATAGAAGATAACGGAATAGGTTTTTCTAAACAAGAAAGCGGCGGTATGGGACTTTCTATTATGAAAGAAAGAGCAAAAATATTAGGAGGCTCTATTTCTGTCATGTCAAGCGCAGGCGAAGGAACCCGCGTAGTGCTGCAGGTGCCGGCAAAAAGATAAAAATTAATTTAAGCGAAGAGATAATAAACTTGAAAAAATCAGACAAGAAATATTCAGTCGTCATCGCAGACGATCACCCTATCTTTAGAATGGGAATAAAAAATATCGTCGAAAAAGACAAAAATTTTGAATTGACGGCCGAGTTCTCAGACGGCAAGGAGCTTGTTGAATATTTTAAGAATAATATATGCGATTTAATTATTCTCGATATTTCGATGCCAAACTTAGACGGCATAAAAGCCGCTGAAATTATCAGAAAAAAATATTCAAAAATTAAAATACTGATTTTGTCGACCCATGATGAAAAAATATACGTAAAAAGAATAATGTCAAAGAAAATAGACGGGTATCTTTTAAAAACAGAAGTTCATGATAGTCTTATATCGGCAATGAAAAAGGTGATCAGCGGAAAAAAACACGTATCAGAGAAAGTCGTTTCTTATTTGATGGACGATTACGCTGAAGAAGCCGAAAACAAGGCCTCAAAAAAAGATTTAACAAAAAGAGAGATAGAAATCATAAAACTTATTTCTGAAGGAATGACAAGCAGGCAGATAGCCCGCGAGCTTGACATCAGCCAACGAACGGTAGAAACTCATCGTTACAGGCTGATGGAAAAACTAAAGTTTACAAATACCGCCGAGCTTATAAAATTTGCGGTTTATGAAGATATTATCTGAAATGTTTTGCCGGTATTTTTCGATCAGCAAGGTCGAAAAATAGAGATAAAACAATATTGCTTAATATAGATTCTAATTTACATTCTGATATAAAAAAAAAGAATGCTTTTAATGTTATATTCTGTGTCAAAAACACGAAACTGGAAATCAAATGATACGCAAAATATAAGACTTAAAGTGCTAATTCCGGTTGCCATGGCTTTCGGGTTGATTATAGGTCTATTTTTTTTAGAGCTCTATCATCATGAAAAAAATCAAATCAGAAAAGAGTTGAAGCAGAAAATGGAAAAATTTACGCATCATTTTGAATTTGAAATTGAAAATGATGCGAGACTGATTTCTGCTCTGATAGACAGCGTTGAACAAGAGCCAAAATATGCCGAATTGTTTTTAAAAAGAGACAGAGACGCGCTTTATGATTTCAGCGTATCAAAATTTGAAGAGATACGACAAAAATTTCGGGTAACCCATTTTTATTTTGTAAAACCCGATAAAAGCTGTTTTTTAAGGGTTCATAATAAACCGAGGCATTCAGATATAATTGATCGTTTTACAATGAAGAAGGCGTCTGAAACGCATAGAACGAGTTACGGTATTGAGTTAGGGCCCTATGGAACCTTCACTTTAAGAATAGTAAAACCGTGGATATACAAAGGCGAACTTATCGGATATATCGAACTAGGCGAAGAAATCGACCATATATCGCCTAAGCTTAAAAGTTTAAGCGAATTAGATTTTGTATTTCTGATAGAAAAAAAATATCTTGACCGTAAAAAATGGGAAGAAGGCCTTTTAATGACGGGACAAACCGGCAATTGGGATGAATTTGAAAAAATTGTTATAATCGATTCTACATTAGAGAGCCTTCCGCAAAAGGCGCGGAAATATTTTGAGAATTATCATGACATCAGTCTTCATCAATCTGATCGAATAAAAATTCACGAAGACTGGAACACCGATACAAGACAATTTTATGCCGCCGATGTTTTGCTTTTTGATGCCGCAAACCGCGTCGTTGGCGAAATGATGATATTTGACAATATTGCTTCTCAAATGAGCGTTATTCGCTCGACAGTCGTTTATAATGGTTTAGTTTCAACAGCCGTTTTAATTATTTTAATATCTATATTTTATGTGTATATCGGTCATATCGAACATATATTGAAAGAGTCAAGAGAAAAAATCGCCGTAGAAACAAAAATGCGCGAATCTGCGCTTATTGAGGCCAAAGTTGCGGCTGAAACCGCAGACAGAGCCAAAAGTAATTTTTTGGCCAACATGAGTCATGAAATAAGAACCCCTATGAACGGAATATTGGGCATGATTCAACTTTTAAAAGATACAAAACTAGACGAAGAACAAAAAGAATTTGTATCGGTAGCCCATCAATCGGGCGAGATACTGCTTCGTATTATTAACGATATATTAGATTTTTCAAAAATTACCGAGCATAAGCTTGTTCTTGAAAACATATCTTTTAATATTCATAAAATGCTTCAAGATACGGCTGAAATATACGCTAAAAGCGCCTTTGATAAGGGTATTGAAATAATATGCATGACAAATCCCGATGTTCCTGAGTTTATAAAAGGCGACCCTACCAGATTAAGGCAGGTGTTAAACAATATAATCAGCAACGCCATTAAATTTACCGAAGAAGGCGAAATTTGTCTAAGAGCCATGATGCATCACGCTAAAGAAAATGAACTGCTAATAGAAATAATTGATACGGGCATAGGCATAGAGCAGAACAAAATGAATTCAATTTTTGAATCTTTTGCTCAGGCCGATACGTCTACAACCAGAAAATTTGGAGGCACCGGACTTGGCTTGTCGATATCCAAAAAATTAATTGAAACAATGGGAGGCGAGCTAAGTGTTGTAAGCTCTATAGGCAAAGGAAGCGTATTTAAGATTTTAATACCCTTTGATAGGGTAGAAGAAAATATCGAAAAAGTTTCGGTGAAAATAAAAAGGCTAAATCTTTTGATAATTTGCGAGAAAGAAAAACTGTTTCAATCAATAGCGTATCCTTTAAGGCAAAAAGAAGTTATTGTTCAAAAGGCAAATTCGGTTAAAGAAGCGATAGACGTACTTTTAGAGGCCGAACAGGTCAAAACTCCGTTTGATATGGTTATTGTAGACGACGCCTCTAATTACGGAATTATTTTTTCAAATATGCTGAAAAAACATCCCCAACTCTCGAATATTAAAATAATATGGCTGACAGAATTCGGCAAAAGAGGAGAAGCCGAAGAAGCTAAAAAGGCGGGTTTTCAAGGATATCTTACAAAGCCTGCCGGTACGCAGCGGGTAATAGCGTGTATACTGAAAGTATTAGAGCTGTCTAAAAATGAGAAACGACTTATTTCACAATATGAATTAGATGAAATTGAATATAAAACAAAACAGAAAATATTGCTTGTTGAAGATGATTTTGTGGGTCAAAAGGTAGCCGTAAGCATGTTGAACAGGCTTGGATATAAGCCCGATGTCGCTTCAAACGGTCACGAAGCCTTAAGCGCCGTTGAAAATAAAAATTATAACATTATTTTTATGGATTGTCAAATGCCGGGTAAAGACGGTTATGCCGTAACTCAACAGATAAGAGAAAATAAAAAAAATAATAACTTAATTATAATTGCTCTTACGGCAGACGCTCAGCTTGATAATAAAGATAAATGTCTGAAAGCGGGCATGGACGATTTTTTGTCAAAACCGATTGTGTTTGACGATTTAAGAGACATGCTGATGAAATATTTTTCTTAAATAAAATAAAAAAATTCTTGTAAAATTATATCGTTATTAAAAAGAGTATTGTTCTTTAAATTCATTTATGTAAAAAGGCGGTTCAAATGAAAAAACATATTCAAAATCTGGTTTCTTCTGTTTTTATGATGACAATATTGGCGGCGTTTTCAAGCTTAAGCGCAGAAAAATACGCACTGGTTTTCGGCACAAATTATCAAGGCGAATCTCCCATTGACGATCTGAATTTGTGCGAAAAAGACGCGAAAAAGATGAAAGAACAAATTGTAAAAACTGGAAATTTTAAATCTAATAATGTGCGGGTTTTCTTAGGAAAAGACGTAACAAGAAATAACTTAAAAAAACAATTTGTCGATTGGCTAGGAACTACCGTAAAAAAGGGCGATCAGGTTTTCGTGTATTTTTCTGGACATGGCGCATTTTTACGCGACCCGAAGGCTAAAAACGGTATGCGTAATTATTTGATTATGTTTTTCAGACCCCATGTTTCAGATGAAGAATTAAACGAATGGCTAAAAGATATAAAAACTAAAAAAGCTATTCTTATTTTTGACGCCTGTTATTCGGGAGGTTTCGCTAAAAAAGGCGCCCAGGTCAGAGGTTCAGGCAATATCCCGATACCCGAAGGGTATGACAGCGTGGTGCTTGAAAATGTTGAAGATGTTTATTTTCAAAATAAAGTCGTTATCGGCTCTTCTGACGATAATGAAACTTCAATAGAACTCAGCAAACCCGTAGAGCACGGCTTATTTACGTATTATTTTTCAGAAGCTATATTAAAGGCCGATTTAAATAACGATAAAATAATAACTGCATATGAAGCGTTTTTTAAGGCGAGAAACGATACCATAAAAACCGCTAAAAAAGTAAAACATAACCAGCATCCGCAAATATCAGGCAACGCATCAGGATTCTTTTTTGTAGGCGAACCCAAGCCTCAGCCGCAGGCGGTTGCCGTTACAAGTTCAGAAACTGCGGCTGCCCAAGTTGCTCAAACTACCGTCGTTGAATCTGCGCCGCCGCCTGTTGTAGACGATTCAAAGCCTCCTGTTGAGAACGCTCCGGTGCCGCAGGTTACAATTCCTGAAGCGGAACAAGAGGTCAACCCCCCCATTACGCATGAAGAGCCGGTAAATCTCAATAATAACTATACCGGTACGCTGGTTTTAGATACGACTTACCGCTATGATATTACAGAAGGTAAAGAACCGCAAGTTTATTTAAATGAGAAAAAAATATCAGGGAAAGTTAACTGGAAAAAAGACAAAGACTGGGGGAACGTCGCCGTTATAACCTTTTCTAAGATTCCAACCGGAGTGCATAATATTTCAATTAAAGCTGACAGATATCCCGACAAGATATTAAAAACAGGCATTGAAAAAGACCAGACCATAACCGAAAGGGTTGTGGTTTCAAGAAACGGAAGAGGCAGTATTGAAGGGCATGTCTGGCTGGGTAATTTTTCGAACCCTGTTCCTAATTTAATGATTTTCTTAAAACCGATAAGAATTCCGAAACAACCGATGGTGAAATCTGATAAAGAAGGGGCCTTTGCTTTTAAAGAGTTAAAACCGGGCAATTATACTGTTTTTGTCAGGGGAGGCGTAGGCGTTTTCAGTAAGCCGTATGATAAAGAAATTACGGTTGAAGAAAACAAGGTAAGCAAAATTGAAATTGTATTAAAAGAATTCTTTAAAAAGTAAATTAACGCTTAAATTTCGGTCTGCTTTACGCACCGAAATCCGGCTTTATAGTCGTTATCAAGAGAAGGCATGCCGCCGGGAATTCTTTCGTATGATTTTGTGAAATTAAAAGGGAGATTATAGGCCCCGCCTTTAATTACCTTAAAGCGTTTTCCGTAAAGATCGTTTGGAATTGAATTGCCCCGGTAAGGCAGAAACCAGCTTGATGTCCATTCGGCGGCGTTGCCGCACATGCCGGTTATTCCGTAGACATTATGATCTTTTAATTCTGAAATTTTCACCGGATTCAACATTTCTTTTTCCAGCGTTACGCATTTTTCTGAATCAAATTCAAGTCCCGTGGGATAAATATTTATATTTTCAATATATTCTCGTTCATTTTCAGAGGAAATATAAGAATGAAGACCCGAACCGCGGGCAGATTTTTCCCATTCCAGTTCAGTGGGAAGTCTTTTGTCTGCCCATTTACAGTATTCTTCGGCGTTATTATAGCTGACATTTGAAACCGGGATTTCATAATGTGTATCCCATGAAAAATTAGGAGGAGGTTCGGTTCCTGTCTCTCTTAAAAAAATGCCATATTGTCCGTGCGTTATTTCGTTTTTATCTATATAAAAATCGGGAAGAATAATATATTTTATTCTTTTTGAACCCGTCAATTGCATAACTTCGTCGCGGGCTCTTTGTATTCCCACCGTGTAATGAACTGTCCCTAAAATATCAGAGCCGAAAATAAAAGGTCCCTCAGCCACTAAAATCATATGGCTTTGATCTTTTTCATTAATAGAATAAGGGTGTCTTTTTTTTTGAGGTTTGAAACGATCGGGCAGCGAAATAGTTTTATCTTTTTTTATAGAAAGCGAAAGCTTTAGCCCGACATAAAGGGTCGAATTTATTTCGCTTAAAAATCCTGTCAGATAAAAATTATTATTCAGAGTATGAGTTTCGATGACTTGAAAAACGGCCAATACATTTCTTTTTGAATCAACCATGTTCCATCGGGATTTTTTTTGAAATAGGCTTTTTATTGAAGTTTCGTGTAAAAGTATCTTAGCGGTATTTGAATGATGATCAAAACTGAACAATTCTGCCGGTTTATCTTTTATCGTTTCAGAATATATGGTTTGAAACAATAAAAAAAAGAATAAGATATATTTTATAATTAAATTATTTTTTCGCATAATCAATTTTTAATTTTCATTAACTTTTCAAGTTTCTTAAATTTTGCCTGAGTTTTTGAAAAACGGCTATTTAAATTTGTTTTTGTTTGATTTTTGAGGTTTTTGACCTCGTTCATTAAAGAAAAACTTTTTATTTTTTGAAACCAATCTGAAGTAGAGGAGGGTCTGCAGTCGCATTCTTTTGAACTTTTTTCTTTTTTAGAAGAAAATAATTTTGATACCGGTTTTACTATGTATGTATTATAATTTTTTTTTACAAAAAACTCGGGCCAAAAAGTATAGCCTATTCCCGTAAAAAGAAGTAGAAGCGTAATATAGCTGAAAAAACGTTGTTCTATGCGCATTTTTTATAATTATTATCGGATTGACAGAGCCTTCTCAATAGCAGAAATGTTCTATCATGCGCGCCGGTAATGAGCCTTTGATTGTGTTGTATAAACCGCAGATTCCTCCAAATACGGGAAATGTTGCAAGACTTTGCGTGGGCATTGATTTGCCATTGACGATTTTGGGAAGACCGGCGTTTTCACTTGACGAGAAAAGTTTAAAAAGGGCGGGGCTTGATTACTGGGAACATTTAAGATTTTCTCATGAAATCAGATTCAAAAATTTCTGGAGAGAGAACCTCAATAGAAGAAAAATTATGTTTTCAAAAGAAAGCGATACAAACCTGTGGGATTTTGAATTTGACCCAAACGATATACTTATCTTTGGCAATGAAACGGCGGGGCTTCCGCCGAAGCTGCTTAAGATGGGCGATAAAACCGTTAAAATACCCATGCGGGGGATGGTGCGTTCCTTGAATTTATCAAATGCCGTGTCTATTGTATCTTATGAATGTTTAAGGCAATTGAGCATGAAAGGCTTATATGAATTTGACAATAAAAAAGAATATAAGAGAATGTATTATAAAAAGAAATCAACC
>Ga0224501_10000374_pt1 | contig 37813 bp, 37 predicted proteins | sample SF_Oct11_sed_USG_4_FD_169105 | JGI IMG/M metagenome (GOLD analysis project Ga0224501, IMG submission 169105) | Sediment microbial communities from San Francisco Bay, California, United States - SF_Oct11_sed_USGS_8_1 | ecosystem: Environmental > Aquatic > Marine > Sediment | place: USA... | reverse complement strand
GCAGTTTTCATTGGTACCGGTGCTGGGTTGCCCCGTTTCATGAAGTTACCTGGCGAAAATTTTGGCGGAATATACTCTGCAAACGAGTTTTTGATTAGAGTTAATTTAATGAAGGCTTATGCTTTTCCGGAATATGACACGCCTATAAGAATCGGTAAAAAAGTTGCGGTTATCGGCGGTGGCAACGTAGCCATGGACTCTGCTCGTTCAGCTCTACGCCTAGGCGCTGAGCAAGTCTGTATAGTTTACCGTCGTTCGAGAGAAGAAATGCCTGCGAGACGCGAAGAAATAGAAAATGCGGAAGAAGAAGGAATAATCTGTAAGTTTTTAGCTAATCCAGTAAGGTTTATCGGCGACGAAAAAGGTTGGGTTAAAGCCATGGAATGCATCTGCATGGAACTTGGACCTCCAGACGAATCTGGAAGACGTAGACCAATTCCCATCAAAGGCTCAGAATTCACAATGGAGATAGATACTGTGGTAGTTGCAATTGGAAGAACCCCCAACCCAATTATACAACGCACAACTGAAGGATTAGAAGTTACCCGATGGGGCACAATAGTGACAGATGAAAACGGAAAAACAACCATTGAAGGTGTCTATGCGGGAGGAGACATCGTAACAGGTGAAGCCACAGTAATAAGTGCCATGGGAGCAGGCAAAAAAGCGGCAAAAGCCATACATGAATACCTAATGAACAAAAAGTAGTGTAAACAGGTTACTTCAAGTTTTTCGTGACAAGCTCTTCTAATTTTTTGCCGAATTCTGTTGTCAATAGCTTGTTAACATTTCCTATAGCTTCTTCAAGCATAGTATCAAATGGTATTTCTCCCCAGAATGTTACGCCTTTACCTTCAACTTGTTGCTGGATAAACCGTGATTCTTTCATTTTCATGTTTTCAATAACACCTACTATTGGAATTTTCAATTCTGAAAGTAAGTTTATCAGTTTTCTAACAGTTTCGAAGGCTAGCTGAGAAGGCGTGGTAACTATGAGAAAATTTATCCTTTTAATAAGTCTGATGATGTCTAACGTTGCGTCGCTTATTCCAGGAGGCATGTCTATTATCAAAAAATCTAAGGTGTTCCACCTTGTTATTGCAAGCAGTTCTATCAATGCGTTAGAGATGTCTGCACCTCTTAATGGTGAGGCATAATCGCCTGAATAGTAAACTATTGACATAAATTTTAGACCGTGAACTTGTGGCGGGATTATGCCTTTTTCCTCCTTCGGTTGTAAACCTTCAACGCCTAAGATGACATGGGTTGATGGACTTGTGAAGTCTAAGTCGAAAAGACCCACTTTGTAGCCTTTTCTTGCCAGTATTACGGCGAGTAAAGACGCGATTAGACTTTTGCCTACTCCTCCTTTACCGCTTGAAACAGCAATTATGTTGCTTATTCCCTTCAGCCTTTCCTCAATTATGCTTATTCTCGGGTCAGTCATGCTATTTCACTCCTTTTATGCTTTCAAGCCATATTCCGCGTCCTTGCAAAATTTCGAAATCTGGACTGCCGCATTTTGGACATTTAATGTATGTATGGGCAATTTCTGGAACGAAATGTATGGCTTCTGCTATTTCTTCGTTCATTTTTTCTTTTTTGAAAAGCCATTTATATCCGCAAACTCTGCATTTGAGTTCTGCCTTTACGGTTTGTATGTTAAATTTTGCGTTTTTGAACTTCAAAGTTTTAAGCTGTGATAGGGCAAATTCTAGAACATCCAGTTCTATTTGCTGCAGTTCACCAACCTTTATTTCCACTTCTGCAACTTCTTTTAATCCTTCCTTTTCTGCAATTTGAGAAACCGTCGAAATTACTGCTTCAGCTAAAGCCCATTCATGCATAAGAAAAGCCTAGATTGAGCCTATTTAAGAATAGCGTTAAAGGGAAAGAGATTCAAGAAGGAATATGTTTTGTTATTATCCATAGTGGTGGAAATATTTGGTCACTAAAAACGGGCGTATCACTATGTTGCATGGCGCTGGCGGAACTGTCATGCACAGTTTAGTTAAAAATTATATCGTGAGGTATTTTGGTGCTACAGCTAACATTGAAGTGCCGCTTGAAGCCTTAGATGATGCCGCCGTTGTGAACGGCATTGTTTTAAAAAGTGATTCGCACGCTGTTAAGCCGATTTTCTTTCCAGGCGGAGACATCGGATGCATAGCCGTGGCTGGCACGGTGAATGACATAGCAGTTTTAGGCGCTGAACCGTATGCCTTAGCTTGTGGATTCGTTCTGGAAGAAGGCTTGGCTTTAACCGATTTTGAACGCATCTTAGCTAGCATGCGACAGACATGTCTAGAAGCCAGGGTAAGCATAGTCACTGGCGACACAAAGGTTGTTGAGAAAGGAAGTTTAGGAGGCTGTGTTATAAACACTTCTGGAATTGGCAGAAGAACGGTTGCTTTGGAGAAAAATCTCGAAGTTGTTAAAAGATTTAGAAGCAGGTTTGAAGCACGTTGGATTTTAGACTCTAATCTCAGAGCAGGCGACAAAATAATATTGTCTGGCACAATTGGCGACCACGGTTTAGCCGTGTTGTCTGCACAGGAAGGACTAAGTTTCGGAAGCGACATAAAATCGGATGTTAAACCGTTAAACCGCCTAATCCAACGCTTACTCGGAGAAGTCGGCGGTATAGTTGCCATGAAAGACCCAACAAGAGGCGGATTAGCAGACGCCCTAAACGAGTTCAGCGAAAAATCTCACGTGGGCATACTAATCTACGAAGATAAGATTCCAGTCAGAAAGGATGTGCAAGCCGCATGTGAAATGTTGGGTTTAGACCCGCTTGAAATCGGGAATGAGGGTAAAGTAGTCATAGGCATAGTAAGAGAAAAGGCTGAAGAAATTTTAGAACTTTTGAGAACAACCGAAGAGGGGAAAGAAGCGGAAATAATCGGTGAAGCCACATCAGACTTCACGGGCGTGGCCATGCAAACAGTAGTCGGTGGAAAAAGAATAATTAGCAGACCCGTAGGAGACCCTGTGCCAAGAATATGTTAGCCTTTTAGTCGAAAAGGTCGCCTCTGCTTTTGCTTTCGGAAAACTTGACGCAACCGACTGTTTGAATTATGCACTTCATTAATTGATGTTCTAAAAGAAACAAAGAAGGCTCTACATGCAATGGCAAATGTTAAATTGAAATCTAGGAAATAACGCGTGCTTGTAGGCAAGTTTTATAAGAGACTATGTCATGGAATAGTTGCATTGTGCAAGAAGCAGTTTGCACATAAAATGCAAGGAGATGAAAAAGCAAATGTCTGAGAGAAAGATGTACAAGGCAGTCTGTGCTGATTGTGGAAAGGAATGCGAAGTTCCATTCAAACCTGACCCAAGTAGGCCTGTTTACTGCCGAGAATGCTGGGCAAAAAGAAGACCCCCGAGCAGAAGATATTAGTTTACGCTAACATCTTTTATTCAAAAACCGCTTTTTTCCGTGTTTTTCTTATCTTAGTGTAAACAAGTTAAACGGTATGCTAGTCTGTCTTAAAACCAAAACCCAAATGGCACGCGCTAATACCCTCTTGTTCTAGGGATCACTTGCCATATTCGGAACCTGCAAGGAACTGCTCAACCGAAGACGTCTGCTCAGATTGCAATTTGCTAAACCAAACATCTTTTTCAAGTGCACAACATCGGCTGGAACAGATCCTACAACGTAGCTTGTATTCTTGAACCAAGATTTCGCCTAAAGAATATGACAAATGGGTTTTAGGCTTTAGCCCATATTCGGCATGTTCCTTCAATACTTACCATGCAAGCGCCCACGGGTTTTTGTGGAGTGCACGTCTTCATGAATAATGGACATTCTGTCGGCTTAATCTTCCCAATTATTACAAGGTGACACTTGCAGCCCGGTTGTATATCAACGCCGTCTTCAACTTTTACACCATACTTTAAGTGTGCATCATAGCTTTCATAGCTTCTACGAAGCTTAAAAGTTGAAGATGGAATTGTTCCAAGTCCACGCCAGTTGCCATCCACCACCTCGAAAACTTCTCTCATCAACTCTTGAGCTTTAACATTGCCTTCTGGACGAACAGCCCGCACATACTCGTTTTCTAGGCATGGTTTACCTTCACTTAATTGTTTCAAAATCATGTAAACACCGAACAAAACGTCTAACGGTTCGAAGCCAGCAACAACAGTTGGCATATGATAAAGCCTTGGAAAAACCTCGTAGGGCGTAACCCCAATAATAGTGCTAACATGGCCTGGCGCAATAAAACCGTTTAAGCTTAAGTCTTTCATCTCCACTAAAACCTTCATGGCTGGAGGAATAAGACGATGAGAAACCAGAAAGCTGAGGTTTTTAGGTAGCTTTTTTATAACCTCAACGGCTGTTGAAGGAGCAGTTGTTTCAAAACCTATAGCGAAAAAAACAAACTCTTTATTCGGTTCTTTTTCAGCCATTTTAACCGCGTCACCAGCGCCGTAAACAACACGAACGTCGGCACCTTCAGCTTTAGCATCTAAAAGAGACATTTTTGAACCTGGAACACGTAAGACGTCGCCGAAACATGTAATGACCATACCTTTTGATGCTAACTGTATGGCTTCGTCAACTTCTGAAGCTGGCACAATACAAACTGGACATCCAGGTCCAGCTATAACTTCCACATTGGCAGGTAAAAGACTGCGTAATCCAAAATGAGTAATAGTCCACTCATGTGTACCGCAAACATGACAGATTTTAATCCTGCCTTCCTTTGATGAAATATTATGTATTTTTTCAACAACTCGCTTCGCTAAAGTTGCATCCCTGAATCTTAAGTTTTCAACCATTAGTTCATGCCTCTGCAGCCTCAAGAATCTCATTCCATAAGCGTAAAGTTTCCAGGGCTTCTTCTTCGCTTAAAACTTGAATAGCATAGCCGGCATGAACCAGAACATAATCTCCTACCTTAGCATCTACAAGGGTTACATTTACCTCTCTTAAAACACCTTCACCGAAATCCACTTGAGCACCATCGCCCTTAATGTTTACAACCTTTGCTGGAATTGCTAGGCACATCGCTATCACACTTACGTGAACTTACACATAGATAAATCAATTGTGTTTCAAAACGGGGAAAGGCTTGCCACAACAGCTTGTCCAAAAGATAAGCCGCCGTCTCCGGGTGGAACAGCCTCATGAACCAGAAACTTTAAACCGGAATCTTCAACAATTTTTCGCATAATCAAAGCCAAAATCTCGTTGCATGCAACCCCGCCTGAAAAGCCTACTGTTTTAACGTTGTTTTCTAATGCTTTTTCTATTGCCAATGTGGCTAAGCCCCTAGCCAAGTATGCGTGAGCAAAATATGCCAAATCAGCCTTAGAATATTTTTCTCTGTTTTCAAATATTTCCAAGAGCATTTGCGTTGTGTCTAAAACGTTATCGTTTATTATCGGTTCAAGTTTTAACATGTCTTTACCTTTAATCGCCGCGGATTCCAGCTTCATGGCTGGTTCACCCTCATAAGTGCGTTCGTAGCATACGCCTAAAACAGCTGCAACAGCGTCTAAGAGTCTTCCACAACTGGTTGTTTTAATCGTACTGCTTTCCTTCCCAAGTTGATGAAGGATTATTTCGATTTCTCTTTCACCATGCGGAAAGTGCTGTCGGTTTTGCAGAAGCCAGTTTTGTATGTCTGCTTTTTTGTGTAGCATTCCCACGGCAACCCTCAATGGGTAACGTGTTGCCAAGTCTCCGCCAATTAATGGTTGCTTTTGAAGATGGGATAAACGTTCAAAATCAAGAGACTCTTGAGTGCAGAATAGAATTTCACCGCCCCAAGCTTCACCATCTAACCCGTATCCATATCCATCGCAACAAATACCAATAATTTCGTTTACGCCATGCTCTGCCATCAAAGCAGCAATATGTGCATAGTGATGCTGAACCTGAATTAATTGCCACTCATTTTTCTCAGCAAGGTCTTGGGCAAGCTTTGTGGTTGTGAATTTTGGATGGAGGTCGCATGCAACGGCTTCAACCTTGCTATTCGTTAGGCGAATCAAGTGTTTGGTTGCTTTTTCTAAAAAGTCTCGTGTTTCAATGTTTTCTACATCGCCTATGTGTTGGGAAATGAAAGCCTTGTTTCCTAATAAAACGCATCCGGTATTGTTCAGTTCTCCACCTAAACCCACTGTGCAACGTTTGGCTTTCTCTCTTAGTATTATTGGTGCTGGTGCATAACCCCTTGAACGCCTTAGGAAGACTTGGTGATTGTTATGCAAGCGAATAACTGAGTCGTCGCATCTGTGGGCGATTTGCCTGTTATGAAACAAGAAGTAATCTACAGTATCACCTAATCTTCTTAAGGCTTCCTTGTCATCTTTTATTATTGGCTGGTTCGGCGGATTCGCACTCGTCATCACAAAGGCTGGCTCATCCACTTTATCAAAAAGCATGTAATGCAAACCAGTGTAAGGAAGCATAACACCGACATTGTGTAAGCCAGGAGCAATCAAATCTGAAAGGTAATAATTCTCACTTTTATTCAAAAGCACTATTGGACGCGTATAAGATGTTAGACGCTCAGCCTCTTTCACGCTTACTTCTGCAAAAGAGTTTATGGCTTCCAAACTTTTAGCCATAATCGCGAAGGGCTTTTGCTTTCTATGCTTAACCTTTCTAAGCCTGATTAAAGGCTCATCCTTAGTTGTTGCAGTAGCGACGTGAAAGCCCCCATATCCTTTGATAGCGACAATGAAGCCTTCTGAAAGAAGCCTTCCAACTTCCCGAATAGGGTCTTTACTCTCTACTAATTCACCTTCTTTGGTTGTCAAGTATGCTTTTGGACCATATTTTGAACACGCAACTGTTTGTGCATGGAAACGTCTGTTCAAAGGATTTGTATATTCGCTTTTGCAGAAACTGCACATTGGAAATTCACGCATGGTCGTGTTTTCGCGGTCGTACGGAAGCCGTTCAATAATAGTGTATCTTGGACCACAGTTCGTGCAAGTAATGAAGAAATATTCGTATCTCGGATTTTCGGATTCTCTGAGCTCTTTTAAGCATTCGTCGCAGATGGCTACGTCTGGCGGGATAACAGAGCCTGAAAGCTCAGCTTCCTCAGAACTCTTTAAAATTGTAAAAGCTTCATACTTGTTTTCTCCTTTCAAAGACAGCGTAATTATTTCATAAATCTGTGCTAAAGGAGGTTTCTTCTCCCTTAAATCCTTCAAAAACCTTTTGGTATTCTCTTTTCTGCCTTCTAAGAGTATTTCTACCCCCGCGTCACCTCTGTTCCTGACATAGCCTTTCAAATCGTTTTTCACAGCGGTACGGTAGATAAATGGGCGGAAGCCTACGCCTTGAACTATGCCGGTAACTCTGATTTTTACACGCACCAATTTCATCTCTTTGTGTTGAAACAGACGGAATTTGAATCTGTGCAAGTTGAGGCTATTAAAAAACTTATTGTTTCTCTATCATAAACAGTTGACTTTCGGGTAGAGAAGCAACCTCCTACAGAAGCTCTTACCTTGAGATTCCTTTCCTTCTTTAAAAGTCAGCTAGCTTATTCAAAGCATCTATTAACACTCTCGCAATTTTTCCAGCTGCTTTTTGAATTTCCGGTGTTAGTTTTTCTCCAAAATCTACAGTTTTCGGCTGTACGCCTAGAAGCATAACTTTTGCATCTATACTTTTCTGAATAATCTCAGTCAGCATGTAAAGGGGCATAGCGTGAGTTGACAAAGCCACGCCTAATATTTTTTCTGATGGAAGAAGTCTTGCTTCGCCTGGCTCAGCTTTAAAGTGTGCTGCATCAACCATCAAGACATGTGATGGCTTAAATCGCTTTATTTTGCCAGTGAAGTTTTCGGGCGTTGTTTGGCACTCAATTAACTTAACGTTTTTCGGCACTTTGCCCTTAAGCATTTTTAAGATTTCTGACCCTAAAGCATCATCTTTCCTCAAAGGGTTTCCTATACCCAAAATTACGAGTTTGCGGTAGTTCTTCAGCCATTTCTTAAGCGCATTTTCCAATGTCAACTTTATACCTCATTGTTCATTTAGTATTTTAAGTATGGATAGTATTTAGACGTTTACGGAAACTCTAAATAACTCAAGTTTAAATCATATTTACTTCAAACTGAAGACATCTGGAGGGAAAAAGCTAATGCAAAAAGTTCGAGTTGAAGGACAAAAGGTGCTTCTTTTTGACCCTCAAAGATGCACTGGCTGCCGCTACTGTGAAATTGCCTGTGCCTTCTACCATTTCAAGCAATTCGACCTTGAAAAAGCCCATTTGCACGTACAGTTCGACGAGAAAAATGCTGAATTCGAAGCAATTTACTGCCAACACTGTGACGAGCCAGTCTGCGTGGCTGCCTGCCCAAGCGAAGCAGCAATTAAAGATGAAGAAACAGGGTTGGTGCGAATAAATCCCATGAAATGCATAGGATGCAAAACATGCACTTTTGCATGTCCCCTTTCAGTTCCATGGTTCAACGTAGACTACAAAGTTTCAATGAAATGCGACTTCTGCGACGGAGACCCGCAATGTGCCAAGTTCTGCTCCCCACAAGCCATCCGAGTTGTAGCGCGGAAGGAATCATGGGAATTTAATAAAAAGCACTACGTAGAGGTGTTAACATAATGGTTTCGGAAAATGAAATAATAACTTATCTGAAGCAGGAACTAGACAAAGATCTTATTGAAACATCCAAGCCCCGTGAAAGAAGGGTTTTTGTGAGAATTAAGCCAACAGCCCTTAGAAAAGCCGTCAACGCTCTGAAAAAGCAATATCCGACGGTTCGTTTCATGACGCTTTCCACAGTGGACCATGGCTTAGACTTTGAATTCCTACACCACTTCCACGTAGACGGAAAAGTCGTCACGTTAAGAAGTGTAAAACACAAAGAAGACAACACCTTGGAATCCATAGTAGACCTTATCCCAGCAGCAAACTTTATAGAAAGAGAGGTTGCGGACCTTTTCGGTGTAAAACTAGTTAACCACCCGCAGCCACAGCATCTAATATTGACTACGGATTGGCCAGATGACAAGAGGCCCCTAAGAAAACCGTTGGAGGGAGAGCTTCCACCACAAGCCCGCCCAACCGCTGAGGCACTAATATCCATGAGCTGCGTTGCTCCAGTATCGGCTTTCATGCAGAAGAAACGGGAAGAAGCAGGATTGCCAAGAGCTCCGCCTTTCGCTTTTACAGATGAAAAAGTCATGCAAGAGTTTCAAGGAATAATTAAAGACACTAACCTAAGCAAGAAAGTTGGTTATGATTGGGAGAAGAAACGACTTCGATACAAGTAATGGAGGAGTATGAAATATGGTCAGATATGCCTCGTTCCTCGGTTGCCAAATCCCAATGCGAATCCCAAGCATCGAAATAGCTTCACAGAAAGTTTTTGAAAAAATAGGGCTAGAAGCGATTGACCTTTTAGGCTACTCATGCTGTCCAGAACCAGTAATCTCACGCTTGCTGGATAAAACTGCTTGGCTGGCAATCTCGGCACGAAACCTTGCACTCGCAGAAGAGCTTGGACTAGACTTAATGACGTTATGTAATGGCTGTTATGAAACCCTAGTTGAAACAAACGAAATTCTAAAGCATGAATCAGAAGAAATGCGAAGAGTAAATGAGATTCTAAAGCAATATGGCAAACAATACGCTGGAAAAATCGAAGTGAAACACGCTGTTGAAGTTCTCTACGAAGACATAGACATCCAAAAAATTAAGGAACAAGTAGTTAAGCTCCAGAAAATCCGTGTAGCCCTTCACTACGGATGTCACATGTATCGCGAACCAGCAGGAGAAGATATTATGCGAAAACCAAACATGATGAAAGAATTAACCCGTGTGACAGGCGTTGAGATTATTGACTATGGACTTGAGCGTTTATGCTGTGGATACCCAAGCATGCAAGCAGACGAGGAATTTTCATTAAAGCAGAGGCTTCTTCTAAAATTGAGACGCATAAAAGAAGCCGGAGCCGACGCCGTAGTTGTGTCATGTCCAGCCTGCACAATACAGTTCGAAATAGGCCAAGTGATGCTTAGACATTACGGTGTTCAATACAGTATTCCATGCATCAACCTAATGGAACTATTGGCATTATCCTTTGGGGTTCCATCAAAAGACTTGCATCTAGAATTTCATAAAAGCCCTGTCTTACAATTAGCTCAAAAAATGGAGGCGATGTAAAATGCCGGAAATAGTTCAAATCGGACCCTATCGTCCACAGCTAGTGGAACCCGAACGCTTCGAACTGGTCGTAGAAAACAACAGAATAATTGACGTGAACATAGAACTGGGCTATGTGCATCGCGGCATAGAAAAACTATTCACCACGAAGACTTACATGCAGAACCTTGCACTCGCCGAGCGCATTTGCGGAATCTGTTCAGGAGTGCACACGCTTGCCTATGCACAAACAGTAGAAGGTGTAGTAGACGTAACAGTCCCAGACCGAGCCAGATACCTAAGATGCATCTACATGGAAATAGAGCGACTACACAGCCATTACCTATGGTTCGGAGTACTTGCCCACAGCCTACACGAGCATGACACCTTCCTAAAAACAATGGGAGAGCGAGAGCAAGTCCAAGACCTATTGGAATATTTGACTGGAAACAGAATGAACTATCTCATCAATACAATCGGCGGCGTAAGAAGAGACATTACACCAGAAAAAACGGAGAAAATCCGCAAAGTTCTCAATAACATGAAAAGTCTCTCAAACTACCTGCTGACACTTTTAGGTGATAATGGGAGCTTCACAAAGAAGACGAAGGGAATAGGCATCCTCCCAAAAGAAAAAGCTCTAGCTTTGGGTGCGGTGGGTCCAACACTTCGCGGGTCTGGAATAAAAAGCGACGTACGCAAGGATGACCCATATGCCGCTTACGGAGAACTAGACCTTGAGGTGATAACGGACGAAGATGGTGACGTGCGTGCCAAATCACTCGTTAGGGCGAGAGAAACCCTTGAAAGCATAAAAATAATTGAACAAGCCTTTGATAATTTGCCAAGCGGAGAGATTGCAGTAAAACCAGGCGAACCATTAGAGAAGGAAGAGGTTGGAAGAGCTGAGGCTCCACGCGGAGAACTTGTCTACTACATTAAATCAAACGGAACAAACATTCCAGAAAGGGTTAAGGTCAGAGCGCCTTCCTTTGCAAATGACTTCACTTTAGTTGAGATGCTTCAAGGAGATTTAGTTCAAAACGCGAGAGTTATAATCGAAAGCATTGACCCATGTTTCGCATGCACCGACCGCGTAACAGTCGTGGATGCAAAGACTGGTAAAAAACGGAAGGTGATTTTGAAGTAGGAGGAGCAAATATGCGTGGAAAAATTTCAATGTATCGTTTTATGTCTGCTGGATGCAACGGATGCGACGTCCAAATCCTAGAATGCCTCGTTCCACGCTATAAGCTCGCTGAGCTAGGCGTAGAAGTCGTTTTCACACCAGAAGAAGCAAACGTTCTAGCAATAACAGGCGGCATAAACGTCAAAGGAAAAGAAGAATTAAAGAAAGCTTACGAAAAGCTTAAGCCACCAAAACTTGTTGTAGCGGTTGGCAACTGCTCCATCACAAAAGAAATTTTCGATAAAGGCTATCCAATGGTTGGACCGCCAGACCAAATAGTTCCAGTCAACTTTTACATTTCTGGATGCCCACCAAGACCACAAGCAATCGTAACGGCAATCGCAAAAGCCTTAGGTGTAACCCTAGAGGAAAAGGAGGAGTATTGGACTACTCCTGAAGGCTTTAGAGGAAAACACGAATTCGACAGCGAAAAATGCATTGGCTGTGGTGCATGCGCCCAAGTCTGCAGTTCAGATGCCATCAACGTTTTAGAAGACAATGGAAAACGCTTTATAAAAGTTGATTATGGACATTGTTCCTTCTGCGCCTTCTGCCAGGATGAATGCCCAACCGAAGCCATAAAACTAACACAAGAATATCATCTGCTGACGGATAACCGAAACACGGCAAACGTCACAAATGAAGTGGACTTGTTTAAATGTACTTCCTGTGGAACATACTTTATACCAACACGCCAAATCGATTGGGCTCTTGAAAAAATAGAGCATGAAATCAGCGAATACAAAGATTTCCGCAACAACCTAAAAACTGCAATGGAAGTATGTCTAAACTGTCGAAGAGAAATCGGCAACATCCGAAATGCTAAAAAATTGCTGGCACAACTCTCGGCAAAAGTTCGAGCAGTTTAGGCATCTAACTACTAATAATTTTTTTCTTTTCGGAAAATTTTCTCGATTTCTTCGCTTCTATAAGCTGTTTTGCCTTCTCTACAGTTTTAGCGGTTGCTGAGTGATATTCGTCTGTTCCAAAGTTTACTAGACTAGAGAAAAAGATTAAAGAAACAAAGGATGAAGAATAATCATCCTTGAAATTCATATTTAAAAGGGAGTTATTTAATGGAAAAGCGTGTAAGGAGTCTAGCCAAAACAATGTCTTGGCGTATAGTAGCAACTTCCACTACCATTCTTTTAGTATTTCTGTTCACTGGAGATTTAGTCATAAGTGCAAGTGTCGGCTCCCTAGAACTATTATTGAAAATTTTTATCTACTACCTACATGAACGAATATGGAACCTGTCAAATTTTGGTAAAGTATACACGCGTGAAAAAAAGCGAATTTGACGTTATTCAATTTTGTTTAAAATGGTAAGTTGCCATGGCTTATTGTAGTTTCTGTTTTTGGAATATCGATTTCAAAAACTTCATTATTATTGCATCTTACAATCATATTTTCAATTTGTAAATGCTTAACGGGCAGGTTTAGCTTTCGGCACTCTTCTGTGCATATTTCTAGGCCATCTACATCTGTGTGAATGGTCACTTTTTGATCTCTACAGCGGCACTGCATTAAAACTTTAACATATTTATCATCTTCAAAAATGTCAATTAAAGGCTCCTCGACCTGTGGAAGTGGAATCAGATGCTTAGCCAAAGGATTTGGCTCTAAATGTTCCTCTATGATGTATTTTCTTCGAAGAAGCTTTTCAATGGGCTCTATAATAACATTATTTTCGGGTTCATTCTCGCTTTCAACTATTTTCTTGACCAACACTCTGCAAAAAATGTCTATGTTTCGTAATGCTTCTTCAAGATCATCCATAGTGCGATGTCCCCTCTATAGTTAATATTTACTTCTACTTATATTAACGTTCTTAAGTCAAATGTAATGCAAACTGGTAAGTAATCTTAAGTTTTCTTTCTTGTTGGCAATGGCAAAGTCCGCACATGCTTTACTACTCGAATAATATCTTCAACATATTTACTTGGTTCTTCTAATGCCCTGTTTATTGCTATATGAGCAATTGTTGCTCCTTTATCTGCAATCTTGTCCAAAGTTGAAACAATTAACCTCAGATATGGAATCTCAGGGAGCTCCTGCATGAGTCTATTAGACTCTATTTCAAGCACGTTCTGCATTTCTAACAATCCGTTTGCAACCTTAATGTCTCCTGTGAAAACGCAGTCTACTGCCTTTTGGAAGATGGTTTGTGCTAATTCACTAAGGTGATAAATTCTTTCGATAACGTCTTTGGATAGTTTGTCTCTGTAAACTTCAAGCTCAATCACTTTTTTTGCTATATCTTCAGAGTAGTCTGCAATCAACTCTAAATTTTGGAGCATCAAACGGGTGGCAGGGATAATAAGCGTGTCTTTTGCGCCTATTTTTTCTGCTATATCGGGTTTTATTTGTGCAGAAAGAAGTAAACGCACTGCTAGATAATAAATCGTATCCGCTTCATCTTCGCGGTTGATTGCCTCCTCTGCCAGAGCGTTATTTCGTTCTAGAAAGGCTTGTATTGCCTCAGATAAAATTGTTGAGGCAATTATAGATAATCGTCGGAATAACATATCCAGTTTGAATTTTGTTGGATCGACCGAGCATTGTAAAAGGATGTTTCTTGGAGTTTCTTCTAAAATTCCGAGACCAATTAGCTTACGAACAATCCTTCGAATTTCATTAATATGCTCTTTTCTTATTCGACTTGAAGAGGTTACCCTTATAACGTCGCGTCCAAGTATGTAACTCCCGATAATTATTCTTTCTAACATTCCTGGCTCATCGCAGGCATCAGCGTTTATTATGTATTCTTCTGCTTCCTCTTTCTGTGCAATCTGACTTGGCAAAATTTTTAACGTGCCGTCCTTCTCTGGTATGATAAAAACGAGGTCGCCAGGGCTGATATTGTTTTGTTTTACCCATTCGCTTGGAAGCGATACTGTTATAGTTGAGTAACCTACCTTTTGAACTTTTCTGCTTTCCATAAATATCCCGTTTGATAGTATTTACTATTATTTTCTATATATGCATTACGTATATATTTCTTTTGTTTGTTATATATCACTCAAGCTTAAAGGAGGTCGAAGAAAATGCCTGAATGGAAAACCGTAAGCATAAGAAAAGAACTCATAAAGGAAATTGAGAAAATCCTCCAAACTGGCCGCTACAGAAGCATTGCAGAATTCATCTCTGAAGCGATTCGGCTACGCCTAGAAGAGTTAATGCGAATTGAAGGAATTCCAGTAGAAAAACGCAGGGAATATCTTGCAGTGCCAGAGCAGCTACTTTACACACCAAAACATACATGGGCTCAGATAACACCTGAAGGAAACATAAGGGTTGGCATATCAGACTATGCGCAGAGACATCTAAAAGGGATAGCCCATATCCACACAGAACCTGCGGGAACAGAAATCAAAAAGATGGAACCGTTCGGTGTGGCTGAAACATGGATGTTTATGTTTGACTTGTACGCCCCAGTTAGCGGCAAAGTCGTCAAAGTCAACGAAAACCTTAGAAAAGAACCATATCTAATTAATGAAGACCCTTACAATGAAGGATGGATAATAGAAATCAAACCCAAAAACTCGCTAACCCTAGAGCAAGAATTAAAAGACATGCTTAGTTCAAGGCAGTACAACAATTGGGTAAGCAAACTTGAAGGACGATTACGTAAATAAATTATCTCCACAACACGTCCTTTTTTTATACAAAAACTTTTTGCGTCAAAAATCAACTAAACGTAGCTTAGGTGAGTTAATAAAGTGGAAAACAAACCAAGTAATCTCTACAAAAAACGGGTGCAAAAAATGGCAACTAACATTTGCACACACGCAAAAAGAAAGTTGCCACCTTGCCGTGCTGCATGTCCAGCACATGTAAACGTTCAAGGATATGTTTCTCTGATTCAAAAAGGAAGGTTCAAAGAAGCTGTAGAACTCATAAGAAAGGACATGCCGTTTCCCGCAATTTGTGGAAGAGTTTGTCTTGCTCCATGCGAAAAAGCTTGTGCAAGAAAAAATGTTGACCAGGCAGTGGCGATACGGTCGCTTAAAAGAATTGTTGCCGATGTTGAACGAGAACAAGGACGTGTAAGGGGAGAACCCGCACCGAGGAGATATAACAAAAAGATAGCCATTATTGGAGCTGGTCCGGCTGGGCTTGCTGCAGCCTACGACCTTGTTAAGCTTGGTTATCCTGTTACTGTTTTTGAGCGCATGCCGGAAGCAGGAGGGATGGTGCGATACCGAATACCCGATTCACTTCTTGAAAAATTTGTTGTGGCTAATGAGATAGCTTACATCCAAGATTTAGGCGTAGAAATCAGGTTTAATGTTGAATTTGGGAAAGACGTAAATCTTGGCGGTTTGCGAAACGAAGGATACGAAGCGGTGTTCATAGCCATTGGAAAGCTGTCGGAAACTTTGTTCTTGCCTCCAGAATTTCTGAGTAAAGAATCAGAAGCTTTTATGATACCAGTTGATCCAATAACCTTGGAAACTAGAATTCATGGTGTTTTTGCCGGAGGCGACGCAATTAAGAGCAAACCAGGAGGCATTATTGAGGCTATCGGTACTGGAAAACGAGCCGCTATCTCGATTCATCGTTACTTAAATGGTCAAGACTTGAAAGCTGGAAGAGAAGAGATTGAGGAGACAGTGTGGATTAAAAATTGGGAAACACTTAACAAAAAGCCGCGAAGGTATATCGCTAAGAAGGGAGAACCCAAACCTAGAGTAAGCTTCGAAGAAGTTATGGAAACTCTGGAAAGAATTAAACGTAAAGCAAGGTTTGAAGCATTCCGATGCCTCAATTGTGGGCCATGCGCCGAATGTCTTGCAGAAATAGGTCTCTGTGAAACAGACAGGCCAATAATTAATGAAAACTTGTGCACCGGCTGTAACATATGCGTGTCAATTTGCCCGTTCAGAGCAATAAGCAAGAACGAAAAAGGAGTAGCACAAGTTGATGAAGAACTCTGCAAAGGATGCGGAATCTGTGCTGCTCATTGTCCGGAAAACGCAATCGCAATGGAACGTTTAACAAACGAACAGATTATAAGTCATGCGCTAGCTGGCTTTGGAGGATGACTTCATGAGTTTTGAAGAACCGAAAATTACTTGTTTCGTCTGCAACTGGGCCTTCAGCGAACAAGAATTAGCTGTTAGCAGAACACGAAAAGTTGCTAACGCTAACGTTGTCCGAGTGATGTGCATTGGAAGAATAGACCCAGTTACAGTGCTTGAAACACTCATGAAAGGCGTAGACGGCGTTTTGATGGTTGGTTGCGCTCCTCCCGATTGTCATTTTGTTGAAGGCAATGTTTACGCCGAACTCACCGTTAATGCGCTAAAGAAATTGCTTGTTTTAACAGATTTAGAACCTGAACGCTTAGAACTGCATTGGGTTTCACCCATAGAAGAAGTAGAATGTACCAAAATTATAGAGGATTTTGCCGAGCAACTAGAAAAGCTTGGGCCTTCACCGTTAGCGAGAGAGAAACGTGATGTAACCATTCTTGAAAACGTTTTGGCGGCTAAAAATGTGGTTGCAGACTTCCGTTTAAGGGCTTTAATTGGAAAAGAAAAGGAGTTAACAATGGGCGTAAATGCTTACGGCAAGAGAATTTCACGCGAAGAATTTTATATTTTGTTAGATGAAGTTGTCAAAGCAGAGTTCATCCGACACAAAATACTTCTTTTAGCAAAGAAAAATCCGTTTTCAGTTAAGGAATTAGCCAAAGTTCTTAACATGAAACCAGCTGTTGTGCTTCGCCACATTTTGAACATGCGGAGAAAAGGAAATATAGCCTTAGACAGCATTGAGGGAAGAACCCCCCTCTATAAAGCTGTGGAGGTTCGATGAATGGCGGAGGGAAAAATTGGAGCAGTTCTTGTTGTTGGTGGCGGAGTAGCTGGGATACAAGCAGCGTTAGACATCGCAGATTCGGGGTTTAAAGTCTATTTAATTGACCAGTCGCCAAGTATAGGCGGAGTGATGGCTAAACTTGACAAAACATTTCCAACAAACGACTGTTCAATGTGCATTCTTGCACCCAAACTTGTAGAGGCTGGAAGACACCCGAACATAACCCTAATAACAAATGCAGAAGTCACAGGTTTAAATGGTGAAGCTGGAAACTTCGAAGTAAAGATTCGAAAAAGAAGTCGTTACATAAACGAAGAGAAATGCAACGGATGCGGACTATGCGCACAAAAATGTCCAGTCGAAGCAATCGACACGTACAATAAAGGCTTAAGCGACAGAAGCGCCATCTACATCGAATATCCCCAAGCAGTTCCGTTAAAATACATAATAGACAGAGAAAAATGCATTGGCTGCGGCATCTGCCAAGAAATCTGCAAGGCAGAAGCAGTTGAATATGAACAAGAAGACACGGAAGCAACTCTAAAAGTGGGTTCGATTATACTGGCTCCGGGCTTCGAATCCTTCGACGCTAGCCTCAAAACAGAATATGGTTATGGACGTTTCCAAAACGTGGTTACAAGCATAGAATTCGAGCGAATACTAAACGCTTCAGGCCCTTACAGCGGATTAATTCTCAGACCATCAGACGGCGAAATCCCAAAGAAAATTGCCTTCATTCAATGTGTGGGCTCACGTGATGCCCAGCTCGGAAACAACTACTGCTCTGCCGCTTGCTGCATGTACAGCATCAAAGAAACGATCATCGCCAAAGAACATGTTCCCACAGAACTGAAACGTACAATCTTTTATATGGATATAAGGGCCTACGGAAAAGAATTTGACGCTTATTACAACCGTGCCAGAGAAGAATACGGCGTAAGGTTTGTGAGGTCAAGGGTTGCAAACGTAGAGGAAGACCCCTTAACAAACGATCTTTTCGTGCATTATGTGGAAGACGGAGAACCAAAAACCGAAGAATTCGACATGGTTGTCCTATCCGTCGGAATGCGACCTCCAAAAAACGTGGAAAAACTAGCAGAAGTTTTAGGAATAAAACTTAACCCATACAAATTTTGCCAAACAGACACATTTTCACCAATAGAAACTTCAAAACCAGGCATGTTCGTGTGCGGAGCGTTTGCTGCTCCTAAGGATATTCCCGAAAGCGTTGCACAAGCCAGCGCCGCAGCAGCAAAGGCGATAGCTATAATTGCTTCTGAAAGGGGAAAACTGATAACTATTAAAGAGTATCCCCTAGAAAGAGACGTAAGCCAAGAAGAACCACGCATAGGAGTATTCATCTGCCACTGTGGAATAAACATAGGCGGAATAGTAAACGTTCCAGAAGTTGTAGAACATGCTAAAAAGTTGCCAAACGTAGCCTATGCAGAAGACAACCTTTACAGCTGCTCCGCCGACACTCAAGCGAGGATTCGCGAAAAAATAATTGAACATAAGCTCAACCGTGTGGTCGTGGCTTCTTGTACTCCACGAACTCATGAACCTTTGTTTAGAGAGACCGTGCGGGAGGCTGGCTTAAACCCGTACTTGTTTGAGATGGCTAACATTCGAGACCAGTGCAGCTGGGTTCACATGCACGAACCAGAAAAAGCAACGGAAAAAGCCAAAGATTTAGTGAAAGCGGCTGTTTCCAAAGTCCGGCTACTGAAACCGTTAAAAAAGCCGGTAACAAGCGTTATCCCAGTCGGCTTAGTCATCGGCGGCGGCGTCTCCGGAACGACCGCTGCTTTAGAGCTTGCAAAACAAGGTTTTGAGGTTTATCTGGTTGAGAGGGAGAAGGAGCTTGGTGGCCACCTACGTCATATCTATTACCTGTTAGGGTCTGAAAACCCGCAGGAAACGTTAAAGTCTGTTATTAGGGATGTTTCTGAAAACGAGAGGATTCATGTTTATCTTAACGCAGAAATTGTTAATGTTGAAGGATATGTTGGAAACTTTAGGACAACTATTCGTTCTGGTGGAAATGAAGAGCAAATTGAACACGGTATTTTCATAGTGGCAACAGGAGCCACGGAATATAAACCAACCGAATATCTCTATGGGGTTACCCCTAGAGTTTTGACACAGCACGAACTAGAAGAAAAGCTGGCTAAGGGTCAATTTAACGCCAAAACTGTTACTATGATTCAATGTGTTGGCTCAAGAAATGAAGAGAGACCAAACTGCTCACGGATATGCTGTTCTCAAGCGATGAAAAATGCATTAAAAATTAAGGAACTGTCTCCTGAAACCGAGGTTTATGTGCTGTACAAGGACATTAGGACGTACGGGTTTAAAGAGGACTATTACCGCGAAGCCGCGAACAAAGGAGTTTTATTTCTACGTTATGACGATGAACATAAACCCAAAGTTACTCAAGAAAATGGAAAGCTAATGGTTTTGGCTTGGGAACCTATCCTAAAAACATGGGTTCCCATACAAGCAGAAATCTTGGTGTTAAGCGTAGCTATAGTTCCAAACCCCGACAGCAAACGCTTGGCAGAAATGCTGAAAGTTCCCTTAACAAAGGATGGATTTTTCTTAGAAGCTCATGTGAAGCTTCGTCCACTTGATTTTGCGACAGATGGCGTTTTCCTCTGCGGACTTGCACATTGGCCGAAATTTATTGAAGAAAGTATTTCACAAGCATGTGGGGCTGCAGCCAGAGCCGCAACTATATTGTCAAAGAAGACGTTAGAAGTTGAGGGAATAGTGGCACATGTTAATGAAGACCTTTGCGTTGGATGTGGACTTTGCATAAGTCTTTGCCCATATGGCGCCATAGAGAAAGATGAAAGGGGAATAGCCAGAGTAACGGCGGTTCTATGCAAGGGTTGCGGCACTTGTGGGGCAAGCTGTCCCAAGAGAGCTATCACAATGGATCACTTTACTGATGAGGAGATCATTGCTCAAGGGCTCGCCGTTTTAAGGGGGGTTGTTTATGGTTGAGTTTGAACCGAAAATCATCGGTTTTCTATGCAATTGGTGCGGATATGCCGGCGCAGACTTGGCTGGAGTGAGCCGAATACAGTATCCTCCAAACATCAGAGTTATCAGAGTCATGTGCAGCGGCAGAGTTGACCCAGTCATTGTTTTGGAAATGTTCGCAAATGGTGCTGATGGAGTTATGGTGATAGGCTGTCATCCGCCTTCTGACTGCCACTATATGCAGGGAAACCTCTACGCAGAGCGGAGAGTCAAGATGCTAAAGAAGCTCATGTTATATGCATGTCTCGAACCAGAGCGTCTGCGACTTGAATGGGTTTCCGCTGCAGAAGGCGCACGATTCGCGGAAATAGTGACAGATTTCACAAATCAGGTAAAAAGTTTGGGTCCATCTCCACTAGGTGGGGAAAAACCGGATGAGAACGTATTGGCTGGTGTACATGCAGCCGAAAGGGCAGCAGGTACTTCCAGACTGCGGACACTGGTGGGTAGGGAGAAGAAACTCATTGAAGAGGGAAACGTCTACGGAGAGAAAGTAGCTCAAGAAGAGTTTGACGAGCTGATGAAGGAAAGCGTTAAAGAAGAGTATCTTCGAAGCGGAATCTACCTCTTAGCGAAAGACAAGTCGGTATCGGTTGAAGAGCTAGCTAAACACTTGAGTGTGGACTCTGAGATAGTGTTGCGTCATATAATTATTATGAAACGCAAAGGTTTGCTCAAAATGGACAGAATCGAAGGCGACACTCCACTCTATGTCGCATTGGAGGCGAGATGAAATGATGAAGGATAAGGTGGGTGCAGTGCTCATAGTTGGTGGCGGAATCGCTGGAATACAAGCAGCTCTAGACCTAGCGGACTCCGGATTCAGAGCTTATGTGGTAGAGGATACGCCCAGCATGGGGGGCACGATGACACAGCTGGACAAGACGTTCCCAACAAACGACTGTGCCATGTGTATTCTCGCCCCGAAGCTTGTTGGAGCTGGAAGACACGCTAACATTCACCTTATAACAAATGCCGAAATAAAGAAGGTTGAAGGTGAAGCTGGAAACTTCAAGGTTACCGTAACGAGAAGAGCCAGATACGTGGATGCGGAGAAATGCACCGGATGTGGCGTTTGCGCCCAAGAATGTCCAGTTGAAGCAATAGACGAGTATGATGAGGGCTTAAGCAGGAGAAGCGCGATTTTCGTTAAGTATTTGCAAGCTGTTCCTTCAACGTTCATTATCGACAGGGAAAAGTGTATCGGATGCGGAACGTGCCAAGAAGTGTGCAGAGCCGACGCCATCAGATATGAGGACAAAGATGAGGATGTTGAACTAAACGTAGGCGCTATTATACTTGCACCTGGCTTCGAAGAGTTTGACCCACATCTGAAAAGCGAGTATGGCTATGGTCGATACTCCAACGTTGTTTCAAGCATCGAGTTTGAGCGTATTCTGAGTGCTTCAGGACCCTACGGCGGAGTGGTCCTACGTCCATCTGATGGTAAGATTCCGAAGAAGATAGCTTTCATTCAATGTGTGGGGTCTCGTGATGTTCAGCTTGGAAACAACTATTGTTCTTCTGCTTGCTGCATGTACGGAATCAAGGAAGCTGTGATAGCCCAAGAGCACACGCCTGGTGTCGAATGTACCATATTTTTCATGGACGTACGCGCTTATGGTAAGGAGTTCGATACCTATTACAATCGAGCGAAAGAAGAATGCAAGGTAAGGTTTGTAAGATCCAGAGTCTCTAACGTGGAGGAAATTTCTGGTTCAAGAAATCTTTTGGTGAGACATGTTGTGGAAGAGGAGCCAAGAGATGAAGAATTTAATCTCGTCGTTTTATCTGTTGGAATGATACCTCCCAAAAACGCTGAGAAGCTAGTGGAAATCCTTGGCATAAAACTAAACAAATACAAATTTTGTTCAACAGACACGTTCTCACCCTTAGAGACATCCAGACCCGGAATATATGTTTGCGGTGCGTTTTCTGGTCCTAAGGATATTCCGGAGAGTGTGGCGCAAGCAAGTGGTGCTGCAGCTGAAGCAGCAAGCATCATTGCTTCAGAGAGAGGGAAGCTGGTAACTGTGAAGGAGCTTCCACCGGAGAAAGATGTGACCGGGGAGAAACCTCGAGTCGGGGTGTTCGTTTGTCATTGCGGCATCAATATTGGCGGAATAGTCAATGTGCCTGAGGTTGTGGAATACGCCAAAACTTTGCCAGACGTCGTTTACGCAGAACACAACTTGTACACGTGCTCTCAAGATACACAGAAAAGAATAAGAGAAAAGATTAAAGAGTTTAACCTTAACCGTGTGATTGTCGCTTCTTGTACTCCACGAACCCATGAACCTTTGTTTAGAGAGACCGTGCGGGAGGCTGGCTTAAACCCGTACTTGTTTGAGATGGCTAACATTCGAGACCAGTGCAGTTGGGTGCACATGCACGAACCGGAAAAAGCAACAGAAAAAGCTAAAGACTTGGTTCGGTCTGTTGTTGCAAAAGCCCGATTGTTGAAACCTTTGAAAAATCCGATAATAGATGTGACAGCTGTTGGCTTGGTTATAGGCGGAGGAGTGTCTGGCATGACAGCCGCTCTGGAACTTGCAAGGCAAGGCTTTGAAGTTCATCTTGTGGAACGTGAAAAAGAACTGGGTGGACACCTACGCAAGATTCACTATTTGCTAGAAGATGAAGACCCTGAAGAACAGTTAAGCAAGCTGGTAAAAGCAGTCATGGAAAACGATAAGATACATGTTTATCTGGGTGCGGAAGTTACTGATGTCAGCGGATTTGTGGGCAACTTCAAGTCAAAAATAATGCACAACGGCGAAGAAGAGGAGATTGAACACGGAATAGTAATAGTTGCTACAGGCGCAGTTGAATACGAACCCACAGAATACTTATACGGCAAAGACTCACGCGTTCTGACTCAACACGAGTTAGAGGAGAAAATCGCAAAGGGTGAATTCAAAGCCAAAACCGTTGTTATGATTCAATGCGTGGGCGCAAGAACTGAAGAAAGGCCCAACTGTTCAAGAATATGCTGCGGACAAGCGATAAAGAACGCTTTAGAAATTAAAGAGGTAAGTCCCGAAACAGACGTTTACGTCTTATACAAGGATGTGAGAAGCTACGGTTTCAAGGAAGACTACTACCGCAAAGCCGCAGAAAAAGGCGTGTTATTCGTAAACTATGCTGACGAGAGAAAACCGAAAGTAACAAACGAAAATGAAAAACTCAAAGTAACATTCTGGGAGCCCATAATAAAAGAAGAAGTTGAAATCAAACCAGACCTTGTGATTTTAAGCGCAGCCACAGTTCCAAATCCAGACAACAAACGCATAGCAGAAATGCTTAAAGTGCCATTAACGAAAGACGGTTTCTTCTTAGAAGCCCACATGAAACTTCGCCCAGTTGACTTCGCAACAGACGGCATATTCCTATGCGGAATGGCGCACTCACCAAAGTTTATTGACGAAAGCATCGCCCAAGCATGCGCTTCAGCATCCAGAGCGGTAACAATTCTCTCTAAAAAGACACTTGAAATGGAAGGAATAGTGGCAAGTGTAGATGAAGATTTATGTAGTGGTTGTAGGATTTGTGAATATCTATGTCCCTATGGCGCAATAGAAATGAAGGAAGAAAATGGAAAAATAACCGCACATGTCATTGAAGCCCTATGCAAAGGCTGCGGTGTATGTGGAACGGCATGCCCAACAAAAGCCATAACATTGGGGCATTTCACGACTGAAGAAATCATGGCTCAAGTTAAAGCCGCTTTGGTGGAGGAAATAACCGCATGAGCGAGAAAGAAGGTTTCGAACCAAAAATAATTGGGTTCCTTTGCAACTGGTGTGCCTACGCAGGTGCAGACCTAGCAGGCGTAAGCAGAATCCAATATCCACCAAACATAAGAATAATCCGCGTCATGTGCAGCGGCAGAATAGACCCCGCATTCGTTCTAGAGGCCTTTAAAGACGGCGCAGATGGCGTTTTAGTGGCTGGTTGCCACTTGCCCTCAGACTGCCACTACATCAGCGGGAACTTCAAGGCTTTGCGTAGAGTAACTTTGCTTAAACGGGTTCTGAAAGAGTTCGGCATCAAACCAGAAAGACTTCGTCTAGAGTGGATTTCAGCATCTGAAGGCGACAAATTCGCAACTGTTATTAAGGAAATGGTGGGAGAAATCAAGACGCTTGGTCCTAACCCATTAAAAGTTGGAGGTAAGAGCTAATGTCTCAAACTGTTCAAGTTATTAAAATGGAAGAACTCGACCTAAAATTCAAGTATGAAATCTCTAAGATTCACGGCGCAGAAAAAATTATGCTATGTTACCAATGCGGAACATGCACTGCAGATTGCCCGGTTTCACGTTTCAGCGACTTTTTTAGGCCTAGAAAAATCGCCCGAATGGTACAGTTAGGATTAAAAGATAGAATTCTCTCAGACAAAGACCTTTGGCTTTGCACAACATGCTACACATGCATCGACCATTGTCCTCAAAATGTTGACGTTGCTAACGTTGTGCGTGTCCTCCGAAATCTATCCATAAAACACATGAATTCGATGCCGCTTGTCTTCAAGGAATTGGCTGGCAACCTGATGAAAACTGGTTTTGTGTACATAATCCCCGAGTCAAGGCACAAGAGAAGAGCCCAAATAGGCTTACCACCACTGCCCAAAACCAAACCTGAAGAAATAACAAAACTCTTTGAGATAACTGGTTTTACGAAACTTCTTGAAATTGCAGAAACATTTGGGACGGTGGAGTAGGATGACTGAAGAAAAACCAAGATATTTACTGTTTTTAGGATGTGTTATTCCCTATAGGCTTTCAAGCTACGAAATCTCCGCAAGGAAAGTTCTGACAGAGCTTGGAGTGGAACTTGTTGAAATGCCCGAGTATAACTGCTGCGGCTTCCCAATGGATCCTGTAAATCACGATGTAATGTTAACTTTAGCTGCAAGGAACCTTTGCGTTGCGGAGAGAGAAAACATGAATATTCTAACATTATGCAACGGCTGTTTTGGCACATTATACAAGGTGAACAAGACGCTTAAGGAAGACAGGGAAGAAAGAGAGAGGGTCAATAAATATCTTAATGAATTTGGCATGGAGTTTAAAGGAACAATAGAAGTTAAACACCTTGTTTACGTTTTAGCTGAAGATGTGGGCTTTGAAAAAATAAAGAATGTTGTCAAGAAACCATTGACTAACCTTCGTGTTGCTCAGCATGGTGGCTGCCACATTGTCCGTCCTAAGAAGCTTATAGAGAAAGATGATCCTGAAAATCCGAGGCTTCTTAAAGAATTGATTGAATTAACTGGTGCGAAATGTTTAGATTATATGGATGAGGCTGAATGTTGCGGAAACCCAATAATAGGGGTAAATGAGCCAATCCCATTTCAGATGGCGAAAGAAAAACTTGACCACATCACGGCTGTAGGTGCCCAAGCACTTATCACGGTTTGTCCATTCTGTCACATGATGTTTGACATGAATCAGCCTAGAATTGAGAGAGCCTTTAACGAAAAATTCAGTCTACCTGTATTGCATTATCCGCAATTGCTAGGCCTTGCTATGGGTTTCACGCCTGAAGAACTCGCTTTAAACGAACTTAGGGTAAAACCTTTTGATCTTTTAAGTCAGATTCAAAGTGGAAGTGATTAGAGAATGGCTAAAGAAAAATTGAAATTTGCTTTCTATTGGGCTGCAAGTTGTGGCGGCTGCGAAATCGCAGTCCTAGACATAAACGAGAAAATATTAGATGTTGTACAAATGGCAGATATAGTGTTCTGGCCTGTAGCCATGGACGTCAAATATAAAGATGTTGAGAACATGCCAGACAAGTACATAGACGTCTGCTTCTTTAACGGAGCCATTAGAACGGAAGAAAACGAAGAAATGGCGAAACTACTGAGGCAAAAATCGAAAATATTAATTGCTTATGGTGCTTGTGCTCATCTCGGAGGGGTCCCCGGTCTAGCAAACATAGCCAACAGAAAAGAAGTTTTTGAAAAAGCATTTCTACAAACTTTTTCCACAGACAACCCCAACAAGGTAACACCGAAAACTAGAGTAACCGTGAAAGAGGGAGAACTGGAACTTCCAGAATTCTACGACACGGTTAAAACCTTAGACCAAACAGTCGAGGTTGACTATTACGTTCCAGGATGCCCGCCAGCGGTTGAACGCACATTGTACGCTTTGGAAGCCATAGCGAAAGGCGAACTTCCACCAAAAGGCTCAGTGCTTGCGCCATTAAAATCGGTCTGCGACGAATGCCCAAAAAAAAGGGAAGACAAGAAAATCTCAAAAATTTACCGCGTATACGAAAAAGCTCCAGACCCTGAAAAATGCTTGCTTGAGCAGGGAATACTCTGCATGGGTCCAGCCACACGAGGCGGTTGTGATGCAAGATGCTTGAAGGTTGACATGCCCTGCACAGGATGCGGTGGACCATGCCCGAATGTTCCAGAGCAAGGAGCAGCAATGATAAGCGCACTTGCATCCATACTTGGCTTAGAAGAGGAGAAAGAAAAATATAGCGAAGAAGAAGTGGAAAAATTAATCAGCCAAATTAAAGATCCGCTTGGAACTTTCTACATGTACGCGTTACCAGCATCGATACTTAGAAGGAGGGTTATGAAGGAATGAAAGAAATAACTATAAACCCCATCACAAGGCTTGAAGGTCACGGAAAAATTCATATCTTCTTAGATGAAGAGGGAAACGTGGAAAACGCTTACCTTCAAGTTCCAGAACTTAGAGGTTTTGAAAGATTTTGTGTTGGAAGAAAAGCTGAAGACATGCCTCAACTAACGAGCAGAATATGCGGAGTCTGTCCGGTAGCTCATCATTATGCTGGAACAAAAGCTTTAGATGCTGCATTCAATGTAGAACCGCCATCCACTGCGAAAAAGCTCAGAGAACTAATGTATTGCGGCTACATAATTTACGACCACACATTACATTTCTACTATCTGGGCGGACCAGACTTCATAGTTGGACCCGACGCTCCACCAGAGAAAAGAAACATTTTAGGCGTAATTGAAAAGGCAGGATTGGAAATAGGCAAAGAGGTCATCAAGCATAGGGCGTATGGACAGAAAATCACAGAAATCATCGGTGGAAAAGCCACCCATCCAGTTTGCGGATTACCCGGCGGAATTTCTAAACCATTAAGCGAAGAGGGCAGACAGGAAATCGAAAAAATGGCTACTTCATGTGTGGAATTCGCAAAGTTTACGCTGAAACTGTTTCACGACATTGTTCTGGCAAATGAAAAATATGTTGAAATGATTAAAAGCGATGCTTACACATTAAAAACCTACTATATGGGACTAGTTGATGAAAACAACAAGGTTAACTTTTACGACGGCAAGGTCAGAGTTGTCGACCCGAAAGGTAACGAGTTCCTAAAGTTTGCGCCTAAAGAGTATCTTAATCATATCGCTGAGTATGTGGAAGAATGGACCTATACTAAAATGCCTTATCTTAAGAAGGTGGGATGGAAAGGCTTCGTTGATGGAGCAGACAGCGGAGTATACCGTGTTGGACCCCTTGGAAGACTTAACGCCGCAGATGGTATGGCTACTCCGCTTGCACAGGAAGAGTATGAGCTTATGTACAAAACTTTAGGAGGAAAGCCTGTCCACTCAACATTGGCTTTTCACTGGGCTAGGCTTATTGAACTGCTTTATGCCACTGAACGCGCCGTAGAGTTATGCAGAGACCCAGAGATAACAAGCCCAAAAGTCCGCAACACACCAAGCAAACCTGGAGAAGGCGTAGGAATAGTGGAGGCAGCCAGAGGCACATTAATTCATCATTACGTATTGGATGAAGATGCACTCGTTAAAAATGTGAACTTGATTGTTGCAACAACCAACAATTATCCAGCAATTTGTATGTCAATCCGTGATGCAGCCAAAGGCTTAATCAACGGCGGCAACGTAAGCGAAGGCTTACTCAACATGGTTGAGATGGCTTTCAGAGCCTACGACCCATGCTTCGCATGCGCCTCGCACTTTGCAATTGGACAAATGCCATTGACCATAGAAATCTATAACCACGAAAAGAAACTGCTCAAAACGGTGCAAAGGTAAAACCTTTTATTTCCCTCATTTTGGTTTATGGTTTTATGGCGACTTTCCAGTGGCTAGCGAAAAATACGATGTTCAAAACGAGCTAAAAAAATGGCTTTCAGATGCTAAAAGAGTTGTTGTAGCTGGCATTGGAAATCCTATCCGTCTGGATGATTTCGCCGGTGTTAAAATAGTTCACGATTTGCAGGGAAAAGTTTCTGAGAAGGTTTACTTAATTGAATGCGAAACTGTACCGGAAAACTTTATCCAACAAATCCTAGATTTTAACCCAACACATATTCTTTTGATAGATGCTGCAGTTTTAGGCTTAGAACCCGGAAATTCAAAGCTTGTTAACTCAGAACAGTTAGCAATGTTCCCCGCATTCTCAACACATGCACTTCCACTACGAATATTTTGTGAGTACCTTGCTAAAACAACGAAAGCAAAGATCGTCCTATTACTAATAGAGCCTAAAAATGCTGATTTTGGTGAAGGATTAACACCTGAAGTTGAAGCTTCAGCACAAGACATTGTAAATGCTTTGCTGAGGATTCTCCCTTAAAACTTAAATTGGAAAAATGGAAGTTAGGGAGTTATTGGAGTAACTTTTATTGCTTCTTGGAAAAGCTTCTTTACTGCCGTAATTCTCGCCTTCTGCGCCAAAACATCACTTGTTACCAGGTCTAAGGCTTCCTCTGGACACCACTTGACACATTGGGGTTCTCCTTGCTCTTGGCATAAATCACAGACGAATACAACTTTCTTTTCTGGGTGCAGCATGATTGCTCCGTAGTCGCATGCTTCAATGCACCATCCGCATCCATTGCACTTGTCCTCGTCCACCATTATTAAGCCAGTTTCCTCAGACTGCGTCAAGGCATCTCTTGGACATGCAGCAACACAAGGCGGGTTCTCGCAGAGCCTACACGTAACCGACAAGTTTATCAACTGGTTTATTCGAACCACTCGTATTCTGGATTTTAACGGATTAAAACTTCCTTCTTTTGTCATTGAACATGCGTATTCGCAGACTTGACAGCCTACACACTTCTCTGGATCTGCTGAAACGAATTTTCTTTCGTGGATTTTTACCATTGTTATTCCTCCTCTGCTTTTTTGGCTTTTCCACTTTTTCCTTTAACTATATGAATTAGGTCGTCCATGCCCAGTTCTTTAAGCTTCTCTATGGTTGGTATGCCATCTTTATTCCATCCGCGAGCTTCATAGTAGTCGTCTAGAAGCAAATCTAATTCTTCTTGGCTTACGTAGGCTCCTTTTGATGGGCCTTCATCTGGTACTGGAAGGTGCATAACCTTGTATGGTAGCGTATCATCTTTTCTGCCCAAGCCTTCTCTAACATTGAATAGTCTGGCAACATTGTTTATTCTCTCGCCAGACCGTCTCATGTCCTCTGCTGTCACCTCAAATCCTGTCACTAGAGTGTAAAGCTTAGCCATGTCTTCGAATTCCTTGTAATATGTGCCCCTTGAAAACTTGCAAACTATTAATGAATCAATTATTGTGTATTGGTCTTCCATGTCTTTAACCATTTTTCCTCTGCCTTTCTCAACGACTAGGCGGTTAACTTTACCTTTTACATCGAAGGAGTAGGCTCCATGTCTGTTGTGGTCTGCTCCACGGAAGGAAACAGCAAAACCTAAAGCAGCTGTTTTGAGGCATCTAAGGTCGTAACCGGTAACCTCAACTCCCTTAATGTGCTGTGCCAGTTTTTCTGCGCCTTTGCCTATCTTCTCTCCAGCGATTTTTACACCTTCAGCCAGTATGTCACCTATACCCTCACGCTTGCCTATCTTCTCTATAAGCTGAACCAAAGCTTCATGATTGCCGAATCGTGCATCTATCCCGTCAAGATCCTTCTCTGTTAATATTTCATTTTCATAGCAGTCCATGGCGAAGCCAACGATTACGCCCGCGCTGATTGAGTCTATTCCATAATAGTTGCATAGGTCCATTCCCTTTATGATGGCGTCGAGGCGATCTATGCCACAGTATGGTCCCATAGCCCATAGGGGCTCGTATTCCATTCTTGTCATTGTGCCCTTGTACGGGCCTTCTGGAACCACGCAGACGTGTTCGCATCGCATTGCACAGGAGCTGCATCCTATGATTTTTGCAACAAATCTTTCGTTTAGGGTTTCTCCGCTTACTTTTTCTGCTCCTTCAAAAGAGGCGTTGTTGTAGTTTCTTGTGGGCATACAAGCTAGGGCATTATGCACTAACACGTTTAGTGGTGTGCCTAACGTTCTGTATTTCTGTGTGGCTGGCCCCTTCGTTCTTTCATGAAACTCTTTGACAAACTCCATGAACTCGTCTGGTTTCGCCACTGTAATGTCGTGTGTTCCTCGCACAGCGATTGCCTTGAGATTTTTTGAACCCATAATAGCGCCCATTCCTGTTCTTCCAGCAGCCCGAGTTCTATCATTGATGATGCATGCTATTCGGGCGAGTTTTTCTCCAGCTGGGCCTATGGCTGCAACACGAATGTAGTAGTCGCCTAGGTCTTCCCTGATGATATCCTCTGTTTCCGTTGGCGATTTACCCATCAGATGTGATGCGTCTAAAAGCTGAACTGAATCATCGTCAATCCACACATAAACGGGTTTTTCAGCCTTGCCCTTAAAAATTACAGCGTCATATCCAGCTCTTTTCAACTCTGTGCCGAAGGAGCCGTGGGATTTAGATTCACCAACACCGAAGCTTTGTGGCGATTTTGAAACGAAGGCATGTCCATTTCCGCCTGTTGGCCACATGGTGCCAGATATTGGTCCCGTTGTTAGAATCAACGGGTTTTCTGGGCTGAAGGGTTCTACTCCCGGTTTCGAATGGTCCAGCCATAATCGCATGCCAAGACCTATTCCCCCAATGTAATTTTTAGCATATTCCTCGTTCAAGGGCTCAACATGGGTTTTGCCGGTTGTTAACTCTATGTGAAGTATGCGACCAGCATATCCGTACAAACACTTTCCTCCACTACTTCTAAACCGGAATCATATAGTTTATGAGATAAAAATATATTAACGTACCTATCTCCGTGGTGGCGAATCAATGTGTCAGCGAAGCTAAAGGTGAATCAGCTTCAGGATGGCTTGCATACCAAACGTTTCGGGAGGAGCATTCTCTTTTCCCGTGAGGTTGATTCAACGAATGAGTGGGCTAAAGAACTAGCCATGTACGGCGCATATGAAGGAACTGTTGTGATTGCGGAAACTCAAACGAGGGGGCGGGGAAGACTTGACAGAGAATGGATTTCCCCAACTGGTGGATTGTGGTTTTCCTTGATTCTTAGACCGGAGCTCCGCCCGACAGAAGCTGTTAAACTCACGTTTGTGGCTGGACTGGCTGTGGCCGATGTTTTACGTGAAATGTTCGATTTAAAAGTGGAGACTAAGTGGCCCAACGATGTGTTGGTGAATGGACGGAAAATTTGCGGGATACTCACTGAAATGAACACGATAGGCGATACTGTTAATTTTGTTGTGGTAGGCGTTGGGGTTAACGCGAATTTTGATGTGGAAACAGTTTTCCCAGAGCGACTGAAAAAGATTGCGACTTCGCTTGAAAACGAGCTTGGTCGAAAAGTGCGGTTAGAAGAGTTTTTTAGAAGCTTGCTTGAAAGGCTGGAAAATCTTTATGAACTTTTCACAAAAGAAGGATTCGATCCCATTCAGCAGGAATGGAAAAATTATGCTGGTTTTCTCGGTCGCCAAGTGGAAGTCACAAGTCCAACCGAAAAATTGAGTGGTTTAGCGTTAGATGTTGATCATGAAGGTGCTTTGTTTCTTAGGCTTGAAGATGGAACTATAAGACGTGTCTTGGTTGGAGACGTTTCTCTGCGAGCAAAGTAAAATCCAAAATTTAGTCCCATATCTAGTTGGATAAACGTGTCAAACTTTTCTATTTCTCATAATTGATGTTTCAATCATGATTGTGGCGGAATGGTCATTCAACGTGCCTAAAGAAAAATTTGGAGAGTTTCTAAGATTTTAGAAGAAAAGACATGATGCTTGCAGGCTTGGCTATGGAAAATGTTTTAGGTTAAGACTAGTTAACATTTCTTTTCAAGGTGAAAATCTTGAAAAGAGTCGAAGCTTTAAGACAGTTGGCCTTCGAGAAAAAGGGTTTCGATGGCTTTTTAATCGCTAACGAGGCTAACTTGTTGTATTTTACAGGCTTTCCGGGGGCGACATACCTATTAATCCCAAAAACTGGCGAAAGCACGATTTATGTCTATGGCGTCAACTACGAGCAAGCAAAAGCTGAAGGAAAAAGCTTCAAAGTCGAACTGGTGAAACGTGGCGAAAACTTGATGGAAAAAATTGCTGCTCAAGTTAAAGATTTTAAAATCAAAAAACTCGCCGTGGATATGCTGAGTTTTGAAAACTACCGTAACCTTGCGAAGGGATTGAGAGGTGAAACAAGGCTGAAAATGCAGAACAAGCTTGTCTGGGAGCTTCGTAAAGTGAAGGACGAGAAAGAGCTTGAGTTTATGCGAAAAGCTGGAGAATTAACAAGCGAAGGCATGAAAGCCGCTTATGAAACAATCAGGCCAGGCGTGAGAGAATATGAGGTTGCTGCAGAAATTGAATACGCTATGCGTAAAACAGGTTCTTGGGGAACAGCGTTCGAAACAATTGTAGCATCAAGCGTTCGTTCGGCGTTTCCACATGGAGGCTGCACTGACCGAAAAATACAGAAAGGCGACTTGGTTGTGGTTGACATAGGAGCAACCTACAAGTATTATCGGTCAGATATGACCAGAACGGTTACTGCTGGAAAGCCTTCAGCGAAGCAAAAGAAAATCTATGAGGTTGTTAGGCTGGCTCAAGAGAAGGCTTCTCAAGCTGTAAAGCCCAAAGCAAAAGCAAAAGAAGTGGACGTGAATGCAAGAAAGGTGATAGAAGACGCTGGTTACGGCGAATATTTCGTCCACGGTTTAGGCCACGGCGTAGGCTTAGAAGTTCATGAACCACCAACGCTAAACCAGGAAAGCAAAGATAGGCTAAGGGTTGGAAACGTTGTGACCATTGAACCTGGCATATACATTGTGGGTTTCGGAGGCATCCGTATAGAAGACACGGTTTTGGTGCGAAAACGTAAGGCAGAAAAGCTCACAAGAGGCTCTTACACTTTAGAAACTGAACAGTAGAACGCAATTTAAATAGGATTGTTTTTAACATAAGTTAGCTTCTGCGGAAAGAGGAGAACGCTTTGGATAACAAAGCCATTTTAATAATTGATATGCTCAACGATTTTGTTACTGGAGATTTAAAATGCGAAAGAGCCGAGCGCATAATTCCAAACATTAAAATGCTAAATTAAAGACTGTTGATGAAATCTTAAAGGAATTCGGTTAAACGCATTAATTAGAGGCGGACTTCGTGCAAGAGAAGATAAGAATTGAAAATCTTCAGGAATCAAACATAGAAGACCTCATTTATGTTTGTTCTTCCAAAAGGCTCAACGATCCAATTCATCAACAAGGAATTAGGCTGAAAAGGCGATGGCTGCGTGAAATGCTCGAGAAATGCGGACATTGTGCAAAAATTGCCTATTACAACGAAAAACCAGTTGCGCAAATACTCTATTATCCAGAAGAGGCAGATATAACTAAAGCTTTTAGACGAGAAAATGTTCTCGTGATAGACTGCATTTACAATCCAACGCCGGAGGCACAGAAACTCGGGATAGGCACCCGGCTCCTATACAGCGTAATCGAAGATGCAAGACAGAGAAAGACTTGTCTCGGCAACAAGCCATGTAAATTCATTTTAGCGAAAGCCTTCAACACTGGTGAGCTTCTACCGATGCCTGAATTTTACAAGAAGAAGGGGTTTCTTCCAACGCCTGAAGGAAACCAGCTATATCTTCCAATAGAAGGCAGTTATGAGCCCGTTACACCTGTAGGAGAATATGAGCCATTACTTGAAGACAAGGACAAAGCAGTAATCTTCTACGGTCCGATATGTCAATTTTCTTATCAGTTTGCAAAAAGGATAGAAGAAATACTGAGGGAAGTTGTGCCTAACATAGGAATTGAGATGGTAAACGAGTGGGAGAAACCAGAAGAAGCCATAAAACGCAAAAACTGGTGGCTAATAGTAAATGCTAAACCAATACAAACCTTTTTCATGGAGACGGAAAAATTTAAAGAGGAAATAAAGCAGGCTGTAAGCGAAAACTCTTAAGGGCGTCTTGTTTTTCTGGAAAAACTTTTGGGTTAATTTGAGATAAAAGGAAAAGTTTAAAAGCAACATGTGCATGAATTATGAAGAATGTATGAGGAGAATGGTGGAGAAAATTTTTTCTCCCTTCTCTCCTTTCTCCCCTCATAAACAGCTCTGCCATTCTCCTCATAAAAACCTTAATGCATTTTAGACCACTTATAGTTTATGGAGAAATCTTCTATAATAAACTCCGTTGTTCTGGAACCGTTTCTACAATACCTAAAAGTTGAAAACTATTAAGCTGTGAATTCTAAAATCTATACTTGGTGTTAGTATGGCAACGGTTCTAGTCGTTTATGATTCTGAAACTGGAAACACAGAGAAGATGGCGCTTGCTGTTGCTGAAGGAGCCAAGCAAATAAGCGGAGTCGCGGTTGTTGTAAAGAAGGCTGACCAAACCAGTATTGAAGATTTGCTGAGTGCTGATGGAATAATAATGGGTTCGCCAACATATTATGGGCAAATGTCTGCTAAGCTTAAGGCTCTCATTGAGAAATCAGTTAAAATCCATGGAAGGCTTGAAGGAAAGGTTGGCACAGCCTTCACAAGCTCTGGTGGAACAGCAACAGGTGCAGAAACCACCTTGCTATCTATACTTCAAGCCATGCTAGTCCATGGCATGATTGTTCAAGGCCGAGCAAATGACAAGCATTATGGTGCAGCAGCAGGTGGCTCCCCAGATAAAAAGGAGATTGAATCGTGTAAAGAGCTTGGAAAGAGAGTTGCAAGTCTAGTTACAGATTTAGTGAGCTGAAAAGGTACCTAATCTGGGATTGAATGTGGGAATCAGAGAACCTCGTCAAGTGCGTTTCAAGGTCGACGCAGTGACCTTCGACGACTTTGGCACCTTGCGTTTCAGTGTCAGCCAAGAAGATATTATCTATCCAATCTTAAGAGTGCTTAGTGGGAATCTGCGTCTTGATGAGGAGAAGTTTCTGGATGAATACTTTAGAATGGATGCATACTACCGGAAAAAGCTTAAAGAAACTTTGCGGGAATCTCTCCTTGACGACATAATTATAGAATGTCTAAAATCGCTTTGTTTCAAGTCACAAACAATCGAAAATATTGTTAGAAGAGCTGTGGATAGAGGCTTAGCAACTAGACGAACCAAATGGTATGGAGATGCACTTTTTGTCCTTTCAACTTTAAGAAAGAGAGGGTATAAACTGGGATTAATATCCAACACTCATTGGCGTTATCTGAAAAGTTTTAGGAAAGAGGTTGAGAGAGTCTTCGACGTTATCACATTGTCCTATGAACACGGATACGCAAAACCTCATCCATCTATCTTTCTAGCGACTTTGGAAAAATTGCAGGTTAACCCAAACCGTTGCCTACACATGGGCGACGACCCGATTGCAGATATCGAAGGAGCTAAGAACGTGGGAATGAAAGCCGCTTTCATTAAAAGAGGAGACTTCAAAGCAAGAGCGGACATTAATATAAGAAAGTTGACTCAACTTCTAGAAATATTGTGAGCGAATAACGTCCTGAGAATTTGGGTTCATTTAAATTATAATTATGAGAAAATTAGGCTTGGAGTTTCGGTGTGTAAAAGTAGCCCAATTCTCTTGCTCCTATTCGGTATCCAAGGGCTTCGCAAGCTTTGATGGCAGGAATGTTTGTTTTAACTGTGTGAAGGAGGGGGATTTTTCCTTCTTCGAGTGTTTTGTCGGTAACAATTGATGTGAGTGTTTTTGCTAGACCTCTACCTCTATGCTTTTCTTTTGTGTATGCAAAGCCGATTTCGCATGCTTCGTTGCTTTCCCAAAGTGTTCCGGTGTGCGAGATGAGTTCTTGATTATCATAAATACCATAGAAGTAACCCCTTCTAATTCTATCTTGAATAAATTCAATGGTGAAAGGTCGTCTTGTATGTTCCATAATTTCCCTTGCAGAGTCTTCAGAAAGGGGTTTGACAGCGTAGTTAGGGTTAACGTATCTTTTGAACATTTTTGTGTCAGTATAATAAGTTAGCAAAATAACTCCGACATAGCCTTCCTTTTGAGGCTTAAAGGTTTTCATGATAAGACTAGACGTCCATTCTGGACATCTGAAAGCATACCCCTTTTCTTTGTTCAGAATTTTAAGAAAGTTTCCCAGCATTTTTTCTGAGTCAGTTCTTATGAAAACATTTACGTCCCTATGGAGCAACATAAATCCTCTGGGAGGTTTGTTGCTTACATATATCTCAACCTTTTCCATCTCTTCGTCAATGAAATGTGTCCATTCTAAACTAGCTATGCCACAATTTTGCCGCATAAATTCCTTAAAGTCTGGATATTCTTTCAGATTTAGTTTGTATATCATAACATCATGTAGGTAATAACCTAGAATAGTTATGTTTTTAGGCGTTTAACGTTTATTGCGTCAGCCTTCGTGATCCAAGGTTTCCAGCCAAGGGTTTTCTGTATTTTCTCGCTGCTAATGGGAACAGAATTGACCATTTCAGTGGGCTTCACAATTTTAATATGGCTTTTTGAACATGTCTTCTTCACGACGTATCGTGCAATTTCATAAAAGGTTACGAACGTATCTTGGTTCGCAACGTTGAAAACTTGCCCTATGGCTTTCTCGTTTAGAGTTGCCAGCATAAGAGCCTCAACCACTTCATCTACATATATGCTTGCGAAACCTTCTCCTTCAACCACTTCGATTGTTTCGTTATTTTTTGCCTTTTCGATCATCCAGCTTATCCAGGGGACATCGTAAACAGATTTACGGCAGAACACGTAAGTTAGTCTGAAGATGGTTACTGGCAACTTAAACGTGAAATAGAATAGTCTGCAAAGTTTTTCGGTGGAAAACTTCATGAGTGGGTAGAGACGCCAACCAGACTCCTCTTCTGGGTTGCAAGGGTGTTCCTCATCCACCGGAAGGTATCGTCGTTTCCCATACACTGCCGTGCTGCTGGTGAAGATAAACTGCTTTATTTTCTGCGATTTAGCGGCCCTCAACAGATTTAAGGTGCCCTGCAAGTTGGCATTAAACAATTTAAGACTTCGAATGGAGAAACCACCAACCAAGGCCAAGTGGTAAACTACGTCTACTCCCTTCATAACCCGCTGAACTACTCGACTATCTGTCATGCTGCCCAAAACCAGTTTTAAATTTGGTGAAGGCAGTCTTTTTAGACGTCCAGGCTTAACATCCAGCACCCTAACAGAGTGACCTTCTGCCAGCAAACGCTTAACCAAGCGGTAACCAACGAAGCCAGCACCACCTACAACCAAAGCCTTCACTTTTAAACACCCATTCCATATTCCAATCACAGCGTTTAAAAAGCATGCGCGTGCGGGTGATTTCAATGTCATTTA
>Ga0224501_10000373_pt1 | contig 37831 bp, 29 predicted proteins | sample SF_Oct11_sed_USG_4_FD_169105 | JGI IMG/M metagenome (GOLD analysis project Ga0224501, IMG submission 169105) | Sediment microbial communities from San Francisco Bay, California, United States - SF_Oct11_sed_USGS_8_1 | ecosystem: Environmental > Aquatic > Marine > Sediment | place: USA... | reverse complement strand
CACCGACAACGCCGCGGGCTCGGTGGTGATGATGGAGGCCATGCGCATCCTGAAGACGCTGGGCGTGACGCCGCGCCGTACCATCCGGATCGCCCTGTGGAGCGGTGAAGAGCAGGGACTCCTGGGATCCCGGGCATGGGTGTCCAACCATCCCGAGCTCCACGACCGCATCTCCGCGTACGTGAACGTGGACAACGGGACGGGCCGCCTTCGCGGGGTCTGGGACCAGTCCAACGAGGACGCGATCCCGGTCTTCGAGCAGATCCTCTGGCCCTTCCGGGACCTGGGGGTCGTGGCCGTGCGCCACGGGAACACCGGCGGGACGGACCACCTCGCCTTCGACGCCGCGGGGATCCCGGGGTTCAACTTCATCCAGGATCCCATCGAGTACGGGATCAACACGCACCACACCGAGCTGGACTCCTACGACCATCTGGTCATCGAAGACCTCCAGCAGGCCGCGGTGGTGGTGGCGTCCACGGTGTACGCGCTGGCCATGCGTGAGGAGATGATGCCCCGCAAGGCCGCGCCACCGGTTTCGGACGGCCGCTGAGGAAGGACAGGGCGTGGCTCGGGCTTCCCCGACGGGACGGAGAAGCCCGGGCCTTCTCCGTCCCGTCGGCGCCGCGTCAGCCCAGCAGCACGAAGTACACGCCGACGTACAGACCCACGAGGGCCATCCCGGTCACGCGGGTGTGTCTCCGCGCCACCACGGCCAGGAGGGCCACGAAGACCATGACCCCGATGGCCGTCAGGGACCCTCTCGTCACCAGCGTGGCCGTGACGGCGGACGGGAAGAAGAGCGGCCCGATCCCGATGGATAGGGTCGCGTCCACGAAGCACGAGCCGACCACGTCGCCGAGTGCCATGTCCTTGAGCCCCGCCCGGAGGGCGGTGACGTCGAGCACCAGCTCCGGGAGGGAGGTGCCGATGGACGCGACGAAGAAGGAGAGCACGAACTCCGGTACGCCCAGGAGGGTGGAGAGCCGCACGAAGGCCGAGACCGCGCCTCCCGCTCCCAGCCCCACCAGGGCGAGCCACCCCAGGGCGGCGGCGGCGTGGTGGACCTTTCCCCTCACGGGCACGAGGTCCGCGGGTCCGGCGGCCTCCGCGGCGAGGTGCCGCCAGACGATCATCGACCCGAGGAGCCAGCAGCCCAGGAAGGCGAGGGCGTCGACCCGCCCCACGTCGCCGTCCCGCATCATGAGGATGCCGCAGGCCAGCCCGGCCACCGTGACCGCCGAGATCACGACGACGCGCCGTCTCTGGAAGTCGAAGGCGCCTCCCACGAGGGGGAGCAACCCCAGGACCAGAGAGGCCTGGGTCATGGCCGACCCGATGGAGTCCCCGGCGTTGAGGTCGCCGTGTCCCGCCGCGCAGGACACGATGGAGTTGGCGATCTCCGGAAGGTCGGTGCCCACCGCGAGGAGGGTCACTCCCACGAAGAACGGGGGGATGCGGGAGCCCTGGACGAGGGCACGAGCGTGCTTCACGGTGCGCATGCTGGCCAGAACCGATATCACGATCCCGACCGCGAGAAGTGCGATCCACCCGAGAACGTCCATGACCCATCAAAGGTATCCACGCGCGGATGACCCGACGAGGCGTCGGTACACCCGCCCGGGAGTTACATTCGAGACCTCATGTTCGACTTCACGCTTCACGACACGGACGGTGCCGCGCGCAGGGGCACCTTTTCCACACCCCACGGCGACGTGGAGACTCCCGCGTTCATGCCGGTGGGGACTCTCGGAACGGTCAAGGCCCTGACGCCGGAAGAGGTGGAGGCCACGGGCGCCCGCATGGTCCTGGCGAACACGTACCACCTCTACCTCCGACCCGGGCACGGGTTGGTGCACCGGCTGGGCGGGCTGCACAGCTTCATGCGGTGGAGCGGCCCCATCCTCACCGACTCGGGGGGATACCAGGTCTTCTCACTGGGCGCCATCCGCGAGATCCGGGACGACGGTGTGATCTTCAGGAGCCACATCGACGGATCGCGGCACACCTTCACTCCGGAGTCGGTCATGGAGGTGCAACGCGCCCTCGGCGCGGACGTGATCATGGCGTTCGACGAGTGCCCGCCGGGAGGGTGCGACCGTTCCCAGGCCGTGGAGGCCAACCGGCGGACGCTGGCCTGGCTGGAGCGCTGTCGGACCCGCTTCGCGGAGTTGGGTGCCGAAGGCGGCGTTCCCGACCAGGCGCTCTTTCCCGTCCTCCAGGGGAACGTCTTCGACGACCTGCGGAGGGATCACGCCCGGCAGTTCGGCGAAATGGACGACTGGGTCGGATACGGGATCGGCGGACTGAGCGTGGGGGAGGCCAAGCCCGACATGTACCGGGTTCTCGAGCTGCTGAACGGAGAGATCCCCGTCCACCGGCCCCGCTACCTCATGGGCGTGGGATACCCCGACGACCTCCTGGAGGCGGTGGCCCGGGGATGCGATCTCTTCGACTGCGTCGCGCCCACACGGAACGCCCGGCACGGGACCGTCTGGACTGTGGCGGAAGGCCAGGTCAATTTGAAGGCGGCACGCTTCGCCGAGGACACGCGTCCGGTGGACGAGGGGTGCGACTGCTACACATGCTCCCGGTACGATCGCGCGTACCTGAGGCATCTGGTGGCGTCGGGGGAGTGGTTGGTCCTCCGGCTCCTTTCCATCCACAACCTGCGCTTTCTGGCGCGTCTGGCGGAAGAGGCCCGTCGCCGGATCGCCGACGGGTCCTTCCACGGCTGGAAGGATGCCTGGTTGGAACGATACCGCGGCGGCGGGGGGTAGACCCTCGGCGCGAACCCGAACATTCCACGACTGGAGAATCTGTGGTGACCATGCCGATGCTGGCGCTCCTGATGACCCCCCGCGAGGGGGGGAACACGACCATGATCTTCATGGTGGAGATGATGATCATCTTCGCCATCTTCTACTTCCTCCTGATCCGGCCCCAGGCCCAGGAGCGGAGGCGCCACGACGACATGCTCAAGGCGCTGAAGAAGGGCGACGAGATCGTCACCAGCGGAGGAATCATCGCCACGGTCGTGCACGTGGACGAGAAGCGACTCACCGTCCGCACCGGGGAGAACACCCGGCTCACGGTGGACCGGTCACGGGTGGCGCAGGTCATCTCGGCGAAGGGCACGCAGGAAGGCAGCTGAGGGATGGCGATCCGGGACATCGTCCTCATGGGAGACCCGGTCCTCCGCACCGAGGCGGAGGAGGTGACGTCGTTCGACGACGCGCTCCGCAAACTGGTGGACGACATGTTCGAAACCATGTACCACGCGGAAGGGATCGGACTCGCGGCTCCGCAGATCGGGATCTCACGGCGCGTCATGGTCATCGACCTTCGCCGCGAAGACGAGCCCGAGGCCCGGCTCGCGCTGGTGAACCCGAGGGTGGTATGGGCCGGGAGTGACCGGGACAAGCAGGCGGAGGGTTGCCTGAGCATCCCGGGGATCGAGGAGGTGGTGGAGCGGCCGTGGGAGGTGACGGTGGAGGGGCTCGACCCGGCGGGTCGGCCCGTGACCGTCGAGGCCGACGAGCTCTTCGCCCGGGCCCTCCAGCACGAGATCGATCACCTGGACGGGATCCTCTTCCTCGATCGGATCAGCCCGCTCAAGCGCCGCATGGCGCTCAAGAAATGGAAGAAGCTCCAGGACGGGGAGGTGGGATGAAGATCCTCTTCTGGGGCACGCCCGCCTTCGCCGTACCATCGCTGCGGGCGTTGGACGACGAGGGGTTCGATGTGGTGGGCGTGGTCACGCAGCCCGACCGTCCGGCGGGGCGGGGCCGCCGGTTGCGCCCCTCTCCGGTCAAGGAGGTGGCGGAGGACCTGGGGCTCACCGTGCTCACGCCCGAGCGTCCGTGGGGAGAGGAGTTCGAGGCAACGATCCGCGCGCTCGAGCCGGACGTCTCGGTGGTGGTGGCCTATGGGCACATCCTCAAGCAGGAGATCCTCGACGTTCCCGCCCTCGGTTCCATCAATGCCCACGCTTCCCTCCTTCCCGAGTTGCGGGGTGCGGCCCCCATCCACTGGGCCATCGCCCGCGGCCACGCCATGACGGGCGTCACCGTCATGCGGATGGTGCTTGCCATGGATGCGGGACCCGTCATCCATCGCGTCGAAGAGCCCATCCTGCCGGACGAGACCGGTTCCGAGCTCACCGTGCGTCTCTCGGAGTTGGCGGCCGAGGCGCTGGTGGAGGCTCTGGCACTCCTCACCGCGGGAGTGGCCGAAGAGGTCGAGCAGGATCCCTCCCGTGCCACCTTCGCGCCCAAGGTGACGAGGGAGCTGGCCCGCATCGGTTGGGCCCGCCCCGCGCCGGAGGTGGCCCTCCACATCCGGGGAATGGACGCCGTGCCGGGTGCGTGGTCCGAGGTGGATGGCGAGGCGGTGAAGCTCTTTCGTCCGGTCGTGGTCGAGGAAGCGGATCAAGGAGGGCCGGGCGAGGTCGTCGCGGCCGACGACGACGGGCTGGTGGTCTCCTGCGGGAGCGGTGCCGTGCGCCTCGGCGAGGTCCAGCCGCCCGGGAAGGTCAGGATGCCTTCCTCGGAGTGGATCCGGGGCCGGGGGATCTCGCGAGGGTCGTGCTTCGTCTGAGCGATGCCGCGCAGCGCCCTCACCCTTCCGCGCCTGCACGTGGTCACCGACGATTCCGTGCTCGCCCTCCCGGACTTCCCGGTTCGTGCCGGCGAGGTCCTGACGTCGGGGGCCGCGGCGGTGGCCCTGCACCTGAGGGGAGCCGCCGTATCGGGAGGCGCGCTCCACGCTCTGGGGATGGAGTTGCTCGAGGTGGCCGCGAGGAGCGGGGCGCTCCTGGTGATCAACGACCGCGTGGACGTCGCCATGGCCCTGGCGGCGGAGGCCGTCCACCTGGGAGCACGCTCCCTCCCTGCGTCGCGGGTCCGGCGACTCGTGGCTCCCGGGGTGCTCGTCGGGGTATCCATCCATGGCCCGGGTGAAGTGGCTTCCGAAGACCCGGTGGACTATCTCTTCGCGGGTCCGGTGTATCCCACGGCTTCCCATCCGGGCGGGCCGGGGCGGGGCGCCGGGTGGCTCACCCGCATGGTGGAAGTCCACGCAGGTACGCCCGTGGTGGCCATCGGTGGGATCACGCCCGCGCGGGTGGGCGAGGTGATGGGCGCCGGCGCGGCCGGAGTGGCCGCCATCCGGGGAGTCTGGCAGGCGACGGACCCGGGGGCCGCGGTGGCATGCTATCTTGAGGCGATGACAGGATCAGACCATGAGTGACACGTCGAACATCTCCATCCATCTCAACGGCCGGGACCGGGAAGTGACGGCGGGTCACACCGTCCGGACGCTCATCGAGTCGCTGGACCTCCACCCCTCTCTCGTGGTCGTGGAGTACAACCGCGAGATCCTGGAGAGGGACCGCTACGGCACCGTTTCGGTCCAGGCGGGAGACCGGGTGGAACTGGTGCACTTCGTCGGCGGGGGTTGATCGATGACGGAAACGAGAACAGGAGCCGCATCCATGACCACACCATCCATCCCCCAGAGCGGCGAGGGAGCCGACGTCCAGCCCCTGGTGATCGGTGGAAAGCCCTTCGTTTCGCGCCTCATCGTGGGGACGGGGAAATACGCCACCAACCGGATCATGGTCGACGCAATCCGGGCGTCGGGAGCCGAGATGGTCACGGTGGCGGTGCGGAGGGTGGACCTGGACCGCCGCGCGGAGGAAGGGATCCTCCACCACCTGGACCCGGAGGAGTTCTTCCTTCTCCCCAACACCGCGGGGTGCTACACCGCCGAGGACGCCGTGCGGTACGCTCGCCTGGGGAGGGCGGCGGGGCTCAACGAGTGGGTCAAGCTGGAGGTGATCGGGGACGAGGCGACCCTGGTCCCCGACGTCCAGGCCACCATCGAGGCGGCTCGCACCTTGGTGGGTGAGGGCTTCAAGGTCATGGCCTACACCAATGACGACCTGGTCACGGCCCTGCGCCTGGAAGACGCCGGGTGCGTGGCGGTCATGCCCCTGGCCAGCCCCATCGGGAGCGGCCTGGGAGTGGTGAACCCGTACTTCATCAGAGAGATCAAGCGCCGCCTGGAGGTTCCGGTCATCGTGGACGCAGGGGTGGGAACGGCGTCCGATGCCACCCGGGCCATGGAGCAGGGTGTGGACGGGGTGCTGATGAACACCGCGCTGGCCGCCGCCACCGACCCGATCCGGATGGCCCACGCCATGCGGCACGGGGTCATCGCCGGCCGTCTCGCCTACCTCGCCGGGAGAATGCCCGCGCGGGAGATCGCGGTGCCCTCTTCTCCCACCGTGGGGATGCTCGACTGACGGACGGAGCGGGAGCGCCGGCGCGGCGCGTGGCGTTGCGCGTGTTGGAGGCCACGGCTCGCGGCCGGCGGTTGGATCTGGCTTTCGATGAAGAGGCGGCCCGCCTCGATCCGAGGGATCGCCGGTTCGCCCGGGAACTCACCTTCGGGGTGACTCGGCTCCGGGGCCGTCTGGACCACATCCTGGCCGCCTTCACGTCGCGTCCCCCGGGGAGCGTGGATCCAGGGGTGCTCCAGGTGCTCCGACTGGCGGCGTACGAACTCCTCTACATGGAGGGGGTCCCCGCGTACGCCACGGTATCGGAAGCGGTGGATCTGGCCGGGAGCGTATCGCGCGGGCGGGCCCGGGGGTTCGTCAACGGAGTGTTGCGGGCTCTGGGCTCATCCGACCATCGGGCCACCGGGACTCCCTTTCGGGATCTCTTTCCGTCCGGAGAGGGCGAAGCGGAGTCGTTTCTGACGCAGTGGGGATCCCACCCGCGTTGGTTGGTGGAACGATGGCTGCGGAGATGGTCTCCGGACGAGGTCGGGCGGCTGGTGGAGAGGAACAACCTCCGCCCGCCCATCACGCTGGCGCCGCTGGACGTGTCCGCGGACGAAGCCGTGGAGATCCTGGCGGGTCTCGGGGTAGCCGGTCGAGCGGTGGGGATGGGCACGGAGTGCCTGGAACTCGAACACACCGCCGACGTCGTCCAGGCGCTCCAGGCGCTTCCGGCGGTCGTGCAGGATCCCGGCGCGCACCTGGTCATCCGCTATGCGGATATCCCTTCCGGCATGAACGTTGCAGATCTATGCGCGGCACCGGGAGGGAAGGCGGTCGCACTCTCCCGGCGTGCGGCCTATACTTTGGCCGCCGACGTGTCGTCCGTGAGACTCCGGTTGGTCCGGGAGAACGCGGAACGGACGGGGGCGGACGTAGGGCTGGTCGTGGCCGACGCCCGTCACCCACCCATCCATGGGATGGATGCGGTGCTTCTGGATGTCCCGTGTTCGGGTACGGGTACGCTACGACGGCACCCCGACGCGAAGTGGCGTCTGCGGGAAGTGGAGATCGGGAGGATGGCCGACCTGCAACGGGAGATGCTGGAGGCGGTGGCTCCCCGGGTACGGCCAGGAGGGTTGCTCGTGTATTCGACGTGCACATTGGAGCCTGAAGAGAACGAAATGCAGATACAGTCATTCCTCGACCGTCATCCGGAGTACCGCGTGGAGGACACCGGGGTGGTCCCCGGATCCCATCGGACGCCGGAGGGCTTTCTCCGGGTCCTCCCCCAGGCGACCGGGTTCGACGGGGCCTTCGCGGCCCGTCTCAGGAGGCTCGGATGAAGCTCGGGAGTTCATTGCGACGGAGGCGTAAGCCGCGGGCGAGCGTCGGGAGGCGGTGGCTCCGGAGGAAGGGTCGCCGGTTGTTGCGGATGGGGAAGGAGACCGTGGGCATCGGCATCCTCCTCGCTTGCGTGGGATGGCTCTCCGGATACCTGGTGTCCACCCTGGTCCTCTTTCCAGCCCCGCCCACACCCGACGATCTGGTGGTGGTGCCCTCCTTGTGGGGACTGGACATGGAACAGGCCGGGGGGCGCCTGGGCCACGCGGGCCTCGTGTTGGGGAGCGTGGATTCCCTGACCCACCCCGGACAGGAGGCGGGACGCGTGCTCGGGCAGGCCCCGCTTCCCGGTCAGTTGTGGGCGGCGGGCGGGCCGATCCGCGTGACGATGAGCCTCGGACCCGAGCGCCAGCGGCTTCCCGACGTCGTGGAGTTGAGTGAAAGCCGCGCCCGCGTGGTGCTCGAAACCATGGGACTGCGCGTCTCCGTGGACACGGTGCGCGCCGAGGTCCCCCGCGGCCGGGTCATCGCCATGAGCCCTCGGGCCGAGACCGAGGTCACGCTTCCCGGAGCGGTTCGTCTCCAGGTCAGCGCCGGTCCTCCGCTCGTGGCCATGCCCATGGTGCTCGGGCTCGACGAGGAGGAGGCCAGGGCGGTTCTGGATTCCCTGGGCTTCATCGTCGAGGAGGTCGAGGAGCTTTTCAGGTTCGGTCGGGACCAGGGCCGGGTGGTGGAGCAGGAGCCCGGCGCGGACGTTCTGCTCCAGCGCGGAGCCCCGGTGCGGCTCTGGGTGGGACGGAGGGGCCGATGAACGGGCTTCCCCGCGGGGCGGATGGATGGGAACAAAGCTCGTGTGACGTCGTACGACTCCCGGCGGTGCAGGAGTGTTCCCGCCCCGCCATCCCTCGACCAGAGTGCTCCTGACCATGATGCGAAAGATCTTTTCGTCGGCTTACTTCTGGACCGTGGTGGGCGCGGTCGGGATCGTGGCGGTGGCGTGGGTCGGGCGCGCGCGCTATCAGCCCGTGGTGACCGGTGCCTCCGCTCCCGAGTTCACGGTGCGAAACCTCGAAGGCGAGCCCGTGAGCTTGAGCGACTACCGGGAGAAGGTCGTCCTGTTGAACATCTGGGCCACCTGGTGCGCTCCGTGCCGGGAGGAGATGCCGTCCATGCAGCGTCTCTATGAGAGTCTGGCAGGGACGGACTTCGAGATCCTCGCGGTGAGCGTGGACGCGCCGCTGGGAGAGATCTCCGCCAACGGGATGGCGGGAGGAGACCTCGCGGCCTTCGCGGAGTCCTTCGGACTGACCTTCCCCATTCTCCACGATCCGTCCGGTGAGATCCAGCGCACGTATCAGACCACCGGTGTGCCGGAGACGTTCCTCGTGGGGAAGGATGGATTGATCTACAGGAAGGTCGCGGGCGGCACGCTCTGGGACGCCGAGGCGAACCAGGAACTCGTTCGTCGCCTGCTGGGCGAGTAACCTTCCCGTGGCGCAGGTCCTCGGCCTCCTCACCCACAACGGCCAACTCAAGCTGGCCGCCGCGGCCCTCGCCATCTTCCTGTGGGCATTGGTGGAGACCGGCCCGGACACCCCGGGTCAGATCGCCACGGTTCCCGTGGTGGTGTCCGTGCAGGATACGAGTTGGACCACCTCCGGCTTCCCTGACCCGTCCGAGGTGGAGGTCGAGTTCTCGAGTCCGGCCGGCGAGGTGGTTCGGATGCCCCGAGACGTTCGGATCCGCGTTCCCATACGGTTGGTCTCGTCCCCCGATTCGGACGTGGTGCTGCGACGGGAGTGGGTCGACTTCGGGTCGGGGCGGCGGTTGGACGTCGAGCGGATCATCCCCGCCTCGGTTCGGATCTCCTTCGAGGAGGCGGTGACCCGGGTGGTCCCCTTCTCCCTGTCCACCCAGGGCGCCCTTCCCACCCATCTGGCCTTCGCCGGCGCGTTGGGGGTCAATCCCCAGGTGGCCAGGGTGCGGGGTGCCTCCCGACTGGTGGAGGGGCTCGACAATCTCCCGCTGGTGCCCATCGACCTGTCCCGGGTCCGCGCGTCGGGGATCGTGACCACCGCGGTGGACGTTCGGGGCCTTCCCGGCGTGGAGGTGTCTCCGGGCGTGGTCACGGTGGGCGTGCGGGTCGAGGAAGCCATGGAGCGCCTTCTCCCCGGGATCGAGGTGGTTCCGCTCTCCGACGGCGGAACCGGTGTTCTCCGGGTTGACCCCGCCGTGGTGGACGTCCGACTCCGGGGCGCGCGCACCGTGGTGACTGCGCTGGACCCCGGGGCACTGCAGGTGTGGATCCCCCAGGATCTGGTGACGGGGATGTCTCCCGGAGAGGAGCGGAGGGTGCGTGTTCAGGTCGAGGGCGTGCCGGAATTGGCGAGCTGGCAGGCTACCCCCGAGACCGTGGTCGTACGCCGTCCGCGCTCGGGCCGGGAATGAACTCGGGTCCGCTGCTCCGCCCCGTGGTGCTGGGGCTCGAGACGAGCTGCGACGAGACCTCGGCCGCGGTTCTGGACGGGGGCAACCGGATCCTGGGTCACGTGATCCTCTCGCAGGACGTCCACGAGGTCTTCGGAGGCGTCGTCCCGGAGCTGGCCGCCCGCGCCCATCTCCAGAAGGTGGACTCGGTCGTTTCCAGCGCGCTCGGGCAGGCGGGGCTCTCCCTGACCGACGTGGACGTCGTGGGGGTGACGGCGGGCCCCGGTCTCATCGGTGCCCTGCTGGTGGGAGTCTGCTGGGCCAAGGCGCTTGCCTTCGCCCTCTCCCGGCCCCTGGTTCCCGTCCATCACATGGAGGCCCACCTCTTCGCGCCCTCCCTGGAGGATCCCGAGGCGGAGCCTCCCTTCGTGGCGCTCCTGGTGTCCGGAGGCCACACGCTCCTTCTCCATGCCGACGCGTGGGGGAGCTATCGCCTCCTGGGCGAAACCCGGGACGACGCGGCGGGAGAGGCCTTCGACAAGGTGGCCAAGCTCCTCGATCTTCCCTATCCGGGAGGGCCACAGGTGGAACGGTTGGCGAGAGAGGGAGATCCCCAGCGCCACCACCTGCCTCGACCCATGCTGCGAGGCGGCCAACGCGCGGGAGACGCCGACTTCTACGACTTCTCCTTCAGCGGGCTCAAGACGGCGGCGGTGGACCTCGTCCGTGTGCTGGAACTCGAGGGGCGTCTGGAGGGAGAGAGGGCCCACGTGGCCACCGCGTTCCAGGAGGCGGCGGTGGACGTGCTGGCGTCCAAGGTCATGCGCGCCGTGGAGGAGACGGGGTGTCGGCGGGTGCTCCTGGGTGGGGGCGTGAGCGCCAACGGGAGGTTGAAGGAGGCGTTGGCTCACCGCCTCGGATCGGACGGTCGGCTCTTCCACGCGTCTGCCCGGCTCTCTCTGGACAACGGCGCCATGGTGGCCCGCGCGGCCCGGTTCCGGTTCGACCGGGGCGAGGTGGCGGCGCTGGACGTCGCTCCCTCGGCGGGACTGTCCTTTCCCGGACTCAGTCGATGGGTGGCATGATTCTTTCTGTGCTCGCCCTGGACCGTGCTTCCCACGGCGCCGTCTCTGTGCGAGGTTGAGCCCATGTATCCCATCCTCTTCAGGCTTCCGTCATGGCTCCCGTTCATCGGGGGCGAACCCGTCACGTCGTTCGGCGTGTTCATGCTGTTGTCCTTCCTCACGGCCGGCTACATCACCCGGCTCGAGTTGGAGCGCAAGGGGATGGACGGGGAGCGGGCCTGGGACTTCGTGTTCATGGCGGTCCTGGGCGGGATCGGTGGAGCGAAGCTCTACTACATCCTCCTCAACTTTCCGTTGCTGGTCGAGAACCCGGCGGCGCTGATCTTCTCGCGTGGAGGGCTGGTGTGGTACGGGGGGTTCCTGGGCGCCGCCGTGCTGGTGATCTGGGAGATGAAGCGTCGCGCCATGCCCATCCTGGCGAGCATGGACGCGACGGCGCCCGCCCTGGCCCTGGCGTATGCCGTGGGACGCGTCGGATGCTTTCTCGTCGGCGACGATTGGGGGCGGCCCACGTCTTCCTGGGTCGGCGTCGCCTTTCCCATGGGAGCTCCGCCGTCCCGTGTCGACATCATCGAAAGGGAATTCGGGATCACCGTCGACCCGGACCTCATCGAGCGGTTCGGGCAGGTGGTTCCGGTGCATCCCACGCAGCTCTACGAGGTGGGGCTCTCCACGCTGATATTCTTCCTTCTGTGGCGGCTGCGTGACACCCCGCGTCCCGCGGGATGGATGTTCTTCCTCTGGCTCGCGTGCGCCGGTTGTGAACGCTTCCTGGTGGAGTTCCTCAGGGCCAAGGACGACCGTTTCTTCGGATTGATCACACTTGCTCAGTTCATCTCCCTCGGGCTCGTGGCGGTGGCGGGGATGGGAATGCTGAAGGTCCGCGCCTCCTCCGCGACGGCAGGATCCGTGTCCTGAGGGGGGTGCCGTGGTCGCCATTCTTCACGGGTCGGATCTGCAGTTCGGGAGGCCGTATCTCCCCGGGGTCGGCGCGGCCTTCGCCGGTCTGGTCCGATCCACGGACCCCGACGTCGTGGTGGTGTCCGGTGACCTGACGCAACGCGCGAAGGCCCGCGAGTTCGTGGGAGTCAAGAAGCTCCTCGACGAGTGCGCCGAGTGGCCTCTGGTGGTCACTCCGGGGAATCACGACGTTCCCCTCTATCGATTCTGGGAGCGGCTCCTCGATCCGTACCGGAACTGGCGGCGTACCTTCGGACCCGACCTCGATACGGTGGTGCGGGTGCCGGGTGCGACGGTGGTGGCGCTCAATTCGTCGGCACCGCGGAGGGCCATCGTCGCCGGACGTTTGCGTCGACGGCAGATCCATTTCGCCGAGGAGGCGTTTCGCTCCACCGCCCCTGGCGAAGCCCGGATCGTGGTCACCCACCACCACTTCGTCCCCACCGCGGACGGGGAGGGTGGCCGGACCCTTCCGGAGGCGCGCGGCCTTCTGAGGGAGTTCCGGAGGATGGGAGTGGACGTGATCCTCGGTGGACACGTCCACCAGACCCATCTTTCGTCTTCCCTCGACCTGTCCCCGGACGAGCGCCCCGGGGTCCCTCTGGTCGCCTGCGGGACCACCGCCTCGCGTCGGGGGAGGGGAGTGGAGTCGCAGAGGAATTCGCTGGCACTGGTTCGGGTGGCCCCGGGAGAGGTGCGGGTGACCTCCTACTTCTTCGAGTCCGGGTCGGGAGCGTTCGAGCCGTCGGCGGAGTGGACCTTCTCTCCGGACTCGGACGCATGGACGCGGCTGCGCGCCCCCGGGGAGGTCGGCCGGCCATGACCGCGCCTCACCTCTCCACGGCGACGGCCCGGCGCGGTCGTGGGAGTACGCTCCCGATCTCCGCCGCCGTGGCGCGCCGGTCGGCCATGGTGGCCATGGCCGTGGCACTGTGCGCCGCACCCTCGGTGGTCCGGGGCCAGGCTCCCGCCGTCGAGGTCTTGTCCGTGACCTTCGAGGGCAACGAGGTCTTTCCCCGTGACTCGTTGGCCAGGGCCATCTACACGCGTCCCACGCGGTGTGGCTCGTTGGTGATGGCGCCGGTGTGCCTTCTGGGGTGGGGGAAGGAGCGGCAGTATCTGGCGCGGCGGGAGTTCCCCCGGGACCAACTCCGCCTCCAGGTGTGGTATCAGAGGCGGGGGTTCCGCGAAGCCGTGGTGGACACCGCCACCGTGGTCACGGGCGAGGGGGTTCGGGTACATTTCACCATCCGGGAAGGCGAGCCGGTGGTGGTGTCCTCCCTCTCGTTCGAGGGGACCGAGGAATTGGAGATCCCCGGACTCCTTGACGACCTTCCCATGGAGGAGGGAACTCCCCTCGACTACCTCGCCATGGCGGGAGTGACCAACATCCTCGAGGCACGGATGCGCGACGAAGGGTACGCCCAGGCCCGGGTGTTGCGCCGGTCGTTCATCCCCTCCGAGGAGCCGCATCGCGCCGAGGTGGCGTTCACCCTGGTTCCCGGCGTCCGGGCGCGGTACGGCGACATCGTCATCGAGGGGAACCAGAACCTGTCGACGTCGACCATACTCCGCACCGTCCAGTTCCGCACCGGAGACCCGTACCGCCAGAGTGAGATCCTGGAGGCCCAGTCCCGGCTGTACGGGCTGGAGTTGCTCCGGCGCGCTTCGGTGGTTCCGGACCTGGGAGCGGAAACGGACTCCATCGTACCCGTCACCGTTTCGGTGGACGAGGGTGACCTCCGACGGATGCGGATGGGCGTGGGGCTGACGTCGTCCGAATGCTTCGACGCGGAGTGGCGTTGGGTCAGCCGGAATTTCCTGGGGGGAGGGCGTCGCATGGAGGTGCGGGGACGCGTCGCCAATATCCTGACGCCCCAGTTCCACGACATTCTCTGCCCCGACGGGGGGACCGACGAGTTCGCGGACCTGCACTGGCTCGCGTCCGGAGACTTCACGCAGCCGTGGATCTTCTCCACCCGGAACACCTTCAACGCCTCGCTCTTCGCCGAGCGCCAGAGCATCCCCGACGTCTTCGTGCGTCATGCGAGGGGTTTGAATCTGACGATCACCCGGTCGGTGGGTCCCCGGGCCGTGCTGACTCTGGGGTATCGCCCGGAGTTGTCGCGCCTGGAGGCGGCGGACGTGCTGTTCTGCACGAGCTTCCTCCTCTGCCGGCCCGACGATCTCGACGCGCTGCGGGAGTCGAAGTGGCTCTCGCCGTTCCTGCTCAGCTACGTGCGGACGGAGACCAACGACCTGCTCAATCCCACCAGCGGCTACACCTTGGCCGCGGGAGTGGAGCATGCCGGTGGGTGGACCGGGTCCGATTTCCGCTACGACCGAGTCACCGCGGAAGCGAGGCGATACGACGTGGTGGTCCCGGGGAAGGCCCTGGCCATGAGGGCGCGGGTCGGGTGGGTGGGATCCGGCGAGTTCGATCAACTCATCGGCGGCGGCGGATCCTCCGGGTTCATCCATCCGCAGAAGCGGTTCTTCGCAGGGGGCGCCAGCAGCGTCCGCGGGTTCGGCCAGAACCGGCTCGGGCCGAAAGTCGTCACCGTTTCGGTCCAGGAACTCCTGGCCGGGGGAGGGACGGCGCCCGGGTGCACGCCGGAGTCTGTGGTCGATCTGAGTTGCGACGCGGGATTCCTGGGTGACACCACCCTGGTCACCCCGCATCCCACGGGGGGGACGAGGGTTCTGGAAGCCAATCTGGAGCTTCGCCTCTCGCTGGGAGAGAGATTCCAGGGTGTCACCTTCACCGACGTCGGACAGGTGTGGGGACGAGGAGAGGACGTGTCGCTCGGGACGCTGGAGGCGACTCCGGGGGTGGGGATGCGGTACCTGAGTCCCATCGGTCCGGTGCGCGTGGATCTGGCGTACCGATTCTCCGGCGCCCGGGAGGCTCCCGTGGTGACGACCAGGATCCGGCCTTTCGCGCCCGGAGTCGACAGCGAGGGCGCCCGCCTCGTCTTCGATGGCCGGCCGGTGGACTTCGTGGCCACCGACACGCTCACGGTCCTCACCGATCCCATCCTCCATGGGGCTCCCACCACGATCTGGAGCCGCTTCCGCCTCCATCTCTCCATCGGGCAGGCGTTCTGACGATGTCGCCAGAAGAGATGGACCCGGTCATCGAGCCTGCCGGCGCGGCGGAGGTGGAGACCTCGGAGGGGATGGAGGAGCGATCGCGACGGGTCCGCCGGCGCCGGCGTCGCGTGGTGTCGATCCTGGCCGTGACCGCGGTGCTGGCGAGCGGAGTCGTGATGTTGGTGACCCGGACTTCCGCGGGACAGCGACTCCTCCTGGACCGTGCTCTGGAGATGGCATCGGGGCTCTTCCAGGGTGAATTGTCGGTCGAGTCCATTCGCAGTCCGGGAATCCTCTCGGGGGCACTCCTTCTCGGGGTGAGGCTCACGGCGGGCGACGGGAGCACGTTCCTCACCGCGGACTCGGTGGAGATCTCGTACTCGATCCTGTCGTTCATTCGAGGGGCTCCGCGCTTGCACGGGATCACGTTCCACCGTCCCCACGTGATCGTTTCCCGGATGCCGGGAGACGACGCGCTCAACGTGACCCGACTCCTCCGGCCGAGGACCCAGCCGCTGGACTCGGCCGGCGTGGTGGTCGAGGTGGACCTCGGGTTCGTGCGTGTGGTGGAGGGGTTGGTGGAGGTGCTCACTCCGGCAGGGGACTCCCTCGGCCCGCGCATCCCCACCGTGGAGATGCCGGGTGGGGGGGGGACGCTTCGGCGCGTGGGGGTGGAGTCGCTGTGGATGGACGTCACGGGGGCCGTTCTCCGACTGGGCTCTCCGGATCCCTTCGCGGGCGTGCTCTCCAGCAGTTCCTTCGGCGTCTCGGTCCTCGACCGCCCGGTGATCGTGGACGATCTCGCGGGGAACCTCTCGTTCGGCGTCGACGGGATATCCGTGGTAGGTGCCTCGGCCCGGCTTCCCAACTCCGTGGTGGACGGGGTCTTGAGGATCGGACCACACGACGCCACGGGCGGAGCCTGGACGTTCCATGCGGACCTCGACACCCAGGGCGCGGACCTCCGTGACCTCCACTGGCTCGATGAGCGCGTTCCCGCGGGAGTCGCCAGAGGGGGGTTGGTGGTATCCGCGGGAAGGGAAGTCGATCTCGCGTTCCGGCGGCTGGTGCTCGAGCTCTCGGCCAGTTCGATCGAGCTCGACGGGGGCGTGGTCCTCTCCGACGAGGTCATCTATCAGGATCTGGACATCACGGCGAGCCCCCTCTCACTGCGGCAGGTGGAGCCGTGGCTCCCCGTGGACCTTGATCTGGACGATGCCGGATGGTTGAGCGGCACCGTTCACCTCTCCGGACGCCCCCGACGCCTGGAGACGTCGGGGCGGGTGACCGTGGTTCCCCTGGCGTGGGACCGAAGGCCCAGCACCGCGGATTTCGGAGGTGTGTTGCACTTCGCACCCGAGTTCGGGGCATCGGAGTTCTCCGTTCGAGTCGATCCGGCCAACTTCGGCCTCCTCCGGCTCATCGAGCCCCGGATCGAGTGGTCGGGCCAGGGCCGGACCGAGTTGGAGCTGGACGGATCGGCGTCGACCGGTGTGCGGGTGACCGCCGGCGTGGAGCAGATGGACGGGTCGTGGGGGAACGCCTCCGTGAAGATCGAGGGCGTGACCAGCCGGGATCCGTCGGTGGGGTGGATGCTCGACCTGCGGGCGGTGCTGACGTCCATCCCCATGGGATCGTTCCTGGGATCCCGTCCGTACCTGCGATCCGACGTCGTGGTGTCCGGAACCGTTCACGCGACCGGATCTCCGAGCGAGCTGCGCATCGAGTCGGAGCTCCGGTCGTCCACGGGCACGGCGGCGGTCACGGCCGCCGGGGACCTGACCCGACCGGGACGGTCGTACGCTCTGCAGGCCGATCTGTGGGATTTCCCGTTGGGGGATGTGCTCACCCTGGTCCCGGCGTCGTCGCGGGTCTCGGGCCGGGTCGAGGTGGAGGGAGAAGGATGGCGCCCCGACTCCCTGCGGTTGAAGGGATCGATGGCGCTCGGAGGGTCGGAGATCGGTGGTGTGGCCGTGGATTCGGTGGCGGTGACGCTGTCCGTGAGTGACGGACTCCTTCAGGTGGACACGGTCACCGGGGTCGTGGGCGGAACGCGAGTACACGGTGCAGGGTCCCTCGGACTCATCGCGGGGCGCGCCGGGCAGGCACGACTCGATGTACGTTCCGACGACGTGCGCGGACTCCGTCCGTTCCTCATGACGGGTCCCCTTCTGGCGCGGGACGATCCCTCGATGCAGGTATTGGACTGGGAGCTTCTCCAGTTGGACGGGGTCCTCCGCGACACGCTTCCGAGCATGGCCGAGATCGCCATGAGCGGGAGTGTCGCGGCGGACGTCCGGATGAGCGGTGACGTGACCGACCTGGACCTGGACCTCAGCGCATCGATCACTGAGGGGAGGTATCGCACACAACGGTTGGACACGGCGTACGTCACCCTGGAGGCTCGCCACCTGGGGACCGCGGCGCAGGAGGTCACGGTCGATACCGACGTGTCCGGGCTGTATTGGTCGCACTGGTCCATGCACTCCGGATCTCTCGAATTCGTGGCTCGGGAGGGTTCCGGAGAAGGGGCGCTCACCATCACGCGGGCGCCGGGCGAGGTGTACATGGCGCGGGGTGCCATGGCCCTCGATTCCCTCGGTGGGCACATCCGGCTGGACGATGCGTCCATGCAGTTCGATTCCGTCGTATGGTCCCTGGTGCGTCCCACCGAGGCGGATTGGAGAGACCGGTCGCTCACGGTACCGGGATTCGAGCTGCGGCGCCCGGGCACCAGCGACATGGCCATCCGCGCCTCGGGCGTGTTGTCTACGGAGGACGCCTCGGACTTCCTGCTGGAGGTCGAGGATGTGCAACTCCAACGTCTGGCACGCCTTCTCCAGCGCGAGGAGTCCCACCTGTCCGGGAACCTGGACGCACGCGTCGAGGTGAAGGGCCCGGCTTCTCTTCCGGTCATCCAGGCGTCCCTGGACGTTGCCGAGCCACGCTTCCAGGATCTGGCGCTCACCCGTGTCCGGGCGGTCGTGGGATATCAGGACCGCGACGCGGACGTCCGCGTGGAGGCGTGGAACGGCGGCAACCAGGTTCTGACCGTCGCGGGTTCCATCCCTGTCGATCTGGCCTTGTCCCCCACGGAAGATCGCATCGTGGACGCGGAGATGGACGTGCGCGTGAGCACGTACGACCTTCCCGCGGCCCTGCCGCTCAGCTACATGCCCATCCTCGAGGACGTGTCCGGGGCGGTGTCCGGAGAATTCAGGGTCCGGGGACGGCTCGACGACCCGAGACCGTCCGGGGCCCTGGTGATCCGTGAAGGCGCGTGGACGATGGAAGCGCTGGGCGTACGACATCAGGGAGTGGAGGGGAGTCTGGAACTGCACCCCGACCGGACCGTGGACGTCTCCCTGTCCACGCGGAGCACGGGGGTATCGGAGATCACCGGGCGCGTGATCCTCGATCCCCTGTCGGATCCGGGTCTCGATCTCGCCGCCTCCTTCCGGCGTTTCCACGCGGTGGGGAGGGCCGACGTGGTGGGGTACGTATCCGGCGATGTCACCTTGACCGGGCGCTATCGCTCCCCGACGGTCCGTGGTTCCCTGGTGGTGGACGAGGGGGTGCTCTTCCTGGACGAGTTCGTGCGGAGCGTGGAGATCGTGGACCTCACCGATCCCCGGCTCCTGGACGACCTGGCTCGGGACGAAGGCGCCCTGGGGACGTCTCGGCGCTTCCTGGAGGCCCAGGTGAATCCGTTCCTCCAGAGCCTGAAGGTGAACATCGACCTGAGCGTGCCCCGGGATACCTGGCTTCGCTCGCGGGAGATGAACGTGGAGATGGGCGGCGATCTCATCGTGGCGTACGACCGTGAGGTGCGGGACATGGTGCTGGTGGGGTCGCTGGCGGCGCTGCGTGGCTCGTACACGTTCCTCGGGCGACGCTTCCAGGTGGAGGACGGGTCCGTCTCCTTCATCGGAATTCCGGGAATCAACCCGTCACTCGACATCCGCGCCACGACGCAGATCCGGAGCGCGGAGCGCGACGACCGCTTCGAGATCGTGGCGACGGTGGGAGGGACGCTGGTCCAGCCCCGCGTGACCCTCTCCACGCAGGAACAGGGGATCGGAGAGGAGGATCTGGTGAGCTACGTGATGTTCGGAAGGCCGGACGTCACACAACTCGCCGGGACGCCCGGGCAGGTGGGACTGGAGGCCATGGGCCAGGTGACCACGCTGCTGGCCAGCACGCTGGGCACCCAGCTCGCCTCGGGACTCTCGTCCGGGCTGGGCGTGGACTACGTGTCCATCAATCCGCAGCAGATCCATATCGGGACCGAGGGGAGTTCGAACCCTCTCCTCGGCACCGAGGTGGAGGTGGGGCAGTACCTCAGCGACGATGTCTTCATCGTGCTCCTCATTCGTAAGGGCGCGAGTTCCACCGACGGTGGAAGCAGTTCCATGTTGGGTGGTGCAGCCCGGGTCGAGGTGGCGCTCACCGAGCGCGTCACCGCCGAGGCCTTCCTGGAGGATCGCTTCCTCCGTACCGGCGGGATGGGCCTGGGGGACATCGGGGCCCAGGCGAGCCGGATCCTGGGCGTGTTCGTGTTCCGCGAGTGGGGGTACTGACCCCGGCTTCGCAACCTCGGCACCGATCCCGGTGTATCAGGAAGATCGCGCGACCCCCCTACCTCGAAACCGGAGTATTGGAACGAATGCAGACCTTGAAGGTCTTTGGATTGATGGCGGGCCTCACCGTCCTCCTCGTGGCCATCGGCGACTATCTGGGTGGATCGGGTGGCGCCGTGGCCTTTCTGGTCATGGCGGCCGTGATGAATTTCGGGATGTACTGGTTCAGCGACCGGGCGGTCCTGAAGATGTACCGGGCGCGGGTGATCACCTCCAACGAAGCCCCGGAGCTCCACGAGATGGTGGACCGACTCCGCCGCCGCGCGGGGCTCCCCATGCCGGTGGTGGCCATCACGCCGTCCGAGCAACCCAACGCCTTCGCGACCGGTCGGAATCCCGAGCACGCCGTCGTGTGCGTCACCACCGGGATCATGAAGCTCCTTCCGCCCCGGGAGTTGGAGGGCGTCATCGCCCACGAGTTGGCCCACGTCCAGCACAGGCACATGCTGGTCGGGACGGTGGCGGCCACCCTCGCGGGGGCCGTGGCCATGTTGGCCAGCGTGGTCCGCTGGGGATTGATCCTGGGTGGTGGACGGGACGACCGGGACGACAACCCGTTGGCGCTCCTCGCCATGCTCATCGTGGCTCCCCTGGCCGCGGCGATCATCCAGATGACCATCAGCCGGCAGAACGAGTTCCAGGCCGACGCCACCGCGGCCCGGATCACCGACGATCCCATGGGGCTGGCGGGTGCATTGGAGCGCATCGAAGGGTACGCACGCAGGATCCCCATGGGCGTGAATCCCGCCGCGGCTCACCTGGCCATCATCAACCCCCTTTCAGGGGGGCGGGGCCAGGCTCTGCTCGGATTGTTCCGGACCCACCCGCCCACGGAAGACCGGGTGGATCGTCTCCGCCGGATGATGGTGTGACGCTACACCCGCTTTCGTGCGGCGTCTGATCGGAAGGAACAGGTCGGGAGGGCTGGGGGTGACCCCAGCCCTCCTCCGTTTGAGGTCCCCTGTTCCTACGGGTGATCCAGCGGACGCATGACCAGGAGCGGCACCTCGCTCTCCTTCAGGACCTTGTCCGCCACACTCCCCACCAACGCCCGCCGGATCCCGCTGTACCCGTGGGTGCTCAGGGCGATGACGTCCGCGTGGAGCCGTCCCGCCATTTCGCTGATCGCCTGGGACGGCCGCTCGTGCGTCTCCACGTGGATATCCACGTCCAGCCGCGGGAAACGGAGTCTGCGGGCGACCGTCTCCAGATAGTTGCGGGCCCGAGACACCGTGGGCGTGAGGTCTCCGGTGAGTACGGGGAAGAAGTGTCCGCCCATGATGGATTCCGTCGCTACCACGTGGGCGAGGGTGATCCGGGCTCCGGTTGCCTTGGCCAGGTCCACGGCGGGACCCAGGATGGATTCGGAGAGCGCCGACCCGTCCAGGGCCACCAGGACGTGGCTGAAGGATGGGACGGCATCGGGAACGTGGTGTCCTTTGCGGGGATGCAGCACCAGGAGCGGCGCATGGGTGATGTGGAGGAGCGCGTCGGTCACGCTCCCCAGCCACATGCGTCCGATTCCCGAGTGGGCGTGCGTGGCGATGACGACCATGTCGGCGTGTACCTTGTCGGCATAGCTGGCCACCTCTCCGGCCACTTCTCCGTCCAGGATGACGGAGTCCACCACCGCGTCCTCGCCGTCGGTCAGGCGCTCCACCACCTCCTTGAGATAGCGGGCCTCCTTGGACCGGTGCCGCTGGTCGTATTCCTCCATGTCCAGTCCCTCGAAGTGGAACTGGGGATTCATGAGGAGTCCATCCGGCCGGTGGGGCGTGTGCACATGGGCGACGTGGACCGTTGCCCCGGTGGCTCTCGCCAGCCCCCGTACCAGTGGCAGTGTGCGCTCACTGAACTCTGATCCGTCCAGCGGCACCAGGAGTGATTGGAGCATCGGTCTCCTCCTTCCGGTCCTGGCGGACCGGTCTGGAATACACCACGGCGGGAGGGGAGTCCAATTACCCATCATGAAACTACCGACGCGCCACGGGGCGGGCTGTAGGGGATCCTCCCCCACCGACTGTGGGGTTCTCCCCGGATCGCGCCGTGGTGGGCGGATTGAACCGCGTGCCGGGCGTGGGTACAATAAGCGGCTATGTCCCGAACTCCACCGTCCTCCCGTTCTTCATCCCTGGCCCCCACCGCGCGCGATGCCGTGGTGGTGCGGGGAGCTCGCGAGCACAATCTCAAGAACATCCACGTCGCCCTGCCGCGTGAGCGGCTGGTGGTCGTGACGGGACTGTCGGGCTCCGGAAAGTCCTCCCTGGCTTTCGACACCATCTATGCCGAGGGCCAGCGGCGGTACGTGGAGTCGCTCTCCGCGTACGCGAGGCAGTTTCTGGGGCTCATGGAGAAGCCCGACGTCGACTCCATCGAAGGGCTCTCGCCCGCGATCTCCATCGAGCAGAAGACCGTCTCGCGCAATCCGCGTTCCACGGTCGGGACCGTCACGGAGATCTACGACTATCTGCGGCTCCTGTGGGCGCGGGCGGGGGTGCCCCACTGTCCCACGTGCGGAAGTCCGGTGATCCGCCAGTCGGCGTCGCAGATCGTGGACCAGCTCCTCCACCTGGACGACGGAACCCGTGTGGAGGTTCTGGCGCCCCTGGTTCGAGGGCGGAAGGGGGAGTTCCGTGAACTCTTCGAGCGGGCGCGGAAGGAAGGGTTCGTGCGCGTGCGGGTCGACGGGGAAACCTACGAGGTCGCCGAGCCGCCGGTGTTGAACCGATACGAGACCCACGACATCGCGGTGGTCGTGGATCGGTTGGTGGTCAGGGAGCGCGACCGGGACCGTCTCGCCGATTCGGTCGAGACCGCGCTCCGGACATCCGGGGGAGTACTGGAGGTACTGGAGCATCGAGGCGCGGGAGACCCCGTGCCCCACGTGTTCAGCGAGCACTACGCGTGCTCCTCGTGCGGAACCAACCTCCCCGAGCTGGAGCCCCGGCAGTTTTCCTTCAACTCTCCGTATGGAGCGTGCGAGGAATGCGCGGGAATGGGGACCCGCCGGGAGGTGAATCCCGAGTTGGCGGTCTCCCACGGGAGCGTGTCCATCCTCGAGGGAGCGATCCTCCCCTGGGGCGATCCCACGGGACATCTCCGACACAGTGTCATCCCCGGGCTGGAGGCGGCGTATGAGTTCGACGCCAACACTCCCTGGAGTCGGCTGCCGGAAGACACGCGGCACGCCGTGCTCCACGGTTCGGGCCAGATGAAGATCCGGTTCCCGTACCGGTCGGGGAGCGGGAAGTTCTCCGGCCACTACGAGGACGTGTGGGAAGGCGTCGTGGCCAACGTGGATCGGAGGTACCGCGAGACGAAGTCCGACGCCGTCCGGGCCCAACTCGAGGAATACATGTCTTCCCTCCCGTGTACGGCGTGCCACGGGAGCCGGCTGAAGCCCGAGTCGCTGGCCGTCACGGTGGGAGGGAGAAGCCTCGGTGACATCGTGGAGATGTCCATCGCGGACGCCGCCGCCTTCTTCGCCTCTGTTCCCCTGGCGGGGAAGGGACGAGGACTCCCCCCGGGCGGGGTGTCGCCGCTCCCGGTGGAGATCGCCGGACCCATCCTCAAGGAGGTGAACGAACGGCTCCGCTTCCTGCTGGACGTGGGACTGGGCTATCTGTCCCTGGGCCGCTCGGCCGGCTCGCTGTCCGGGGGTGAAGCCCAGAGGATCCGGCTGGCCACCCAGATCGGGAGCCGGCTCGTGGGGGTCCTGTACATCCTGGACGAGCCGTCCATCGGGCTGCATCAGCGCGACAACGGGCGACTTCTCGAGACGCTCGCGACACTCCGGGATCTGGGGAACACGGTGGTGGTGGTGGAGCACGACGAAGACACCATCCGGGAGGCGGATTACATACTGGATCTCGGCCCCGGCGCCGGGACACACGGTGGTGAGGTCGTGGCCGCGGGGACCCTGGAGGAGATCATGGCTGAGCCCAGATCCCTCACGGGGGCGTATCTGCGGGGTACCCGCACCATCCCCGTTCCGACGGAGCGACGCCCTCTCGATCCCGAAGACGCCCTGGTGGTTCGCGGGGCCCGAGGACACAATCTCCGCGGGCTGGACGTGAGCTTCCCGCTGGGAGCGTTCATCGCCGTGACCGGCGTGAGTGGTTCGGGAAAGTCCACCCTGGTGAACGAGACGTTGTATCACGCGCTGGCGCGCAATCTCCACCGGAGCAAGGTCGTCGCGGAAGCGCACGACGCCATCGAAGGGATGGATCGCGTGGACAAGGTCATCGACGTGGACCAGTCCGCCATCGGGCGCACGCCCCGGTCGAATCCCGCCACCTACACGGGGCTCTTCACACCCATTCGCGATCTCTTCGCGGAGCTTCCCGAATCACAGATGAGGGGATACGGGCCCGGACGATTCTCCTTCAACGTGAAGGGCGGACGGTGCGAGGCGTGCTCGGGAGACGGGCTGGTGAAGATCGAGATGCACTTCCTTCCCGACGTCTACGTACCCTGCGACGTGTGTCGGGGCCGCCGCTACAGTCGCGAGACCCTGGACGTCTATTACAAGGGAAAGAACATCGCGGACGTGCTGGACATGACGGTGGACGACGCTCTGGAGTTCTTCGATGCCGTCCCGCGGATCCGGTCCAAGCTGCAGACGCTGTCGGACGTGGGGTTGGGGTACATCCACCTGGGGCAATCGGCCACCACGCTCTCGGGCGGTGAGGCGCAGCGCGTCAAGCTGGCCACCGAGCTGTCCCGGCGGGCCACGGGGAGGACGCTCTACATCCTCGACGAGCCCACCACCGGCCTCCACTTCGAAGACGTACGGGTTCTCCTGGACGTGCTCCATCGCCTCGTGGACCTGGGAAACACCGTGGTGGTGATCGAGCACAACCTGCACGTGGTGAAGACGGCGGACTGGGTCATCGACCTGGGGCCCGAAGGAGGAGCGGGCGGGGGACGTATCGTGGTGGAGGGAACACCGGAGACGGTGGCCGCCGATCCCGAATCCCACACCGGCCGATATCTGGGGCCCCTTTTGGACTGAAGGGGCATGGCCTTAGGTTCGTGGTGACGCAGTTCTCCTGCCGACCCTTTCGAAGGCTGGAAACCCCGGCGGCGACCGGACCGTAAGGCTCCGAGCGGACATATGCGGCTTGTCGCCTCGGGGGGGACGCTCTGCACCGGTACGGTGGGGCTCATCCACGGGCTGAACCAAGGGAGATGGTCATGGTAACCCGAGAGGATCTCGAAAGCTTCCTCATCCGAATGGATCTCGACCACCACGAGGTGGACGAGGGGATGTTTCTTGTGAGAGGCCGGAACAGCGGTCTTCCGGTGGTGGTTCACTACTCGCCGCCGCTCCTCCTCATCCGGATGAAGGTGATGGACCTCCCCGAAGAGGGCGAGGGCAGCCTGGAGTTCTTCCGCACTCTCCTGGAGCTCAACGCCACGGACGTGGTGCATGGGGCCTACGGCATCGAGGACGGCGAACTCATCCTCAGTGACACCCTGGAACTGGAGACCCTGGACTTCCTCGAGCTCCAGGCTTCCGTCGAATCCATCGAGTTGGCGGCCGCGGCGCACATGCAGCGCATCCGGACGCTGGCCGGCAGCGGAGCGGAGGGCTGATACATGGGCATCTTCAGCAAGTTGTCCACGGTGATCCGGTCGAACATCAACGACCTCATCTCCCGGGCCGAGAATCCCGAGAAGATGTTGAACCAGATCATCCTGGACATGCGGGACCAGTTGGCGAAGGCCAAGCGCGAGGTCGCGGCGGCCATCGCCGACGAACGGAAGCTCCGGGCCCAACTCGATGAAGAGGTCAAGCAGGCCAAGGACTGGGAGCAGCGCGCCATGCTCGCCGTCAAGGAGGGTCGGGACGATCTGGCCAAGCAGGCACTCATGCGCCAGCAGGAGCACATGGGTCGGGCCACCGTTCTGGACCAGACCTGGCAGGCTCAGGCCAACGAGACGGAGAAGCTCAAAGGTTCGCTCCGTCAGCTCAATGACAAGATCGAGGAGGCCAAGCGGAAGCGGAACCTTCTCATCGCAAAGCAGAAGCGGGCCCAGGCTCAGCGCCAGATCCACGAGACCATGTCCGGACTCTCCGACACCTCGGCGTTCGAGGCCTTCAATCGGATGGCGGACAAGATCGAGGAGGAGGAGCGTCGCAGCATCGCCCACGCCGAGGTGCACGAGGCTCTGGCGGGGGACACGCTGGAGACCGAGTTCATGCGTCTCGAGGCGGGCAGTCCGGTAGGGGGGGACGTGGAATCCAAGCTTCTCGCGCTCAAGCAGCAGATGGGCATCATCGCCGCTCCGGAAGGGGCGGAGCCGAAGAAGCTCAACTCCGGTGCCGTTCAGGACGCGGAGGTGGAGGAGGTTTCTGAAGCCGAGGCGCGGAACATCCCCGAGGCGGAGCTCATCGAGGAGTTCGATCGAATGGAGGGCCAGGGCACCGGCGAATGATTCGCGGTTCCCTCTCCGTGGACGGTCCTGGGTGCCTCTCCCCGTCGGGGAGAGGCACCATTTTTCTTCGCCCTCTTCCGCCGGGGCGGGAGTGTGGCATCTTTTCGTCACGACGATTCACTTCCACCCGATCCGGAGTCGGCCGGCCCGATGAGCACCGTATTTCTGAATGGTGAGTACCTTCCCAAGGATGAAGCCAAGATTTCCGTGGATGATCGCGGATTCCTCTTCGCTGATGGTGTCTACGAGGTCACACCCTTCTACGCGGGAGTGCCCTTCCATCTGGAGCGGCATCTGGACCGGCTCCGGAGAGGCCTGGCGTGGATGCGTATCGACTTCGACGTGGAGTCCCTCGTGGAGGTGCACGAGCGGCTTCTCGACGAGAACGGAGTCCGGGACGCCGAGTCTTCGTTGGTGTATCTCCAGATCACCCGCGGTGTGGCTCCCCGCTCCCATCCCTTCCCGGCGGAGCCGGTGGAGCCCACGGTCTACGCCTTCGCCAAGGCCTGGACCCGGCCGTCCGACGAGACGTGGGAGAAGGGCTACACGGCCATCACGATTCCAGACCGGCGCTGGACCCGGGTGGACGTGAAGACCATCGCGCTCCTCCCCAACGTCTTCGCATATCAGGCCGCGGTGGACGCGGGGGTCACCGACGCCATCCAGGTGCGCGACGGGATCGCGCTCGAGGGGGCGCACAACAACTTCTTCGGCGTCTTCGACGGGACGGTCGTGACCCACCCGAAGACCAACGTGATCCTTCCCGGCGTCACCCGGAGCGTGGTCCTGGAGCTCGCCGCGGCCAACGGGATCCCGGTGGAGGAGCGGCCCATCCAGGTGGAGGAGTTGCCCCACGCGGACGAGCTCTTCTTCACGGGTACGTCCAGCGAGGTGCGCCCCACCGTCGAGGTGGACGGCCGCAAGGTCGGTGACGGCAAGCCCGGCCCGGTGACCCGCGCCCTGTCCAAGGCGTTCATGAAGGAAGTGGAGCGGATGAAGGGGATTCCGCGGGGATAGAGCCGTGCGGTCCCTCGTCCTCCTTCTGGCTGTTACGCTCCTTCCTGCCGGGTGCCTCATCCCCGTTTCTCCGGGGGTTTCGGGGACCGTGGAGAGGGCGGCGCCGGGGGAGGACGCGGTGACGTTGACCTACCTGGGCGTGGGTGGGTGGATCATCGAGCGGGGTGGGGACCAGATCCTCACCGGCCCGCTCTTCTCGAATCCCTCCATCGTGGCGACGGGGCTCACCCCGGTCCGTTCGGATACGGTGGCCGTGGATCGATACATGGGGCGCTACGAGGTTTCACGCGCGCTGGCGATCCTGGTGGGCCACGCCCACTACGACCACCTCATGGACGTGCCTCGGGTCGCGCGCCGCCACGCGCCCCGAGCGGTGATCCTGGGGAGTGAGACCGTGAAGAATACGCTGGGGACCTGGTCCGGCGTGGCGGATCGCGTCCTCCTGGTGGACGACATCGCCGGCACGGTGGAAGAGGAGGGGGAGTGGATCGGGCTTTCCCCCGGCGTCCGGGTGATGCCCTTGTACTCCCACCACGCGGCTCACTTCGAGGGGTACAACCTCTACCAGGGAGCTCTCTCCCGACCCCTGGACGGCGAGCCCCGGTGGGCGAGCGAGTGGCTCGACGGAGAAACCTACGCCTTCCTCATCGACTTCCTGGCCCCCGACGGCGGCGTCGACTTCCGGGTGTACTACCAGGACGCGGTGTGCGCGGCCCCCCGGGGGCTCGCGCCGGAGAGCGTCATCCGGGAACGGCCGGTGGACGTGGCCATCATCGTTCCCGCCACCTTCGATCAGGTGGAATGGCACCCGGAAGGGCTCATCCAGAACCTGGAGCCCCGCAGCGTGATCCTCGGGCACTGGGAGAACTTCTTCAGGTCACCGGACGGCGACACCCGATCGGTGGTTCTCACGGACATGCGCCAGTTCCAGGCGCGGCTGGACCGCGTGCACCGCGGGGAGAGCTGGATGCCCGACCTGTGGACGGTCTTCCGCTTTCCCGTCAGTTGACCTCCCAGAGAACGGCCATACCCGCGTACGTCGTGGACCCGCTGATGGAATAGGCGGTGAGGACGGCCCGATACGTGGCGGTCTTCGTCGCCGTGAAGGTCACCACCGGCACGTTGTCCACGAGCTGGTCGCACTCGACTTCGTCGCCGTACTCGTCATAGACGCAGAGGTCGAGGTCGGTGCTGTTGGCGTCCCCACCCCCCGCGATCAGGTAGCTCCGCCCTTCGGTGACGGTGAAGCGCAACTCCTTCTCCTCACCCTCGGAGAACCACCCGAAGGCGAGCCCCCACTGGCCGTTCTCCGGAACGAGCTCGTACCCCCCATCGATCCAATCCAACACCCCGACGATGGCGTCGGCGAGGTCCTGACCGCGGGCTTCCCGAGCGGGAGCAGCCAACAGGGTGAACGCGAGAAGAAGGGACGTCAGGTGGAACCTGGTGATCATGATGTCATCCTTGCCGGCTGGTCGATGGAGAGACGTAAACACGTCCCGTCGGTGTCGCCGCATCCGCGGGACACCGACCGCACGTCTACTGAAAAGGTACGCCTTCGGGCGTCGACCGGGGAGGTTTTTCGCGGAACCGGAATCGGATCTTCCGCCCCGCGGGGTCCTCCGACACGGTGAACGAAGCCGGCGCGCCCGTGTCGATCCCGCCGCGCCCGTCGAGGATGTCTCCCGTCGGAATCAGGAAGAGTCCGTCCACCCGAAGGGTGTCCTGGGCCTCCGATCCATCCATGTCCCCGATGTCGATGATCCGTCCGCCTTCCTTCAGGAGAGGCCGGTCGTAGTCGACCAGGACGTCCGCCCGCAGCGGGGCGATCCCCGGGACGGCCAGGGTGCCGCCGGAGATGAGGAGGTCGGGGACGCGGCGTCCGTTGTACTCCAGGCCTTCGTAGACGGCGGGGTCGAACGCCGCGAAGTCGCCGGTCGCGATGGCGTCCAGGGCGGCGACGATCCCCACGAAGTTCGTACGCCTCAGATACTGCTTCTGCGGATCGTCGTCCCATCCACCGGATTCGATGAGGATGGTGCTCGCACCCCAGGCGCCCATGAGGTCGCCGAAGGCCCGCGGGTTGAAGGTGTCGTCGTACTTGGCGATGTGCCCTCCGACCAGGGGATCCATGGCCTCCACCAGGAGGGAGGCGACCTGCATGGCCCGGCGCCTCTTCGCGTCCACGTCGCGGGCCGCGTTGAAGGCGGGCGCCAGGAGCGCGATGGCCACTCCCCGGTCGGACCGTCCGACCCGAACCGCCGCGCCCTGATCATGGAGATTGAATCCGAAGTCGGGTTCCAGCCGGTCCCTCACGGACTTGAGGACACGGCCCTCGGGCGTCTGGAGGCGGCGTGCGTCCCTGTTCACGTCGATTCCCTGGGCGTTGCGGCGCCGGAAACGTTCCGCGCCGTCGGGATTCAACATGGGGATCATGTGCACGGTGGCACCCGACGCGATCCGCCTCGCCAGGGGGTGGTCCGGGTGCTCGTGGAAGAAGCGGACGAGGTCCGCCAGCGACATGGAAGCCGTGCTCTCGTTCCCGTGCATCTGGGACCACAGGAGAACGGTGACCGGTCCGGACCCGAAGGTGAGGTGCCGGATCTCCCGACCTTCCGCGCTGTATCCTGCCACTTCCCACGACACGGAGCCGCCCAGATAGGGATCCACCGACTCCCAGTACCGGGCGTGGGTGAAGCGGCGGTCCTCCAGTCCGGGGGCGCGGACGACGTCGTGGAGCGCCATCAACTCGGCGGTGGCGATCCTGGGAGCTTCGGGCATGATGCGCTGCGCAGGGGGCGTGGGGCCACACGCCGCCACGACCACGAGGACACACACTCCCACGACCGCGTCCCATGACGCCCGGGTACGGTCACTCACGGATAGATCAGGTAGGGGCTACGTAGAGCGGCGAAGGCAGCGAGGGCCTCGTCCCAACCGGCGGTGAGCTCCGCCACGTCCTCTCCCGCCTCGATCCCCAGGCGAACGGCGTCGGTGCCGGCCAGGCGGTCGAAGTGTCCCACCCGCCATTCCCAGCGGTCTCCCGACATCCGCCGGGTCTCCACCAGCACCGCGAGGGCGGCCCGCGCCGGATCATACGAGTCGGAGGTGGGCACCCAGCGTACGCCGTGGACGTCCTCTCCGCCGAACTTGCCGTCTCCCGGGCTCTCCGGGACGAAGGTGACGGGGTCGAAGCGCACCCCGTCCATTCCCCGGCCGTTCAGCCGGCGGGCCAATTCCTCGGAGTCCAGCCAGGGCGCGCCCACCTGCTGGAAGGCCAACGGAGTGCCGCGCCCCACCGAGAGGAGCGTCCCCTCGAAGAGACACGACCCCGGGTACGTGAGGGCGCTCTCCACCGAAGGCATGTTGGGAGAGGGGGCGAGCCAGGGGAGTCCGGTCTCGGCGAACGGCATGTCCCTCCTCCACCCCTCGGCCGGAACCACGTGGAGCTCCGCCTCCACGCCGAACTCGCCCACCGTCAGACGCGCCAACTCTCCCGGAGTCAGGCCGTGCCGCATGGGGACCGGATACAGACCCACGAAGGTGGCGTAGGCCGGGTCGAGGACCGTTCCCTGGATGGCGGTCCCCCCGATGGGATCGGGCCGGTCGAGCACCACGAAGGGGATCCCGTTCTCACCGGCGGCTTCCATGGCCAGCGTCATGCTCCACACGAAGGTGTAGTACCGAACACCGATGTCCTGGATGTCGAAGAGGAGCACGTCGACCCCTTCCAACATCTCCGGCGTCGGCTTTCGGGTCTCCCCGTAGATGGAGTGGACGGGGATTCCCGTGCGGGAGTCCACGCCGCTCTCGATCGCCACCCCCGCCTGCTCCTCGCCTCGGATCCCGTGCTCGGGGCCGTACAAAGCCACGAGCTCGATGTCGGGGTGCTCGTACAGGAGGTCTATGGTCGACCTGCCCGCCCTGTCGACTCCGGTGTGGTTCGTCACCAGCCCGACGCGCCTGCCCGCCACCAGGTGCAGGGAGTCCGAGAGAAGGACCTCGATCCCGGGCCTCACCTCCGGGTGGTCCGCGTCTCCCCCGGCGGAGCGGGCGGCCCCTTCGCCACCGCACGCGGCGGCGGCGAGGAGCGCGGGGAGGATCGCTCCACGCGACCGGTGGCGAAAGAACCGCGTGGATTGTGAGGGTCCTGGCGACCCGGTATGTTCCGGGCCGATCACCGTTTGGCGCGGGCGGCGCCGAGTCGTTGGGTAGGTCATGAGCCCAAGAGTCGGGGTCCGAGGTGCCGTCGTCAACGGGCGACAAGCAGCGTACTCCGAATCCGGCTCCGATGGTCTTCGAAATACAGCGATCCTTTCGCTCCGTCCTCCGCCGTTCCGTCGTGGGATTTTCGACGGTGGTTCTCTTCGGGTGTGGTGGTTCCGGCGGCGGAGTGGCGCCGACGCCCGCTCCGGGGACCGACCTCCCGGCCGCGGGTGGGTCTCCCACTCCACCGCCTCCCGCCACTCCTCGCGACGGCCGCGAAATCGAGCCGGCGGGCGCACCCGTCCGTCCCGTCGAGCGCACCGGGTCGGACACCCTCACCGCCGACGCCGGCGACATGGACGTGTTTCTCCAGTGTCTGGGTGACGGAGGCTCGTCCGGTGGGCCGGCCCTCTCCTGGAGTGAGTGCACGCTCCGCGGGTTGACCCTTCGTGAGAAGGTCGGGCAGATGCTCATGCCCATCGTCCTGGGGAGCTTCTCTCCGGAGGGTTCCGAGGGTCACCTGCGCATCCTGGAGTACATCGAGGAATACCATGTGGGGGGGATGATCGTCTCCGTGGGATCGCCCACGGAGGTGGCCGCCAAGCTCAACGACTTCCAGGGTCATTCCCGGCTCCCCCTCCTCATCGGAGCCGACCTGGAGACGGGAGCGGGATTCCGCTTCCGGGGCGCGGTCCAGATGCCGGGCACCATCCCCCTGGGAGGGGCGACGGACTTCCCGCGCCTCATGGCCCTGGGTGCGTCGGGAGACACGGCCCTGGCCTACCAGATGGGCCGGGTGACCGCGCTGGAGGCTCGCGCCGTGGGGGTGCACATGCCCTTCGCACCCGTTCTGGACGTGAACAACAACCCCGCCAACCCCGTGATCAACGTCCGGTCCTTCGGTGAAGACCCCGCGACGGTCGCCTCCATGGGGGCCGCCTTCGTGCGGGGCGTGCAGGAGCACGGAGCCGTCGCCACGGGCAAGCACTTCCCCGGCCACGGAGACACCGACACGAACTCGCACCTGGCCCTTCCGGTGATCCACCACTCGCGTGAGAGGATGGACTCGGTGGAGTTGTTGCCCTTCCGCGTGGCCATCGATGCCGGGATGGGGGCGGTGATGAGTGCCCATATCGGGGTGCCGAGTCTGAACGGGGGCGACGAGGATCCCGCGACGCTGGCGCCCGGCGTGTTGCGGACGCTCCTGCGTGACCGGATGGGCTTCAATGGGCTGGTGGTGACCGACGCCATGGACATGTACGCCATCGACCGGGGCTATCGGCGCCGTGAGGCGGCCGTGCGGGCCGTCGAGGCCGGGTCGGACATCATCCTCATGCCTCCTTCTCTCTCCGACGCCATCGACGGGATCGTGGACGCGGTGCGCAGCGGGAGGATTCCGGAGTCGCGCATCGACGAGTCGGTGAGGCGCATCCTCCGGGAGAAGGAGCGGTTGGGGCTCCACGAGGAGCGCACCGTATCCCTTCAGGACGTTCCCAGGAGCGTGGGGATTCCCGACCACGAGGCGGTCGCCCGGGAGATCGCCGAGAAGTCCATCACTCTGCTCCGCAACGAGCGCAACCTCCTTCCCCTGCGGGGGACCCGTTGGGCGTCCGTGCTCTCGGTGAGCTTCCGGCGGACCAGCGACGTTCTGGCCGGACGGTATTTCAACGCCCGCCTCCGCGAGACGTACGTCCGGCTCTCCACGGCCGAACTCACGGAGGAGACGTCGGCGGAACGGTACGCGGCCCTCCTCGCCGAGGCGGGGAGATCCCAACTCGTGGTGGTGGGCACGTACGTCACGGGTCTGTCCTACGTGGAGAACTCCATGGCGCTTCCCGCGGAGTTGGTGGATTTCGTCCGGGCGCTCGCGCGCGCCGGGGTGCCCCACGTGGTCATCTCGTTCGGGAATCCCTACCTGGTGGCCGACTTTCCCGGCGTTCGGGCGTACATGCTGGGTTGGAGCGGGTCGGAGGTCAGCCAGGTGGCGGCCGCGCGGGCGCTCCTCGGGGAGATCCCCATCCGCGGGCGTGCGCCCATCCGTATCCCTCCGTTGTTCGAACTGGGGGCGGGAATCTCCATGGACGCCAAGACCATTCCTACCGGTGGGAACTGAGATGAGACGGACGACCTTCCCCTTCGGGCCGACCCTGGTGGGCGCGGCGCTCCTCCTACTCGTGGCGTGCGGAAGGCCCGCGCCGGCGGGAGTCCCGGCTCCGTCCCGCGGGGCCGCCGCCCCGGAGGTCCCGGTCTTCGTCTCGGCGGAAGGACTGGACCGCGAGGCACGGGCCTGGGTCGACACGACGCTGGCGTCACTCTCCCTGCGCGACCTGGTGGCCCAGCTCGTGGTGGAGTGGATGCCGGGTGGGTACGTGTCCCCTTCCGCCCCGGACTTCGCGCCTCTGGAGGAGTGGGTGGCCCACGAGGGGATCGGTGGCGTGTCGCCGTCCATCGGGACCCCCCACGCATACGCCGCCAAGATCAACGCGCTCCAGGCCCGGGCCCGCATCCCGCTCCTGGTCACCGCCGACTTCGAGAACGGCGGGCCGGGAATGCGCATCAACGGGAGCTATGCCCTACCGTCGCTCCTCCCCCAGGGAGGTGGGACGGACTTTCCGCCCACCATGGCCTTCGGCGCCATCGGCGACGAGCGGTTCGCCTACGAGTACGGACGCATCACGGCCCGCGAGGCGCGCGCGCTGGGCGTGCACTTCCTGTTCGCTCCCGTTCTCGACGTGAACAACAACCCCGACAACCCGGTCATCGCGACGCGGTCGTTCGGGGGGGACCCGGAGTTGGTGGCCCGCATGGGCGCGGCTTTCGTGCGGGGTGCCCGGGCCGGGGGCGCCTTCACCACCGGGAAGCATTTCCCCGGGCACGGAGACACGGACGTGGACTCCCACCTCGGGATCCCCCTGGTCGTGGGAGACCGGGCGCGACTGGACGCGGTGGAGCTCCTCCCCTTCGTCCGCGCCATCCAGGAGGGAGTGGATGCCGTCATGACGGCCCATGTGTCGGTGCCGACGCTCCTGGGGTTGGGGGCCCCGCCGGCCACGCTGAGCCCCGAGTTCCTCACCGGTCTGCTTCGTGAAGACCTCGGGTTCGACGGAGTCCTCTTCACGGACGCCCTCACCATGAAGGCCATCGCCGACGGGTACGGGATGGGGGAGGCATCGGTACGCTCCCTCATCGCCGGGGCGGACGTCCTCCTCTCCCCGAAGGAGGTGGCGTTGGCCATCGACGCGGTGGTGGCGGCGGTGGAGGAGGGGAGGCTCACCCGGTCGCGTATCGAGGAGTCGGTTCGCAAGCTCCTGGTCCTGAAGGCTCGCCTCGGACTCCACGAGCGCCGTTTCGTGTCGTTGGACGCCGTGGACGGCGTGGTGGGGTCGGGAGCACACCTGGCCTTCGCCGACACGGCGGCCTCCCGCTCCATCACCCTTCCCCGGGACCGGGATGGGCTGCTCCCGCTCGACCCCGGCGCCGAGGAGACGCTCCTCCACGTGCGGTATGCTCCGTCCCGCTGGCTATGGGCGGGCCGCGCCTTCAGCGCCGGCCTGGCCGAGCGGGGGATCCGGGCGGTGGAGATCCCGGTGGACGAACGCACGGATTCCGCGGAGTTCGCCACCCTGGTGGAGCGCCTGGACGGCGTGGGTTCCGTCGTGGTGAGCGCGTATGTCTCCCCCGGAGCGGGATCGGGTCCCGACGCCGTCCCGGAGGGGCTGCGGAGCTTCATGGCGGAGGCGGTCCGCACGCATCCCACGGTGCTGGTTTCCCTCGGGAGCCCGTACCTCCTGGGAGCTTTCCCGGACGTGGGGAGCTACCTCGTGGCGTGGGGGAACCGGGAGGTCTCCCAGCGCGCGGCGGTCCGCGCGCTCTTCGGCGAGGCGCCCATAACCGGGAAGCTCCCCATCTCGCTCCCGCCGTTCCACCAGGTCGGTGAGGGACTCGAGCGGGAGCAGGTGGTGACGACCGGGGGGAGGGCGGCGGTGGTGGACGACCCCCTCGTGGCCGCCGGGATCGTCGCCCGGGGAGCCCGCGACCAGGAGGCGCCCGCGGTCACCGAGGTCGCCGCCGACTCGGTGGGGATGTCGGAGACCACGCTGGCGCGCCTCGACTCCCTCATCCTGGCGGGAATCGCCGACTCGGTGGCCTCGGGCGTTTCTCTGGCGGTGGGTCGCCACGGCCGTCTCGTACGTCTGAGAGGGTACGGCGAGCTGGCCTGGGGGAGCGGCCGCCCGGCCACGCCCACCTCGGTGTGGGACATGGCGTCGGTATCGAAGGTGGTGGGGACGACCACGGCGGCCATGATGCTCGTGGACGAGGGGAAGCTGGACCTGGACGCACCGGTGGTCCGCTACCTCCCCTGGTGGTCCCGGGGGGACGCGCGCAAGGAGGGTGTGACGGTCCGGCAACTCCTTCTGCACCGTGCCGGACTCACCCCGTTCCGCCGCTGGTTCTTCGAGAGGTCGGGCGTGCAGGAGTACAAGGACGCCGCCGCCGACGAGGCATTGGAGTACGAGCCCGGAACGCGGACATCCTACTCCGACATCGGGATCATGACGGTGGCCTGGGTCATCGAGGAGGTGTCGGGCCAGTCGCTGGACGCCTTCCTGGCGGCCCGGCTCTGGCGGCCGCTGGGGATGAACGACACCGGGTACCGGCCCCACCCCGAGCTCAAGCCGCGCATCGCCGCCACGGAGATGGACACGTTGTGGAGGGGCGGGATGGTATGGGGGCGCGTTCACGACGAGAACGCCGACGCCATGGGAGGCGTGGCCGGGCACGCGGGGCTCTTCTCCACGGCGGTGGACCTGTCCGTCTTCGCGCAGATGATGCTCGACGAGGGGTTCCTGTCGGCGTGCCGCACGGGCGAAGTGTCCGGTGGGCCGTGCCCGGTCACGCGGCGCGTGGATCAGCGGTTGGTGGACTCCGCCACCATCGAGCACTTCACGCACCGATACGACGGAACCGCCAGCCGGGCCCTGGGGTGGGACACGCCGACGGAGGGGTCGTCGAGCGGGGACTTCTTCACCGCCGAGGCGTTCGGGCACACGGGGTACACGGGAACGTCCATCTGGATCGACCCGGAGCTGGACCTGTTCGTGGTTCTTCTCACCAACCGGGTCCATCCCACCCGCGAGAACGGTAAGCACGTTCCCTTCCGGAGAGCCGTTCACGACCTGGCCGTGAACGCCATCACCGACGTGCGAATCACACCGAGGATACCGTGACGGGGGTGGGCAACACCGAGCGGTTGGAGAAGATCCCGGTCCGGATCCGTGCCGATCACGAGGAGTTGGACCGGGAGGTGGCGGGGCGTATCGCGGCGCTGATCCGGGCCCGGGCGGAGGAGGGAAGATCCGCGGTGCTCGGGCTGGCCACGGGGTCGACTCCCGTGGGAGTCTACCGCGAGCTCATCCGCCTCCACCGGGAGGAGGGGCTGGATTTCTCCAACGTGGTGACGTTCAACCTGGACGAGTACTTCCCCATGGATCCGGGGAGCATCCAGAGCTACCACCGCTTCATGCACGAGAACCTCTTCCGGCACCTGAACGTGCCGAGGGAATCGATCCACATCCCCCGGGGAGACCTTCGCCGGGAGGAAGTCGAAGCCCACTGCGTCGCGTACGAGGAGGCGATCCGCGCCGCGGGCGGAATCGACTTCCAGCTCCTGGGGATCGGCCGCAGCGGACACGTGGGGTTCAACGAGCCCGGGTCGGGGCGGGAGTCGCGCACGCGCCTCATCGCGCTGGACGCCATCACGCGGGGCGACGCGGCCTCGGATTTCTTCGGGGAGGAGAACGTACCGCCCGAGGCCATCACCATGGGGGTCGCGACCATTCTCGACGCCCGCGAGATCGTGCTCGTCGCCACCGGTGAGCACAAGGCGCTGGTGGTGCGGCGCTCCGTGGAAGGCGAAGTGCACGCTGACGTGGCCGCGACCTATCTCCAGGGGCATCGCAACGCCACCATCTATCTCGATCCGTCGGCCGCGGCCGAGCTCACCCGGGTGCGCACCCCCTGGGTGCTGGGGGAGATGGAGTGGACCGAGAGGGAGGAGGTCCGCGCCGTCCTGTGGCTCAGCAAGAAGACGGGGAAGCCCATCCTTCATCTGAGCGCGGACGACTACAGGGAGCACCATCTCTCCTCCCTGGTGCGCCGTCGCGGGATGGCGGGCGAGTTGAACGGGAGGGTCTTCAACGGCCTCATCGCCAAGGTCCGGGGGAAGAGCAAGCTTCCGGTGGGGCACCGCATCGTGGTGTTCTCTCCCCACCCCGACGACGACGTGATCTCCATGGGAGGGATTCTCCGGAAACTCACGGAGAACGGGAACG
>Ga0224501_10000371_pt1 | contig 37876 bp, 35 predicted proteins | sample SF_Oct11_sed_USG_4_FD_169105 | JGI IMG/M metagenome (GOLD analysis project Ga0224501, IMG submission 169105) | Sediment microbial communities from San Francisco Bay, California, United States - SF_Oct11_sed_USGS_8_1 | ecosystem: Environmental > Aquatic > Marine > Sediment | place: USA... | reverse complement strand
ATCGATGGAGCCGGCGAGAGCGACAAGATCAAGGGCCGCATCGATGAGATCCGTGTCTCCATCGACAAGTCCACCTCGGACTACGACCGGGAGAAGCTCCAGGAGCGTCTGGCCAAGCTCTCCGGTGGTGTGGCGGTGATCAACGTCGGTGCCGCTACCGAGACCGAGATGAAGGAGAAGAAGGCGCTGGTGGAAGACGCCCTCCACGCGACCCGCGCGGCCGTGGAAGAGGGGATCGTCCCCGGCGGCGGCGTGGCGCTCCTGCGGGCGCAGTCGGCGCTGGACAAGCTCACCCTCGATCGTGAGGACGAGCAGATCGGCGTCCAGATCCTGCGCCGTGCCCTGGAGCACCCCATCCGGCAGATCGCCATCAACGCCGGTGTCGAGGGAAGCATCGTGGTGGAGAAGGTCCGCGCGTCGAAGAAGGCATCCTTCGGATACAATGCGCAGACCGACGAGTACATGGACATGGTCGAGGCTGGAGTGATCGATCCCACCAAGGTGGTGCGGACCGCATTGCAGAACGCCGCGTCCATCGCGGGTCTCCTTCTCACCACCGAGGCGGTGGTGGTGGAGAAGCCCCAGGCCGAAGCCGCGCCGGCCATGCCGGGCGGCGGTATGGGCGGGATGTACTAAGCGGTCCGGTGACCGTGCCCGGCCCGGCCACCCGCGAGGGTGGCCGGGCCTTTTTTTCGTTCGCCGGAAGGGGGGGTGGACCCGCCATGGTGGGACTCCAGGAGCTTCACAAGACCGAGAGCCACGGTTCCGGATATACCGCCACTGCCATTCACTTCACCGAGCCGGAGTGTCGCCGGTGAGATCGGTCCCGTAGACTACGTTCCTGCACGCCCGCCTCCCCTCACCTTCCCGAGTCATCATGCGCCGACACCGTGCCCGTTCCGTGCTCTACCTCGCCTGTCCGATCGTGGCTCTCACGTCTCCTCTGCTCGCGCAGGACGCCCGACCTCGGCCGTTCGCCGAGATTCTCGGCACGGCGGCGGACACGGATTGGAGGACCGTCGACCCGGAGAACACGCTCTACCTCGAGCTTCCCGGCGGGCGGGTGGTGATCGAGCTGGCGCCGGACTTCGCTCCGAGACACGTCCAGAACATCCGCCAGCTGGTTCGGGCGCTGCGCTTCGACGGCGGGGCGATCGGCCGCTCCCAGGACAACTACGTGGTACAGTGGTCGGCGGTCGTGGACAGCATGGGTGGGCCGACCCCGGGGCAAGGGGTCGGAGCCCTTCCGGCGGAGTTCGAGGTGGCCTCCGGCGCACTTCCGTTCACCCCGGTTCCCGACGGAGACGTGTACGCTCCGGAAGCCGGTTTCACTCTGGGCTTCCCTGTGGGGCGTGACCCCGCGACCGGAACCACCTGGCTGGCCCACTGTTACGGCGTGGTCGGAGTCGCCCGGGGGAACGACCCCGGGTCCGGGAACGGCTCCGCCCTCTACGTGGTGATCGGGCACTCGCCCCGGCACCTGGACCGGAACCTTACCATGGTGGGGCGCGTCGTGTCCGGGATGGAGGTGCTCTCGATCCTCCCCAGGGGGAGTGGCAACCTGGGCTTCTACGAGGATCCACGGGATCGCGTGCCCATCCGGTCCATCCGGGTGGGCACGGACGTACTGCCGAACGAGAGGGAGGATCTGCGGGTCCTGCGCACGGACACACCGCTCTTCCGGGAGGTCATCGAGTCCCGGCGGCATCGCTCGGAGGACTTCTTCGTCCATTCGGTGGATCGCATCGAACTGTGCAACGTGCCGATTCCTGTGCGGTAGGGGTCGGGGCGAGTCCGGTGCCGTTGGGACCTGGCCACGCGTATCAATCGGATCTGGTAGCGACGGAAGGGCGCCGCGTGGGATCGAGGGTCACCCGTACTCCGAGATGCCGGGGTACGCGACTGCCGGTAGCCCCGCCGTCACCCTCCCGGCGGACCGTCCGGATGCGCCGTGCAGGCGGGTGGCTGCTCCACGGTCCAGGCCATCCCCGCGATCCGCCATCCGTCTCCCGTGAGAATCATGGTGAACGTGTCCACCCCGCAGTGGGACCACGCGCCCTCGACGTAGAGATCGTACGGCATCCAGACCAGGGCCACGGGACCGGATACCAACACCCGGGCGTCGAAGCCCCGCTCGACGATGTCCTCGGGGTCGATCAGTTCGCGGTAGTACTCTCGGGTCCGAGCGGAGTACCGCGGGCCGTTCTCGTCCGCGCGGGCGCTGAAGGTCATCCCCTCGGGTAGGAGAAGGGCCGCGAAGGATGCCCAGTCTTCGCGGGTGACGGCCTCCAGGGCTTCCTCTGCCACGGCGAGTACCGCCGCGTGCTCGTCCGGGGTCTGGGCCGCCAGGTGCAAATCGGCAACGACCGGCGACAGCGCCACCGTGAGGGCGACCAGGGCGGGGCGGGTGGGCGTCCTCATCCCACGATCCCCACGGCCAGCATGACGATCTGTTCTTCGAGGAGGGGAGAATAGCGGGCGATCTCCTCCGGGGCTCCCGCCATGACGGAGGCCATCTCCGGGTCCACGGCCATGAGCGCCGCCATCGTGGCCATGATCTGGCGTGTCTGCCGGCGGGAGTACGTTCCCGTGGCGAGGTAGGGTTGCCAATTTCCCCTGGCCGCCTGGGGCAACACGCCCATCAACCATTGGAGCTCCTCACCCATCAGGGCGAGGTCGACCGCCGCGCTGTTGATGCTGCTGGCCACGTCACCGGGCACTTCGGTGGACATCCCCGGCTGCCACATGCTCGTGGCGCGCTCACGGGCGTGCACGTCGAAGGCGGCCCGACCCCGTTCTCGGAGAGCACGTCCGAGCGCCATCCCGCAGGTGACGACCACACCCTCCCCATCCAGTGACTTCGCATGCTCCTCCACGTACCGGACCATGGCCGGGGCCGGGTCCTGAAGGACGAGTTCCCCCGCTTCACTCGCCATCATGGCGTTGGACAGGCGAAATACCCGGGCCAGCATGCGCGCGGCATCCCACTCACAGGTCTGGGCCCCGGCCCCGGCGGGAAGGACGGTGGCCAAGGCCAGAATGGACAGCATGGTACGGATGGTGACGTGCATCGATTCTCCTCGGATGTTCGGGACGCCGAGCGGCCAGCGACATGATCGTGGGGGACCGCGCGGTGCGCAATCGGGCCGCCGGACCCCGCGGCACGAAAGTTCTGGTGGCCCGCCCCCAGCGGGTGTATCCTCGAATCACGAGTCCCCCCCCCGCAGTCACGGAGGCCGCCATGAAGATCGAGGAGATCCTTCACCGCAAGGGCCGTGAGGTCGTCACCATCACCGAAGAGAAGACGATCCTCGATGCCGTCCAGGTGCTGGTGGAGCACAACATCGGCGGAGTCGTGGTGGTGCACGAGGGTCGCCCGGTGGGGATCCTCACCGAGCGCGACGTCCTGCGCGTCACCTCCCGGAACCCATTGGAATTGCACGCCATCCGGGTCAACGCGCTCATGACCCGCGACATGGTCACGGCCACCCCTGAGTCGGAACTCCATCAGGTCATGGAGGTGATGACGGAGCGGCGCATCCGGCATCTCCCGGTTCTCGAAGACGGCCGCCTCGTGGGGATCGTGTCCATCGGCGACCTGATGAAGTCCTGTCTGGTGAAGGCAGAGGAGGAGAACCTCCAACTCAAGGACTATATCCGCGGAGCCGTCTAGGGTGGTGTAGTCGAAGTCTGGTAGCGACCGAGGGAGTGTCCGCGTCCGCAGATCAAGGGGCGACGACGAGGAATAGCAGGGCTATTGCGAGGAGAAGCAACGCCGAGGTGCGGGATGCGGTCGCACCCGAATTGCAGGAGACTTCGGCTACACCACACCAGTGCGGGGGAAGACGGTTGGGAGGGGATCCGATAGGTTCTGATACCCGAAGGTGGTCGAATCAACCGCAGCCTGGTACATCCATGACCGATCGGAATACGCCCCTCGCCACCCCGGCCGACGTCGCCGGGTTGATGGACGTCCAGGAGGGATCGGTGGTGAGCCGGACCCTCGTGAAGAACCCGGGTGGATCGTTGACGCTGTTCGCCTTCGACGCCGGGGAGGGGTTGAGTGAGCACGAGACTCCCCACGACGCAGTGGTCCACGTCCTACAGGGTTCGGTGGAAGTGACCATCGCGGGCGACGCCCATCACGTCCGGATGGGAGAGGCACTTCACCTTCCTGCCGCCGTACCTCATGCGCTGGTGGCGCGGGAGGCGCTCAAGTTCCTCCTGGTGATGCTGCGCACCGGGTAGTTCCCCATCGGTTGCTGGACGGGACCTCCACGCCGATGTAGCATGATGCTGCGGGCGGGTCCGGGCGTCTCCACCCCGTGACTCGAAACGCCGCCGCCGTCCCCTCCCATGGCGCATTCGTCACATCACCGACCCGGGAGGCCGGATGAAGCGCTCGGTCCACTCACTGCTCCTCGTGCTGGCCGCCCTCTCCGCGGCAACTCGTCCGGTTACCGCTCAGGAGGATTTCCGGGCTCTGCTGGAAGCGAACGCGATCATCGACCAGAAGGTGTGGGTACCCATGCGCGATGGGGTCCGGATGTCGGCCGACGTGTACCGCCCCGCCACCGATCGTCCGGTGCCCATCGTGTTTTCCCGCACTCCGTACAACTTCAATTCGTGGAGGGACGGAGAGGAGAGTCAGCGGACCTACGCCGCGGCATGGGAGGCGGTGAGCCGGGGATACGCATACGTGGTCATGAACGAGCGGGGCCGGTTCTTCTCCGAGGGCGAGTGGGACATCCTGGCCCCCCCCACCACCGATGGGTACGACGCCTTCGATTGGATGGCGGCTCAACCGTGGTCCAACGGTAGGGTCGGAACGCTGGGCTGCTCGTCCACCGCGGAGTGGCAGATGGCGGTGGCCTCGCTCGATCACCCGGCCCACGGCGCCCTCGTCGCCCAGGGGTTCGGAGCGGGAGTGGGGCGGATCGGGAAGTGGTACGAGCAGGGGAACTGGTACCGTGGCGGGGCGGAGCAGATGCTCTTCTTCGCCTGGCTGTACGGGAACCAGAACAACCAACGCCCCATGTTCCCCCCCGACCTCTCGCAGGAGGACCGCGTCCGTCTGTCCCGGTACTTCGATCTGGCGCCGGAGATGCCGAGTGTGGACTGGTCGGAAGGGCTGGCCCATCTCCCCCTGGTGGACATCATGCGGAACGTACAGGGGCCGGAGGGCATCTTCGAGGAGATGATCAAGCGCACGCCCGACGATCCTGCCTGGTACCAGGGCGGGCTCTACCATGACGACATGCCCTTCGACAAACCGGCGCTCTGGTTCATGTCGTGGTACGACGTTTCCACGGGACCGAACCTCGCCCTCTTCAATCATGTCAGGGAGAACGCCCCGGACGCCGAGGTGCGCGAGAATCAGTACGCCGTGATCGCTCCCACGCTCCACTGCGCCTACAAGCGCGCCACCGAAGAGACCGTGGTGGGGGAACGGAGCGTCGGAGATGCACGTCTCGACTACGACGCGCTGGTGTACGGGTGGTTCGACCAGTGGCTGAAGGGGGAGGACAACGGCCTCACGGACACGCTTCCCCGGGTGCGCTATTTCACCATGGGTTCGAATCGCTGGCAAGCCGCTGATTCGTGGCCTCCCAGGAACGCGGAGATGGTCACGTACTATCTGGGAAGTGGGGGACACGCGAACACACGCCACGGTGACGGTGTCCTCTCCACCCGGGAGCCCACGATGGATGGGTGGGACGCGTTCACCTACGACCCCTTCGACCCGGTTCCGTCCCATGGGGGAAACGTGTGCTGCACGGGGAACGCAGTGCGAGGCGGGGCGCTGGACCAGCAGGAGATGGAGGACCGCCCCGATATCCTGGTCTACACCTCGGAGCCCCTGGACGAAGGGGTGGAGGTCACGGGAAGCATCGAGGTCACCCTCTTCGTGTCCAGCGATGTCCGGGACACGGACTTCACGGTCAAGCTCGTGGACGTCTATCCCGATGGCCGCGCCTACAACCTCGACGAGACCATCCAGCGTGCACGGTACCGCGAGGGGTACGACCGGGCGGTGTTCATGGAGGCGGGCGAAGTGTACGAGGTCGTGCTCGGCCCCATGTCCACGAGCAACCTCTTCGCAGCGGGACATCGGATCCGGATCGAGGTGTCGAGCAGCAATTTCCCGCGCTTCACCCGCAACCTGAACACCGGCGGCCGGAACTGGGACGAGACCGAGGGAGTGGTGGCCCACAATCGGATCCACCACTCACCTCGTCATCCTTCCCGGATCCGTCTTCCCATCATCCGGTAGGCCGGAAGACGCCGGAGGACGTCCGTTTCCCTCAGGCGAAGATCTCGTCGAAGATGGATGGAGGCGTGCGTCCGCCGGCCAGTTTCGTCTTGGCCGCGATCAACGCCGTCCGGAGTCTCTTCGCCACTCCGTCCGGATCCGCCTGGTGACGGCTCAGTACCAGGGTGCGCACCTGGGACACGACGTCGTGCGTCCCGTTGGAGTCCGCGGACATCCGCAGGGGGTCCATGCACCAGATCTTCCCCGAGTCGGTCACGGTGATGGAGGTCAGCGCCTGGTCCCGAAGGAGGACGGCCTCCGGCGAATCGCCCCGGGTCAGGTCCACCACCCGCGCCATGTTCACCAGTGCGTTGCCGAGGCCCCCGGTGTCGTCCCCCGTCAGCGCCGAGTCGAGCGAATCGTGAAGCGTCTCGACGTGAGGCGAGATCATCCAGATCCGCCACCGGCCCTCCTCCTTCGCCAGGAAGAGTGAGCGACCTTCGGGGATCAACTCGCGCGTGCCCACCCAGCCCCGTACCATGCCGATGAGTCCGTCACGACCTGCGGATTCGTCGCCATGGACCCAGTCGTCCGAGGTGTGGACGATCCATCCGCGGTTCGAACGGATCTCCGTCGCCCCCGCGGGAGCCCACGGCTGGGTCTCCCGGACCTGGGTCGTCTCGGACCCGTTCACCGCCGCGAGGACGGCGCGTCCGGTCACGGGCGGCCAGAGGTGCCCCGCCAGGATATCGGGTGCCCAGGGGATCAGTCGCTGGTCCGACTCATGGGTGACCACCGTCACGGTCCCGGCGTCGCGAGACTCGACCTTCGGGGCCACCGGTTCAGGGACCGGCTCGTAGTAGTCCTCCAGTGAGGCGTCCTTCGCCGCCGCCGCCTCCCATTCGACCATGGCACGATACAGCCCCTCCGCCGAATCGGGGCTCACCGGCATCTCCCCGAGGGCATCGTCCAGGAGCAACTGCCTGACGCGATCCGTCGCGAGCCGCACGCCCATGAGGAAGGTCTGCGTCACACCCGACCCGGTGGCGGCGGACGCCGGAATGATGGGGATGTCCCGGATGACCAGCGCTTCCGCGAGTTCGTCCGGACGTACCGCGTCATCCCGGTCCTGCTTGTTCGCCTGGAGGATGATCCCCACCGGCGCGGATCCGGCCATGGATGCCGTGGCCTCACGGAGTACCTGGATGGCGCGGCGGTTGTCCTCCATCGCGTCCTGCGTCGAGTCGGCGACGAAAACGACGGCGTCCGCCGTTTCGAGGAGGTATTTCCGCCGGCGAAGGAGGCTGGTCTGTCCAGGGACGCTCACCAGTTGGCACCGTACCGGACTCCCATCCACGGCGCCCCCGGAAAAATCGACCCAATCGAAGAACTCGGTGCGTCGGCCTTCGGATGCCGGACTGTCCAACTCCCCACGTTGGTGCATCCGCATCGACTTGCACAATTGTTGCAGATTCGTGGTCTTTCCTGCCTCCGGCGCCCCGTCATAGACGATGCGCACCACGATCTGCCCACTTTCTTTGTCTACGTAGGGCATTCCTGCCTCGAATCCAGAAAATACCAAAGGTTTCCCACCGCCCGACAGACGGCAGGCGTTACGCTCCCCGGGGCCCGGGCCACGTCGGTGCGCTGCGGATCCCCGATTCCACGAGAAGGATAACCATGAACGTGTGCAAGCGGCGTGCCGCACCGGGTTCCGGGAAGGCTCCGGTATCGACACCTTTTCGTTTTCGTCCCATGGGGTGTATGTTAGAGACTTATATGTAGAAGCGTTTCGTTCTCTACCCTCCACCCCTGATCGCGAGGTACAGTATGGCCAATGTAAACGATGTCTGTCGGGCGACCGTCGAGGACGTGTCCGACTCCCTCGCCTGTGGCGTCGTGGATCTGAACACCGGGATGTTCCTGGGTGTTCACCACATCGTCCCCCACTTCACGCAGGCCTACCTCGACGCGGTGGCCGCGGCGGCCGTCGACATGCTTCGTGGAAAGACCATCCGCCGGGTGGAGCAGCTCCTTTCGAAGCAGCGTGGCCAGGAAGTGATCAACACCACGAACGAAGTCTTCATGTCGTCCGACCACGTATTCCACTTCATGAAGGTCATGAAGGACAAGGACGCGGTCGTGGTGCTCGTGACCAAGACCACGTCCAATCAGGGGTCCGGCTGGGCCGCGGTGCGGAACTCCATCTCGGATTTCCAGGCCGCGATGTAGCTGTTTGCCCCCCTGGTCCATGTGGTTTCCCAGGCCTGCGGCGCCTTCCGACATCCTGATCGTCGGAGGCGCCGCAGACGGTTTGGAGTCCGGCCTCTTCGCCCTCATGGCCGACCCCAAGGCGGAGGAGTGGCCGGATAGGGTGGGCGTGGTGGGGGGCGTGGACGGGTCGGCGAAACACACCACCCGCCTCCTCGAAAGTTCGAACTGGGTCATCAAGACCGATCTCGCGCACGTCGCGCCCGACCCCGGACAGTTGCGCGCCCGGAGCGAGAGTCTGGTCGAGATGGCAGGAAAGACCGACCTCTGGCACCCCAAGAAGGTGTGGTTTCTCATGAGGGTGGCCGACGGATGGTTGCCGGCCAGCGCGTGTCCGCGTTTGCGTACGCTCCGGGACGTCACCGAATGGTCGGAAAAGATCACGCGGTGGACACGCATGATCGAAATGGGCTTGGAGACCACCGGAAAGTTCGGGATCCACCTCGATCTGAATCCATCCAACTTCGGCTTCGAGGAGAAGGGTTCTTCCCGCCTCTACTATCTGGACGACGAGTACTATCAGCCCCACGGGTTGGTGGATTTCGGCGAAGCCGTGGTGGCCCGGATTCCCGAGGAACCGCAGGCGTCGGAGGACGAGTGGAGCGTCTGGGGTGGACAGCTTCAACAGGTGCTGAATCGGTTCTGTTCCGGCGTGGACGACTTCATGAAATTCATGGACGGGATCCGTGGATACCCCCAGGTCGAAGAGTTCCGGGGGCGCCGGACCGCTCTTCTCGAGGGGTTTTCGCAGGGCCATCCGCTCCTCGATCCGGTGGAACGGAAACGGAGGCGGGAGGCCGAGGCCGGGAAGGTCGCCCGGATCGGTCCGCGTACGACCATGGTGTTCTCGGATGCGCACGCGAACCTTCCGGCGTTGGAGGCGGTCCTGAAGGCCGCGAGTGACCTCAAGGTGGACGACTACCTCTTCCTGGGAGATGCGGTGGGATATGGCCCCCATCCCCGAGAGGTCATCGACCGGATCACGGCGTTGCCGGGACTGGTCGCCATCAAGGGGAACCATGATCACGCCATCGCCACGGGTGAGATGGAGGATGGCGCGAACCGGATCGCGGTGGCGTGCGCCGAATGGTCGCACGCCGAGCTCGACGCGGCGCATCGGGAGTGGTTGGGAGGGCTTCCCCTGGAGTACCGCGTCGACCCGGTGATCGCCGTTCACGGCGCTCCGGTCGATCCCCAGCGATTCTACGGATACGTGTACGAGTTGACGTACAAAGTGAACCTGGAGCACCTCGAAGGCCAGGGTCTGTCACTCTGCTGGTACGGCCACACCCATGTCCCGTTCATCCACCGGAAGCGTAGGGAAGGGGAGTGTGAGAAGCTCACCCCCAGTCCCATGAAGCTCATGGAGCCCGATCAGGTCGTCCTGGTCAATCCGGGCTCCGTGGGGCTGCCCCGGGACGGCGATCCCCGGGCGTCGTTCGCCATCTACGATTGGGACTCGGGAGTGGTGACCTTCCATCGGGTTTCCTATCCGATCCACCTGACCATCGCCGCGGTCAACAAGGCGGGACTCCCCGACGATCTGGTGTATCGCCTGGAGGTAGGCAGGTAAGGAGCGCCCGCGCCACGGCGCGTTGGAGGGGGCCCACGTCGGGGTAGTACCCATCGGCGTCCAGCCCGGCGTGCTGCCGGTTCGTGAGGAGCACGACGGCGAGATCTCCACTCCGGGCCCCCAGCACGAACGTACCGGTGAACCCGGTGTGGGCGAAGGATCCCGCCGGCGCGTACGCCGGCGTCAGCCACCCCAACGCCTGCTCATCCCCGGTGGACTCGAGGAACGTCTCCACGGTGCCGGCGGTCAGGTATCGACGCCCCCCGTACACGCCGCCGTCGAGAAGGAGCCGGACGAGGATGTGGAGGTCGTCGGCGGACGAGAAGAGCCCCGCGTGCCCCGCCACCCCTCCGAGGGCGTGGAAGGCGTTCCCGTCGTTCACCTCTCCCTCCAAGGTGTGGCGTCTCCACCCGTTCCACGCCGTGGGATCTTCCGGGATGCGGTACCCGAAGGCCGTGTCGTGCACCATACGGTACTCGTACGGGTTCCCGTGCGACGTGGCCGCGAAGTGCGTCGGCGTCGTGTCGCGAAGCGAGGCCGTGGGGCGGAATCCCGTGGACCGCAGGCCCAGGGGACGGTAGAGCTCGTCTGCGAGGTAGGTGTTCAGATCCGTCCCGGTCACGCGCTCGACCACCGAGCCGAGAAGGATGAACCCGAGGTCCGAGTAGTGGCGCGATTCACCCACGGGCCACTCCAGCGGAAGGTCGCGGACGTACGCGTAGGCTTCGTCGGCGTCTTCCGCGTGGTAGTAGATCGGTTTCCACTGGGAGAACCCCGCGCGGTGGGTCAGGAGGTGTCGGATGGTGACCGACTCCTTGCCCCCGCCGCGAAAATCGGGGAGATAGGTCCGCACCGGAGCATCCAGGTCGATCTCGTGGCGGTCCACCAGGAGCATCACGGCGTAGGTCGTCGCCATCACCTTGGTCACCGACGCGAGGTCGAAGACGGCGTCCCGGGTCATGGGGTAGGGATCGGCGAGTATCTCGACGGGTGTCTCGGGAAGCGGGGCGTCGGCGTGGGCGCGATACTGGCCGCTGGAGAAGTCGAAGACACGCCTCCATCCGTACGCGCGTGCGAGGACCACTTCGTCCCCCCGGGACACCAGGAGGACGGCTCCGGGGATGCGCCCACCCTCCACCCACTCCGCCACGAGGGAATCGGCCGTTCGGACCCCGCGGCCCATTTCCTGGCCCGCGGCGCACCCGCACAGGGTGGCCGTGAGACACGAGAGGGCCAGCGCCGAGGAAGTCAGCGTGCGCGACTCAGGCACGGAGACCGCGGCGCGTGCCGGGGCGGCGGCGTGATGCATCGTCCCCCGATCCCGTCCGATTCCGCGGGGCTCGTTCGTTCTGACGGAGACATCCATCCACGGCTCGGGGAGTCATCATGCGCTCGGCATTCTTCTTCCTCTTTCTCTCCATGTCCTCCCTCACCGGGTGCCGGAACGTCTTCGGTCCCGCCGAGGAAAGAGTCCTCGGGGTCATCGAATTCCATGCGGACTCCGTGAAGGTCGACGTTCCCGACTCGGCCGTCGCCTCGGTGGCGTTCCAGGTGGCGGTGACAACGTACGGCGGCGGGTGCGTCCGGCAAGGGGACACCGAGGTCGCGATCCAGGGGCTCCAGGCCAGGGTGACCCCATGGGACATCGAGACCGTCGAGAAGGACTGGCCGTGTCCCGACATGCTCCGTTTCTTCGTCCACGTGACGTCGGTCCGGTTCGATGCCCCGGGGGATGCGACGGTGGTATTCCGGGGCCTGGCGCTGCCCGCCGACTCGGTGATCGAACGTTCCTTTCCGGTGGTGGTATACCAACCCACGGGCTGAACTCGGACAGGAGGTGAACCGTGGCTGATCCCTCGACGGCGAGCACGGTGGCCGACGTGGAGTCCATCGCTGGATGGGTTCTGTACGACGGCGGGTGCGGGTTCTGTTCGTGGTGGGTACCCCGGTGGGAGCGAACGCTGGCGCGCCGGAGCTTCCGCATCGCCTCCCTCCAGACGCCCTGGGTCCGGGAGCGTGTCCGGATGGACGACGCCGAGTTGTTGAAGGACATCCGGCTCCTCCTGGCCGACGGGACCCGTCTGGACGGCGCCGACGTATATCGGCACGTCATGCGGCGGATCTGGTGGGCCCGGCCCGTCGCCTTCTTCGCGTCCCTGCCGGGGCTCCGCCGTCTGTTCGATGGCGGGTACCGGGCCTTCGCCCGGCACCGCCTCGGTGTGTCGCGGGCCTGCGGCCTCCCGAATCACCGCCTCGCGCCGTGAGGCCGTTCCTCACCGCCGAGTGGCGTTCCCTGGTCATCCTCAACTACCGGGTCGACGACGAACTCCTGCGGGAGCGAGTTCCGGCGGGTACCGAGTTGGACCGATGGGATGGGAGCGCGTTCGTCAGCGTGGTCGGCTTCCTCTTCCGGAACGTGGCGATCCGGGGAATCCCGGTCCCCTTCCACCGGCATTTCGAGGAGGTGAATCTCCGCTTCTACGTTCGCCGGAGGGTGGCCGGGGAGTGGCGGCGCGGAGTCGTCTTCATCCGTGAGATCGTCCCGAAACGACTGGTGGCCGCTGTGGCCCGGGGACTCTACCACGAGCCGTACGTGACCCGGCCCATGCGCTACCACGTCGTCGCGCCCGGGGTGGGGAGCGAGAGTGGATCCGTGGCCTACTCGTGGCGGGTCGACGGGAGATGGCAGCGTGTCGGCGCGTCCATCTCCGGGCCGCCGCTCCCCCTCGCCGACGGTTCCGTGGAGGAGTTCATCACCGAGCACTACTGGGGGTATACCGCCCTCCCCGATGGGTCCACCCGGGAGTACCGGGTGGACCATCCACCGTGGAGGGTGTGGTCCGCGGGCGATCCGTACTTCGCGTGCGACCTCGAGAAGGTCTACGGGCCCGAACTCGCCGTCCCGTTGCGGTCCGTCCCCCACTCCGCCCTGGTGGCGGAGGGCTCACCGGTGTCTGTGTATCCCGGTGTCGGGCTCCTTGACGATCCGGTTCAACGCCAGGGACACGAGTGAGATCACGATGCTCCCCCAGATCGCGGACCACAGCCCCGCCACCACCAGGTGCGAGGTGAGCTTGGCGGTGAGAAGGAGCATCAGGCCGTTCACCACGAACGTGAACAGCCCGAGGGTGAGGATCAGCAGAGGGATGGAGAACAGCATCGCCACGGGGCGGATGAGGGCGTTCACGATTCCGAAGACGAGGGCCACGAACAGGGCGCTACCCACTCCTCCGGTGAGGCGGATTCCGGGAAGGAGGAAGGCCGCGGCGGCCACCGCGAGCGCCGTGATCACCAGTCGTGTTGCGAAATTGCGCATGGAATTCCTCGTTGTCGAATAGATGCGCCGGTCGGGCGACTCCCCTACTCTAAGGACCGGAGCGCGCTCGGAGAACTCATCGGCTTCGAGAGCCCCTACGTGGAGACGGACCGGGACGTGTCAGGCGCCGTCGCTCCACACCCTCATCGACACAGTGAGAGGTGGGCATGGCGGAAGCGCGGGACAACGAATCACTCGAGCATCGAGTCGCTGCACTCGAACGATCCGTGGCGGTATCGGTGATGTACTGGGCACTGGCCTGGAGGTCTCCCGCCTCACCGAGGCTCCGGAGGTGGACGTCATCTGGCGCATCCTCCTCTTCATGGGATTCGGGGGGGCGTTCCTGATGCTGAGCTACCTCATCCGGGGGAAGGAGCGTCGGTGACGGAGGCCTTCTTTCCGGTACTCCTCGTGTGCCTGACGCTGGTGGGAGCGGGCGTCATCGAGATGGCGCGGGGGTCGTTCCGGGAACTTCTGGGCCCCGCGGTCCGGTTCCTCACGCTTCTGGCCGGGACCGCCACGGCGGCATTCCTCCTCCCCTCGGGCGCGCTCTCCCTCGCCGCGCTCGTGGCCGGCGGGAGCGGTCTGGCGTTGGGCGTGGCCGCGTGGGACGTCCGGCGCGTGGCGGCAGGGAGGAGTCGGAGCCTGCAGATCGAGGCGAGCAGGCTGGACGCGGAGTTCCCGGGAGCCGGCCTCCTCCACCTGCACGACCGGGTGGACGCCCTCACCCGGCCATCGCCGCGGAATGGCGCTGGACTGATTTCCCCATGGATTCCGGCTCTCGCCTCCGTCGGGTTCCTGGGCTTCGGGGTCGTGGAGGGGAGTGTCGCCCTCGCCTCCGTGGGTCTGTCCGCCGTGCTTCTCCCCTTCGTGCAGGTGGTCCGCCGGTACCTGGCCAGGAGGGAGGTGGACGGCGTGAACGAGCGGATCCGACTTCGAGCCGCCGCGCCGAGTGCGACCATGCCGCCGTCGGGCGATGCCCCCATGCTGTCCTCGGGAGGGGACGATCTCGGGGAGGAAGTGGCCACGGAAGGGGCGTAGGCCCTCGAGGAAGCCCGAGCGGTGGCGGTTTTCGGAGTGGTACGCCCCTTGCCCTCCTGGAGGTCAGGCACCTCACGCCCTTCCACACGGGAGTACCCATGGCCATCCTGGATCGCAGGACCAGAGTATCCGGAGAGATCCCCACCTCTTCGGTGGCGGACATCGCCTTCCTCCTTCTGGTGTTCTTCCTGGTCACCACCGTCTTTCCCAAGGACCGCGGACTCGCTCTCGTGCTTCCGACTCCCGTGGAGGCGCCCGTGCCGGCCCGCAACGTGCTGCATCTCCTGATCCAGTCGGACGGGGTCGTGGAAGTCCGCCGGGGCGACAGCGACAAGAGCGTACGGATGGCCGCCGCCGCAGTGGAGGATCTCTGGAGGATGGAGGTGGTGGAAAACCCACGCCTCATCGCCGCGGTGAAGACGGATCCGAACGCCCCCTACCGGCGCATGGTGGACGTCCTGGATGCCCTCCACTCCGCCGGGGCTCGGCGGGTGTCACTCCAGGTGATCGAGCGATAGCGGAGCGCCTACCAGGTCCGGCCCCGGCGCAGGTATTCCGTGGCTTCGTCCCGGGAGACGGGGGCGGAGTAGAAGTACCCCTGGGCGCACTCGCAGTGGAGTTCACTCAGGGCTTCCGCCTGTTTGCTCGACTCCACCCCTTCGGCCACGACCCGCATTCCGAGGTCGTGGCCGAGGTCCACGATGGTCCGGATGAGCCCACGGTCCCGCGGAGAGTCGTTGACCCGCGCCACGAAGGATCGGTCGATCTTCACGCTGTCGGTGGGGAAGCGGTGGAGGTAGCTCAGTGAGGAGTATCCTGTCCCGAAGTCGTCGATGGAGAGGCCGACGTCCAGCGACTTCAACTCGCGAAGCGTCCCCACCGTGCTTTCCGCGTTCTCCATCATGCTGCTCTCGGTGAGCTCCAGATGGAGGAGGTTCCCGGGCGCCCCCGCGTTCTGGAGGGTATCCTTCACCCGGGCCACGATGTCGGGGCTGGAGAACTGCCGGCTGGCCACGTTGACCTGCACGGGGATGGGGCGGCCCACCGCGGGATCCCGCGTCCATTCGGCCACGGTGCGAGCGACCTCCTCCATGACCCACCACCCGATGGGGATGATCAGGTCCGTGTCCTCCGCGGTCTGGAGGAACTCCACGGGGTGCAGGAACCCACGCTCCGGATGATTCCAGCGCAGGAGCGCCTCGAAGGCGTAGAGGGAACCGTCGTTCAACCAGACGATGGGTTGATAGAAGAGCTCGAACTCCCGACGGTCCAGGGCATGCCGCAGGTCCGTCTCCAGCCGGAGGATGCTCACGGCCTCGTGGTGCATCCCGGTGTGGAACACCTCGTGCAGACCCCGGCCCTTCTCCTTCGCCTTGTACATGGCCAGGTCGGCGTCCCGCAGGATCTCCTCGGGGTGACGGTAGACGGAGGAACTCATGGCGATTCCGATGCTGGCCGACATGAACACCTCGTGCTCGCCGATCAGGAACGGCTCGTTGAGTGCTTCCTGAACCCGCTGGGCAACGCCCACGGCCACGTCACGATTGGCGTCCTCGAGGAGCATGGTGAACTCGTCCCCACCGAGCCGGGCCACCGTGTCGCCCGGGCGGAGGTTGTCCTGGAGACAGCGGGCCACCGCCATGAGCAGCTGGTCTCCCACCATGTGGCCCAGCGAGTCGTTCACCACCTTGAACCGATCGAAGTCCAGGAAGAGCACCGCAAACGGGGTATGGGGCTCCCGGGTAGCGCGCTTCAGCGAAAGCCCGAGGCGATCCATGAGGAGCGCACGGTTGGGGAGCTTGGTGAGCTTGTCATGGAGGGCGTCGTGCACGAGACGGGCCTCGGCTTCCTTCCTTTCCGTCACGTCACGCGCGTTGATGACGATTCCCTTGACCGAGGGGTCGTGCAGGAGGTTTCGGGCCACGGCCTCCAGCGCTCGCCAGTACCCGTCCCTGTGCCGGAAGCGCACCTCCGTGCGCGCGGTGTTGTCGGGGGCAGACATGATGGAGCGGAAGTCGTTGAACGCCTGCGAGAGATCCGACGGATGGAGGTAGTCGAAGATCCGGCGGCCCACCAGCTCTTCCGGGTGGTAGCCGAGCACTCTGTGGACCGACGGGCTTTCATAGAGGATGATCCCCTCACCGTCGATCAAGGTGATCGTGTCGCTGGCATGCTCGATGAGTGAACGGAATTTCTGCTCACTTTCCCTCACGGCCAGCTCGGCGCGCTCCTTTTCCGTGATGTTGTCGATGATCCCCTGGTATCCCAGGATCTCGCCCGACTCTCCGAGCCAGACGGAGCTGGACAGGAGGCACTCCATCTCCGCACCCTGCGTATCCTTCAACCGAACGGGATAGTCGAGCACCGAACCACTGCGCTCCACCTCCTTGCGAAAGCTCTCGCGCGCCGCCGGATCCACGTAGAAGTCCTGAGCATTGTGCGAGGTCATCTCCTCTTCGGTGAAATTGAAGAGGGCGAGGGCGGCGGGGTTGGCCGCGAGGAAGTACCCGTCGCGGCTGGTCAGGTAGATGGGCTGGCGCGAGTCTTCGAACAGTCTGCGGTACCGCTCCTCGCTCTCCTTGAGGGCGGCCCGGGCCCGCGTCTGCTGGGTCACGTCCCGGAAGCTCCACACCCGCCCGGCTATGGCGTTGTCGAGGAGGTAGGGACGGGAATACCGCTCGAACACCCTCCCGTCGGTCAGCTCGATGGTATCCAGGCTCTTGCGTGTGGGGTGGTCGTACAGCTCACGGACCTTCGCCGTGAAGGTGTCCGGATCCCTCACCTTGCTGGTGGCGACCTTCAACGCCTCGTTGTCGTCCCCGTGGCTGAGCGTGGCCGGCGAGATCCCCCACATCCGGGCAAAACGCCGGTTGTAGCGCACAATCTGGCCGAACACGTCCACCACCAGAATCCCGTCGGCCGTGGCGTCCAGCGCTGCCTCGAGGAAGGAAAGGGAGTCCGCTTCACGCATGATTGCAGTGTATCCCCGTGTCTCCGGTCCGTTTGAAGTGGTGTCGGTCCACGATGCGGCCGCCCGCTCCCAGCGCGGGAGCGTATCATCACGCCCTGGCCGTCGCAAGGAACGTGCCTGGATGGGGGCGTTCTCCGCGCACCCCGGGCCCCGGACGCCCCTTATCCTCCCTCCCATGCCCGGTTACCTTGTGTTCGACGACTCCAGACGACCACCGCAGGTCCATCAACCCGCAGCACGTCATGTCCAGCGATCAGATCCGAATCACGCTCCCCAACGGCGACGTACTCGAACTTCCCGCCGGCTCCACGCCGGGCGAGGTCGCGGCCCGCATCGGGCCCGGGCTGGCCAAGGCGGCCGTGGCGGCCGTGATCGCGGGAGAGACCGTGGACCTCATGCATCCCCTCCACGAGGATGCGGCCATCCGGATCCTCACCGACCGCGACGCGGAGGCTCTGGCCGTGCTGCGACACTCGGCGGCGCACATCCTGGCCACCGCGGTCCGCGAATTGCGGCCCGGCGCGGGGATCGGGTTCGGTCCCGCCATCGACGAAGGGTTCTACTACGACTTCGACGTGGACGAGCCCTTCACTCCGGAAGACCTGGCGGTGTTCGAGAAGAAGATGGAGGAGGTGATCGCGGCCGATCACCCGTTCCTTCGTCGGCGTGTGAGCAAGGAGGAAGCGCGAGGCCTCTTCCAGGACGACCCGCTCAAGCTCGAACGTCTCGAGGAGTTCAGCGACGACGAGGTGATCACGGTCTACGAAGACGGCCCCTTCCTGGACCTCTGTCGGGGGCCGCACGTGCCCAGCACCGGACGGCTGAAGCATTTCAAGCTTCTCAGCGGGGCGGGTGCGTACTGGCGGGGAGACGAGAAGCGGCAGATGCTCCAACGCATCTACGGTACGGCCTTCTTCAAGAAGGACGATCTCGCCGAACACCTTCATCGCCTCGAGGAGGCCAAGAAGCGCGACCATCGCCGGCTCGGGCGGGAGCTGGACCTCTTCAGCACCGACGAGCGGGTGGGTCCGGGGCTCATCCTCTGGCACCCCCGGGGCGCTCTGGTGCGGATGGAGATCGAGAACTTCGAGCGTGAACTGATCATGCGCCACGGGTACGAGCTGGTGTACACGCCCCACGTGATGAGCGAGCGCCTTTTCGAGATCAGTGGTCACCTGGCCAATTTCGCCGAGAACATGTTCGGGGCCATGGAGGTGGAGGGCGCCCGGTACCGGCCCAAGCCGATGAACTGCCCGGGGCACATCGCGGTGTATCAGAGCAGGCAGCGTTCATACCGGGATCTTCCCATCCGGATGGCGGAGTTCGGCACGGTCTACCGATACGAGCGCAGTGGGGTGCTCCATGGGATGTTGAGGGTCCGCGGGTTCACCCAGGACGACGCCCACGTCTTCTGCACCCCGGACCAGGTCCCCAACGAGATCGAGCGGCTCCTGGACCTCGTGGACGAGATGCTCCGCGCGTTCGGGTACCCCTACACCGTGGAGCTGGCCACCAAGCCCGAAAAGGCCCTGGGCTCCGACGAGGAGTGGTCGAGGGCCGAGGCGGTTCTGTCCGACACGCTCAACGGGCGCGGCGTGGAGTTCGAGATCGACGAGGGGGGAGGCGCGTTCTACGGGCCGAAGCTCGACTTCAAGCTCATCGACGCCATCGGTAGGAAGTGGCAGGGCCCCACGGTTCAGCTCGACTTCAATCTTCCGGAGCGGTTCGAGCTCGAGTATGTCGCGGAGGACAACCAGAACCACCGGCCGGTGATGCTCCATCGTGTCCTCGTGGGCTCCATGGAGCGCTTCGTGGGCGGGCTGATCGAGCACTACGCCGGCGCGTTCCCCACCTGGTTGGCACCCGAGCAGGTGCGCGTCCTCCCCATTTCGGAGCAGTGGGAGGAGAGCGCCGCCGACCTGGTCGAGAGGCTGGAGGCCGCGGGGGTGCGCGCGCATCTCCAGGCGCGGGAGACGTTGAACTACCGCATTCGCGAGGCCGAGACCCTCAAGATCCCCTACATGGGCGTGGTCGGGGAGCGCGAAGCCGAGAACGGTACCGTGGCGGTACGGCGCAGGGGCGCAGGCCGCAAGCAGGAGGTCATGGACCGCCAGGCCTTCATCGACCAGGTGGCGTCGGAGGTGCGCTCGCGGGCTCTCGGGTGAGCCGGCGTCGGACGGTGACGGCCAGGTAGAGGGCGAGTCCCGCCACGAACCCCACCCTCCACGGGACATCCGGGAGCAGGGCGCCGGAAAGGGCGTGTTCCCGAACGGATTCCAGCACCGTGATGGTGGTGAGAAGAGCCATGAAGGCGGGATGGTCCCGGTCGAGGGCGGCACCGAACCGGAACTCCTGGGACGAAGGGACCCAGCTTCCCGGGCGCGGGAAGAGTCGGGGAGTCCGTCGCTTCCACACCTGGAAGGCATCGCCGAAGCGCTCTTCCAGGAACGCCTCCTCAGCCACCAGGATGATCCGGTGGTAGGCCCACCAGGCCACCGCGGTGGCCGAGATCACCGCGGTGGAGGCCGTGAACGCTGAGGCCCCCACCCAAAGCAACCCGTTCGCCAGATAGAGAGGGTGACGCACCAGCGAATAGGCCGCCGTGGTGTTGAGGGAAGCGGCGCGGAAGAACCGTGTCGTACGGCCGGAAGTCCCGGGAGGCACCGTTCCCAGCACCCACCCCCTGAGGAGGATTCCGGCGGTTCCCAGCGCTCCCCCGGCGAGCCGCCAACCCGGGAGACATCCCGGGGAGCCGGACGGGAGGGGGTCGTGGTGTACGACCCATGCCAGGACGCCGCCCAGGGCCAGGGGGAGGTACCCACGCCGACGGAAGATCCATTCGCCTGCGGAGCGGGCGACGGACCTGTGCGGCGGGACGGGAGTCGGCATGACGAGGTGGCTTCGGGTCGGCGCGTGGAGTCGGGAGGTGCCCGGGGCTCCAAGGTACCACTCCGCACCATGGAAGAGGGAGGCCGCGTAGCCGCGGGGGCCCGTTGACCTCGTCGGAGGAATCCCACATCTTTCCGGACCGTTCAAGTGGACGGATTCAATCCGGAAGTGGTCCGCGATGCCGGCGGGCCCACCTCGGGGGTCGAAGTGGAGATCCACCTGGGTCGCGAAGGGCACGCGCCGTGACGCAGTCACCCGCGAACCCCTGGCCGCGGCCCGAGAGTATTCTCGGGCTTTTCGCGTTCCGGTACCCGCTGTGGAAGGAGGAAGGGAGATCAGCGACAAGCGAGTGCGCGTCAATGAGCAGATCCGGATCAGTCCGATCCGGCTGATCCAGGACGACGGCGAACAGATCGGAATCGTCTCCATCGACGAAGCCCGCGAGAGAGCGACGGAGCGGGGGATGGACCTGGTGGAGGTGGCTCCGGAAGCCCGGCCACCCGTGGTCAAGATGATGGACTACGGGAAGTACCGGTACGAAGCGCAGAGGGCCGCCCGCGAGGCGAGGAAGAAGCAACACACGATCCGGGTCAAGGAAGTGAAGTATCGGCCCACGATCGAAGACCACGATTACGACTTCAAGACGGGACACGCGCGTCGGTTCCTCGAAGAGGGGAACAAGGTGAAGCTGACCATGATGTTCCGGGGCCGGCAGATCACCCACCCGGAGTTGGGCCTGGAGGTCCTGCAGCGGGTGACGGCGGATCTGGCCGATGTCGGAAAGGTCGAGCAGAACGCCAACTTCGAGGGCCGCACGATGTCGATGGTGATCGCGCCACTGAAGTCCAAATAGACCTCCGGCCGAGTCCGGGGGACACCCACGGGGCCAGGGAAGTACAGGAGAGAATTCGATGCCGAAGATGAAGACCCACAGGGGAGCGGCCAAGCGCCTGTCCCGCACCGGATCCGGCCGGATCCGGCGGAACAAGGCGAACAAGAGCCATATCCTCACGAAGAAGACCCGGAAGAGGAAGCGGGGATTGCGGCACGGGACGCTCGTTGCCAAGGTCGACGAGGGTCGGGTGAACCGCATGCTTCCCTACGGCGGATAAGGAGGGCGAACCATGCCTCGAGTAACTACCGCCGTTGCGCGGAACAAGAGAAAGAAGAAGCTGTTCAAGGCCGCGAAGGGGTATTTCGGCGGCCGCAAGAACCTCTATCGCACCGCGAAGGACGCGGTGGAGAAGGGGTGGGAGCACGCCTACCGCGACCGCAAGAAGAAGAAGCGGAACTTCCGTGCCCTGTGGATCGCGCGGATCAACGCCGCGGCGCGTGAGCACGACATGTCGTACTCCCGGTTCATGAACGGACTCAAGGAGGCCGGGATCGAGCTCGACCGCAAGGCGCTCGCCGATCTGGCCGTCCACAAGCCCGAAGCCTTCGCTGCTCTGGTCGAGCAGTCCAGGGGTGGGCTGGCGGCCAAGGCGGGTTGAAGATCGACCCGAGGTCACCCTTGGACTTCGAAGCACGGCGAGGGCCCCGCGCAACCGCGGGGCCCTCGTTGTTTTCGGGGCTTTTCGCTCCATATCGGGTCTGATAGGTTTTTGGCCTGTACGGCCCCACGCCCACTCGTCACGCCATCCTCATGACCGACCCCAATCCACTCGCATCCCTGAAGACCCTCGAGGAAGAGGCCCTGGGGGCCATCTCCGGCGCCACCGACGCGGGAGAGGTCGAGGCCATCCGCATCCGCTTTCTCGGGCGCAAGGACGGAAGGATCTCCGCGTTGCTCAAGGGGCTGGGTGGCCTCTCCGCGGAGGAGCGCCCCGTGATCGGACAGGAGGCGAATCGGGTCAAGGGTGTGGTCCAGGCTGCCCTCGACGCGAAGGAGGGGGAGCTGGCCGGTCCCGCCGCGTCCCAGGAGTACGACCTGACCCTCCCGGCCCGGGGAGTGTGGCGCGGAGCGGCGCACCCCATCTCCCAGGCCATGGACGAAATCTGGGGAATCTTCCGGGACCTCGGGTTCACGCGCGCGCGCGGCCCCGAGGCGGACACGGAGTGGTACAACTTCGTGGCGCTCAACACGCCGCTGGACCATCCGGCCGCCGACGAGCAGGACACCCTGTATCTGCAGGACTCGGTTCTTCTGCGTAGTCACACCTCTCCGGTACAGGTGCGCACCATGCAGACCCACGAGCCGCCCATTCGCATCATCGCGCCCGGGTGGGTCTACCGGCGGGATACCTATGACGCCACGCACACACCCGCCTTCATGCAGATCGAGGGTCTGGTGGTGGACGAGGGGATCAGCTTCGTGGACTTCAAGGCGACGCTGGCGGAGTTCGCGCGTCGATACTGGGGACCCGGCACGCAGGTCCGCTTCCGGCCCTCCTTCTTCCCGTTCACCGAGCCGTCGGCGGAGGTGGACGTGAAACGTGTGGTCACCCGCGCCGACGGGACCCGTGAGGAAACGGACTGGCTGGAGATCATGGGGGCCGGGATGGTGGATCCCGCGGTCCTCGAGAACGCCGGGTACGACTCCGAGCGCTACACGGGATTCGCCTTCGGGATGGGTCCGGCACGCATCGCCATGCTGAAATACGGTGTGCGGGATCTGCGCACCTTCTTCGAGAACGATATCCGCTTCCTCTCCCAGTTCGCCCGATGAACGTATCCTACCGTTGGCTGAAGGCCCTCCTCCCGACTCTGGAGATGGGCCCGCGCGAGTTGGCCGAACACCTGGCCCTGCGAGGCGCGCCGGTCGAGGAGATGGTGTCTCCGGGTGAGGCGCTGGCCGACGTGGTCATCGGGAAGGTGATCACCGCCGGGAGGCATCCCAACGCGGACCGCCTGAGCCTGTGCACCGTGGAAGGGCCGGAGGGGGTCGTTCAGGTGGTGTGCGGAGCCCCCAACGTGACGGCCGGGAAATACTACCCCTTCGCGCCGGTGGGGGCGGTCCTTCCCGGCGACTTCCGCATCAAGAAGGCCAAGATCCGGGGCGAGGTTTCCGAGGGGATGCTCTGCTCGGCCCGCGAGCTGGGGTTGGGCCAGGACCACGACGGGATCATGGAACTCTCCGGTGAGTTCACCATCGGGGAATCGTTCGTGGGCGCGCTGGGACTCGATGACACCACCATGGAGGTGGAGATCACCGCGAACCGGGGAGACCTCCTCAGCCACGTGGGCGTGGCCCGTGAGGCGGCCGGGCCCGGGGCGGCGGTGGAGTTCCCGGAAATCCCGGGTGACCCCGGCGTCTCGGCCGGGTACGTGGAGGACGCCGTGCGGGCCGAGGCCGGTGGCGTATTCGTGGAGATCCGTGACCCGGATCTCTGCTCCCGCTATCTCGGAGCCGTGATCAGAGGAGTCCGCGTGGGCCCCTCTCCCGCATGGCTCCAGACCCGGCTGCGCGGTGCCGGGGCTCGCCCCATCAACAACGTGGTGGACGCCACGAACTACGTGATGCTCGAGATGGGGCAACCGCTGCACGCCTTCGACCTGGGCCGTCTCGGAGGATCGGGGATCGTGGTCCGGCGGGCCGCGGCCGGGGAGTCGACGTTCACGACCCTCGACGGTGAGGAGCGCACGCTCACGGGGGACATGCTCATGATCTGCGACGCCACGGTGCCCGTGGCCATCGGTGGGGTCATGGGTGGACGGAATTCGGAGGTGGAGGACGACACCGTGGACGTGCTCCTCGAGTGTGCGCTCTTCGACCCCAAGTCCATCCGGGCCACGCGTCGAGCCCTGGGGATGTCCACGGACGCGTCGTATCGCTTCGAGAGGGGGGTGGACCCGGAGGGGATGCGTCCTGCCCTGGAGCGGGCGGTGGCCATCATCCTCGCCACGGCGGGGGGCGCCCTCGACGGGCCGGTCCTGGACGTGTGCGCCCACGCCTTCGAGGCGCCCACCATACGCCTTCGCCTCGCGCGGGTCGCCCATGTGCTGGGAGTACCCTTCACGGCCGCGGAGGTCACGGACTACCTGACGCCCCTGGGTTTCGCGGTCGACGGGGACGGCGACGGGATCCTCACCGTCCGCGTTCCCGGCTTCCGGAGCTACGACGTGACCCGGGAGATCGACGTCATCGAAGAGATCGCGCGGGCGCACGGGTACGACGACTTCCCGGCCGATCTGGGGGCGTACCGTCCGGGGACCGTTCGAGATCACCCCATGTTCCACCTCGAGGAGGAGTTGCGTGGGGCGTTCGTGGCGCGAGGCTTCTTCGAAGCGCAGACGCCCGCCTTCGTTCCGGAAGGGGAAGGGGACGTACGGGTCTCCAATCCGTTGAACGCCCTCGAGCCTTTCGTGCGCAGGACGCTGGCGCCTTCCCTCCTGCGCCGTGCGGAGTACAACCTCCGCCGGGGGAATCGGGACGTACGCCTGTTCGAGATGGGCACCTCGTTTCGGAGGGTTGGACCCGGTGAGCCTCCCGAGGAGATCAATCACCTCGTCGGGGTCCTGACGGGCCGGCGCGCTCCCGACCATTGGTCCGGACCCTCGGCCGTTCTCGACGTGTGGGACCTCAAGTCGGTCATGGAGGAGGCTGCACAGCGGGCCTACCCCGCCGGTGCGCGTGTGAACCCGGCGGACGGCCCGGCCGGAAGAGACGTGCCGTGGGTGACGGCGCGATACGAAGACGGAACCGTACTGTCCGTGGTCGACGCAGACGGGCGGGAGGTCGGCCGTGGGGGAACCGTCGTGGAGGGTGCCATGGACGTGCCGGCCTGGGTCGGCGAGGTCTTCGCCTTCGAGATGGCCCTGCCCGCCGAGGTGATCCCGACACCGACGCCGGTATTCCAACCACTCCCGCAGCACCCGGGGATGGAACGGGATCTCGCGCTTCTGGTCCCTGATGCCGTGAACTCCGCGGCGGTCACGGCCGTCGCGCGGGAGGGCGGCGGCGAGATCCTCCGCGAGGTGGGGATCTTCGACGTCTACCGGGGGGAGGGGATTCCCCCGGGTATGCGATCTCTCGCCGTGCGCTTGCATTTCCAGGCCGCGGAGCGGACCCTGAAGGACAAGGAAGTGGATCGGGTCGTGGGGGGAATCGTCCAACGCCTTCAGGAGGAGCTCGGTGTCGAACACCGAGGATAGCCCCCGGGTGCTGCACCAGGAGGCATTCCAACGGCTGGAGGGCTCGGTGAACGCGCTCCTGGATCGTGTGCACGGGCTGGGTGGCCGGGTACGCGAGGCCGAGACGCGCCGGGCCGAGGCCCAGGAGCTGGTGAAGCGCTTCACCGGAGACCTGGACGAAGCGGATCGGCTCCTCACGCGGGTCCGGGAACTCGAAGAGGAGAACGCGGACCTCCGCGCCCGCCTGGGTCAGGGGCGGGTCACCGTCGAGCGGCTCCTCGCCCGCGTACGCTTTCTCGAGGAGGGCCGCTGATGAGCGCCGACGTGCAGAAGTCGTCGGTCACCGTGCGCATCGCCGGTGAGGATCACACCATCCGAGCCAACGTGGCGCCGGAATACACCCGGCAGTGCGCGCGCGTGGTGGACGACCGCATCCATGAGATCCGCTCGAAGTCAGGGCTCATCGAAGGACACAAGGCCGCCATCCTGGCCGCCCTCTCCATCGTGGACGAGTTGTTCCAGGCCCGCGAGGAGATGGAGCGATTCCAGGCGGAGTCCGCGACGCGGATGGCGAAGCTCGCCAAGCGCATCGAGGAGGCCCTTCCGCCGTCCGGCCAGGGGTGAACCAGCGGCCTCGCTTGCTCCGGAACGGGTCCCAAACCTATTCTACCGTCGCAACAGAACGATCCTCCCGGGTTCGCCGCGCGCGGATCCATGGAGACGTTTCCTCATAGCCCAACGTCGGGAGGTCACGTCGCCTGCCGATTCGGAGTCAATACATGGGATCCCCGCTGGTAATCGTGCTGGCGGCGGCGGTGGGAGTCATCGTCGGGGCCGTGGTCGGAGTGATCATTGCCCGCAGCCGCGAAAAGACTCGACGGGAGAAGGAGCGCGCCGAAGCCCAGGATGACGCTTCGCGGATCCTGTCGAGGGCGGAACAGGAAGCCGAGAATCTCCGGCGGGCGGGGGAGCTCGCGGGGAAGGAGGAAGGCTTCCGTCTCCGGGAGGCATGGGAGCGCGAGGAGGCGCGGCGGCGAGAAGAGGCCGAGCGGACGGAGCGTCGTCTCGAGGAGCGGTCCGACGTCCTGGACCGCCAGTTCGAACGCATCAACGTCCGTGAGGAGGAGCAGGAGGCCCGCGCCACCGAGATGAACGCGCGGGAACTCGCGCTCGGCGAATCCCAGGAAGCCCTGCGTCGCGGAGAGGAGGAAGCGCGGCAACGTCTCGTCGAACTCGCCGGGATGTCCCAGCAGGAGGCCCTGGCCAAGCTCGTGGAGGACCTCAAGGACGAGGCGCGGGCCACCGCGGCCAACGACCTGCGCGAGATCAAGGAGCGGGCCCAACGGGACGCGGATCGCGAAGCGAAGAAGATCATCGCGCTCTCCATCCAGCGCCTGGCCGCCGACACCACGGCGGAGACCACCGTCTCGGTCGTCCAGCTCCCCAGCGACGAGATGAAGGGGCGCATCATCGGGCGGGAGGGCCGGAACATCCGCTCCTTCGAGCAGGCGACCGGCGTGGACGTGATCATCGACGATACGCCGGAAGCCGTGGTGCTCTCCGCCTTCGATCCGGTGCGGCGGGAAGTCGCGCGCATGTCGCTGGAGCGCCTCATCGAGGACGGCCGCATCCACCCGGGGCGCATCGAGGAGGTGGTGGACAAGGCCCGCGTGGACGTGGACGCGTCCATGGTGGTGGCCGCCGAGGAGATCCTCTACGAGCTCGGCATCCACAACGTCCACCCCGAGATCGTCAAGACGCTCGGTCGTCTGAAGTTCCGTACGTCGTACGGGCAGAACCAGCTGCTGCACTCCAAGGAGGTGGCACTCCTGGCCGGGAACATGGCGGCGGAGATGGGTCTCGACGTCCAGGGAGCCAAGCGCGCCGGCATCCTGCACGACGTGGGGAAGGGGCTCACCCATGAGCACGAAGGGACCCACGTGGAATTGGGGTACCGGCTGTGCAAGAAGCACGGCGAATCCGAGTTGGTCCTCAACGCCATCAAGGCCCACCACGACGAGGAGCCCCACTTATTCGCGGAGACCTTCCTGGTCACGGCCGGAGACGCCATCAGCGGCTCACGTCCGGGGGCCCGGCGGGAGATGTTCGACGGATACGTCAAGCGTCTGGAGCAGCTCGAGGAGATCGCCATGGAGTATCCCGGGGTGGAGCGCTGCTTCGCCATCCAGGCAGGCCGTGAACTCCGGGTGATGGTTCAGCCGGAAAAGGTGGACGACGGCCAGATGGCGCAGATCTCCGAGGCCGTGGCCCGCAGGATCGAGAACGAGCTGCAGTACCCCGGCCAGATCAAGATCGTGGTGGTGCGGGAGACCCGGGCGGTGGACTTCGCGAGGTAAAAAGCGGGTCGCGGATGTGTTAGTTTCTTCCCGTCGACCACGCGCACATCGTCACCCCCGGAATGCCCCATGAGCGCCCAGATCATATCCGGCAAGGACATCGCCGCCGAGATCCGAGCAGAGTTGAAGGAATCCGTCGCCGCGCTCGCCGCCGAGCACGGACTCGTTCCCGGCCTGGCCACCGTCCTCGTGGGCGCGGATCCCGCCTCGCAGATGTATGTCGGGATGAAGAACAAGGCCGCCGGTGAGATGGGGATCCACTCCCGGCAGATCACCCTCGACCCCGACACTTCCGAGGCCGAGCTCCTCGGCGTCGTCGCCGGATTGAATGCCGACGAGGCGATCCACGGGATCCTGGTACAGCTTCCCCTTCCCGGGCACATCGACGAAGGCAAGGTGATCGAGGCCATCGATCCGGCCAAGGACGTGGACGGGTTCCACCCGGTGTCCGTGGGGCGTCTGGCCACCGATTCCGGGGCGTTCTTCCCTCCGTGCACGCCGGCGGGGGTCGTGGAGATGCTCGTGAGGAGCGGACACGATCCGGCAGGCAAGCACGTGGTGGTGGTGGGGCGATCCAACATCGTGGGGCGCCCGCTGGCCTCCCTCCTCATCCGGAAGGGAAGGGGCGGAGACGCGACGGTCACGGTCTGCCACTCCCGCACCCCCGACCTGGCGGCAGTCACCCGCACCGCGGACATCCTGGTGGTGGCCATGGGACGGCCGGAGATGATCACCGCGGAAATGGTGTCTGCGGGCACGGTGGTCATCGACGTGGGGACCAACCGTGTCGACGATCCCGCCAGTGAGCGGGGGTATCGCGTGTGCGGAGACGTCCTCTTCGACGAGGTGAAGGAGGTGGCCGCGGCCATCTCACCCGTCCCGGGCGGAGTGGGCCCCATGACCATCACCATGCTCCTGGCCAACACCGTCACCTCGGCCCGACGTGCCGCCGGGCTGGACGACTGAGGCGACGGCCTTGGGAGACGAATTCAGCCTGGATCTGTTCGACGACGTGCCCGAAGCTCCGGAGGACGAGGCCGTGTCTCCGGAGCCTCCGGTGGAGGAGCCTCGGGTCTGGTCGGTGTCGCAGGTCAACCGTGCCGTCCGCAGTCTCCTGGAACAGAGCGTCGACGCCCTCTGGGTGGGCGGTGAGGTGACCAACTGGACCCGCGCCCGCTCGGGCCACTGCTACTTCACGCTCAAGGACGACGCGGCGCAGGTCCGGTGCGTCATGTGGCGGCGTGAGGCAGAGGCGCTCCCCACGGACCCCGAGGAAGGGATGAAGGTCCGGGTGTTCGCCCAGATCACCCTGTACGAAGCCCGGGGTGACGTGCAGCTCCGGGTGGACAAGGTCGAGGCGGAGGGTGCCGAGGGACTCTGGCGTCTTGCCTTCGAGAAGCTTCGGGGCCGGCTCGAGGCGGAGGGACTCCTGGATCCCGCCCGCAAGCGGCCCCTCCCGCGATACCCGGCCTGCGTCGGCGTCGTGACCTCGCCCACGGGAGCCGCCATTCGCGACATCCTGTCGGTTCTGGGTCGGCGGGCACCCTGGGTGCGGATCCTGGTGCGGGGGTGCAGGGTGCAGGGTGAGGGCGCCGCGCGGGAGATCGCGGAAGCCCTGGACGCTCTCGCGGAGACGGGAACCCCCGACGTCATCATCGTGGGTCGTGGAGGCGGGTCCATCGAGGACCTCTGGGCCTTCAACGAGGAAGAGGTGGCGCGTGCGGTGGTACGCTGCCCCGTTCCGGTCGTCTCGGCCGTGGGCCACGAGGTCGACGTGACCATATCGGATCTGGTGGCGGACCTGAGGGCTCCCACCCCGTCGGCCGCGGCGGAGGCCGTGGTTCCCGACGCCTCCGTGGTGCTCGGGCAGCTGCGGGAACTGCCACCGCGTCTGGCCCGCGCCTTGCGGGGGACGGTGGAGCGGAGGCGGTTGGCGCTGGCCGATGGGCTGGACCGGCTGGGCCGGGGGATGCATCGGAGGATGGACCCGGTCCGACAGGCCCTGGACCGGAACGTGGCCGGCACGGAGCGCGCCGTGCGCCTCCTCCTGGAGCGGAGACGGCACACCCTGGGCGCGCTGTCGGGACGGCTTCATGCGATGTCGCCGCTTTCCACGCTCGAGCGGGGCTACTCCGTCGTGGAGGATCCCGAAGGTCGGGTTCTGAGGCGCGTGGGGGATTTTTCTCCGGGGATGGAGGTCGTCCTGCGGGTGAGTGACGGAAACGTGGGTGCCCGGGTGACCGGGCCGAGGGAGGAACGGCGGTGACCAAAGCGAAGAAGGAACCGGAGGCCGGAGGGGAGGATCGGACGCTGGAGGGACGGCTACGCAGGTTGGAAGCGATCCTCGGCCGCCTCGAATCGGACGAAGCTTCCCTGGAAGATGCCCTTCAGCTGTTCCAGGAAGGGGTGGGACACGTGCGGGAAGCCGAGGCCCTCCTGGCCCGCACGGAGCGGACGGTCGAGGAGCTTCTCGCCAACGGGCTCGTCGAGCCCTTCGCGGGGGACGAGGATTGAGCACGGAGTTGCAGACCTACCTGTCCCGTGAGGGAGAGCGGGTCGCCGCCGCCCTGGACCGGTCCATGGAGGCGCTTCCGGCGGCCGTCGCGGGGCCGGTGCGGGATGCCGTCCGCCACGGAGTGACCAGCGGCGGAAAGCGCCTCCGACCCATCCTCTGCGTGACGGCGTATCGTGCCTGTGGAGGGAAGGCGTCCGACGACGAGGCGCTCTACGATCTGGCGGCGAGCCTGGAGTTGATCCACGCCTATTCCCTCATGCACGACGATCTCCCCTGCATGGACGACGCCGACCTGCGCCGCGGCAGCCCCACCACGCACCGCGTGCACGGCGAGGACGCCACCATGGTGGGGGGAGCCGCCCTGATCCCCTTCGCGGCGTTGCGGGCGCTCCAGGCGGCCCTTCGCCTCGGGTGTCCCGACGCCACCGCCCGAAGGGTGGCCCGGACCCTCGTGGAGGCGGCGGGGGCCGGAGGGATGGTGGGCGGGCAGTGGCTGGACCTCCAGGGTGAAGGGCGGTCGCTGCGGGCCGACGAGCTCGGCGTCCTCCACGGGATGAAGACGGGGGCGCTCCTCACCGCCGGGTTGACCATGGGCGCCCGCGCGGCGGGAGCCGAGGTGGCGGTGGACGAGGCGCTGGAGGAGTACGGCCGAGCCATCGGGCTTGCGTTCCAGATCGCCGACGACATCCTGGATGCCACCCAGTCGGCGGAGGTCCTCGGGAAGACACCCAGCGACGCGGAGTTGGAGAAGTCCACCTACGTGGCGCTCCACGGCCTCGAAGGTGCCCGGACGAGGGCCGGGGAGGAGGTGGATGCGGCCCTCGTCGCCCTGCGCCGGTCGGGTTTGGATGCGCCCATCCTGGCACTTCTGGCCCGGTACATCGTGGAGCGCGAGCACTGAGGGTGTTCCGGAGCCGCGCTCCGGATATCTTTCATCACTTCGAACACCTTTCGATCAGAATAAGGAGCGGATCCGGTGTCCATGCTGGACCGAATCCATGACCCCGAAGCACTGAGGGAACTTCCCCGGTCCGAGTTGCGGCGATTCGCCGACGAGGTCCGGGAACGCCACATCGACGTCGTCGCCCGCAAAGGGGGGCACTTCGGCGCCTCCCTGGGGGTCGTCGAGTTGACGGTGGCGCTCCACTACGTCTTCGATACCCCGCGCGACCAGATCGTGTGGGACACGGGTCACCAGGCCTACATCCACAAGATCATCACCGGGCGCAACGAGGCGTTCCCCACCATCCGCCAGAAGGGAGGGCTCGCCCCCTTCCTCCGGCGTGACGAGTCGGAGTACGACGCCTTCGGAGCGGGACATGCGTCCACGTCCATCTCGGCCGCGTGGGGGATGGCGGTGGGGAGGGACGTCCGCGGTGAGGACTTCGACGTCGTGGCGGTCATCGGAGACGGGGCCATGGGGTGCGGGCTCGCGTACGAGGCGCTCAACAACGCCGGCCACACGGACCGCGATTTCATCGTGGTGCTCAACGACAACGACATGTCCATCGCCCCGGCCGTGGGCGCCATGAACAAGTATCTCACCGGGATGATCACCAACCCGGCCTACAACAAGGCCCGGAGCCTGGTGAAGGAGGTCCTCCACAGGGCTCCCACGAGTATCGGGGGCGTCATGGAGGAATTGGCCGGTCGTCTCGAGGAGAGCGTGAAGCACATGTTCACGCCGGGACTCATCTTCGAGGAGCTCGGGTTCCGGTACGTCGGTCCGGTGGATGGGCATGATCTGGACGCTCTGGTCGATCGCATGGCCGCGGTGCGCCAGATGAAGGGCCCCATCCTCCTGCACGTCATCACGCAGAAAGGAAAGGGCTTCGCCCAGGCCGAGGACGACCCCTGGACGTGGCACGCCGCCGGTCCCTTCGACAAGGTCACCGGGAAGGGAACGAAGTCGGGTGGTGGTCTCCCTCGGTACCAGAAGGTGTTCGGGGAGGGACTGGTGCAACTCGCGGACCAGAATCCCGACGTGGTCGCCATCACCGCGGCCATGCCCGACGGAACGTCCACCGACCTGTTCCAGAACGCTCATCCGGACCGGTACTTCGACGTGGGGATCGCGGAGGGGCATGGCGTCACCTTCGCGGCGGGGATGGCCACACGGGGGGTCAAGCCCGTGGTGGCCATCTACTCCACCTTCCTGCAACGGGCCTACGACAACATCGTCCACGACGTGGCCCTCCAGAGCCTCCCGGTCGTATTCGGGATGGACCGTGCCGGGATCGCCGGTGAGGACGGTCCCACGCACCACGGCGCCCTGGACATCCCCTACATGCTCTCCATCCCCGGGATGGTGGTGACGGCCCCGAAGGACGGGAGCGAGATGCTGGCCCTCCTCAGGGCCGGCGTGGATCAGTCGGACGGACCCTGGAGCGTGCGTTGGCCCCGGGACACGGTTCCCTCCGCGGTTCCGCATCTTTCCGAGATCCCCCCCGTGGAGCCGTTCACGTGGGAAGTGTTGCGTGAAGGGAGGGATGTCGCCGTCCTCGCCGTGGGGACCATGGTGCTTCCCGCCCTGGAAGCCGCGGAGACGCTGGCCGGTGAGGGAGTGGAGTGCACCGTGGTGAACTGCCGCTTCCTCAAGCCCTACGACCAGGCCCGCTTCCGGTCGGTCGCCACGTCGCATCCGGCGGTGTTCACGGTGGAGGAAGGACAGGTGTCCAACGGGTTCGGTGCGTTCATGGCCCGCGAGATGGACGCCATGGAGCTGGAAGTACGACCGCGCATGGCGGCGTTGGGGATCCCGGATCGCTACGTCGAGCATGGGGGAAGGGAGGCGCTCCTGGCCGAGATCGATCTCGACCCGGCGGGGATCGCCCGGAGGATCCGGCAACTCGTGGGCGCGCGGGAGGCGAAGGCGGCGTTGGAGTCCGCATGACGGCAGAGGGGTCGCTGGAGCGGTTCCCTGGACCCATCCGGAGAGTGGGGGTGGTCTCCAGGAGGAGAAGCCCGGAGCTCCCCGATATCCTGGCTTCGTTGGACGGGCTCCTGAAGGCAAGGGGGCTCGAGGTACGCTACGAGTCCGACGAGAGCGGGTACATCCCGCCCGATGCCGCCCCGCTTCGCCCGGCGGAAGATCCCGTCGACCTGGTCCTCGCCGTGGGGGGAGACGGTACCCTTCTCCGTGCGGCTCGCCTGGTCGCGGGGCGGGGCACTCCGATCTTCGGGATCAACCTGGGGCATCTGGGATTCCTCACCAGCACGCCCGTCTCCGCCATGCGGGAGGGAGTGGCCCAGGTCCTGGATGGGGAGGGGTTGTTGGACCGTCGCTTCACGCTGCAGGCGCGAGTGGTCGACTCGGGTGGTTCGCTGGGCGATCCGATTTCGGCTCTGAACGACTTCGTCCTGCACACGTCCGGCGCGGCCCGGGTCACGCCCCTCGACCTCTTCGTGGGTTCGGACGGGGTGACGGAGGAGGTGGGGAGCTTCAGCGCCGATGGCGTGATCCTGTCCACGCCGACGGGCTCCACGGCGTACAGCATGTCCGCCGGAGGTCCCATCATCGTTCCGGGGATGGCGTGCATGGTGGTCACGGCCATCTGCCCCCACTCCCTCGCGGTGCGGCCTCTGGTGCTCCCCGCCACGGAGACGCTGACGGTTCAGCCCATGGATCCGTCCCACGAACTGCAACTCACGGCCGACGGGCAGGTGACCCACCCCGTCCACCCCGGGGAGTGCGTACGGGTGACCAAAGGGGTGCACGACGTCCCCCTGGTCCGCCTGCCCGGCCAGACGTTCTTCTCCACCATGCGGCGGAAGTTGAACTGGGCCGCACGCCCTCCGGTGCGTGGATGACCCTTCCCGGTCCCACTCCGCGTACGTAGACGGCACAGTGAGGCATTGAGCGAGGCATGGACCTGACGGTACCTTGAACAGTTATGCTCATCGAACTCCGCATTCGTGATTACGCAGTCGTCGAGGACCTCGGGGTAACCCTGGGGCCCGGGCTCAACGCGCTCACCGGCGAGACGGGGGCCGGAAAGTCCATCATCGTAGGTGCCCTGTCCCTCCTCCTCGGGGAGCGCGCGGCGTCGTCGGCGGTGCGCGCCGGGGCCGAACGGGCGTCGGTGGAGGCGGTGTTCGACGTCTCGCGACACCCCTTCCTCAGAGCACGCGTGCGGGAACTCGGATTCGAGGTTCCCGATGGCCTTCTGGTGCTACGGCGAGAGGTCGCCGCGGAAGGGCGGAACCGCGCGTGGGTCAACGACAGCCCCACCACCGCCGGGGTGGTGGGAGATCTGGGAAGCGCCCTGGTGGACCTGCATGGCCAGCACGAGCATCAGACCCTCCTGCGGGCTCAGGAGCAAGGGCTGATCCTCGACGCGTACTGCAAGGCGGGAGACCCCGCGCGGCGCGTGCGCGAGGCGCACCAGAGAGTGCAGGAGATCCGCAAGGAACTCGAGGAGAGGGAAGGTCGTCGGGAGACGATGTCCGAGCAGGCGGACTTCCTCCAGTTCCAGGCGAAGGAGATCGAGGCCGCTCGGCTCCAGGAGCGCGAGGACACCGACCTGGAAGCCGAGCTCCACCGCCTTCAGCACGCGGAAGAGCTCCTCGAGGGGAGCACCACGCTCCACGAGACGCTCTACGGCGACGAAGGGTCCGTCTCGGAGGCCATCGCCCGCGCCCACGCGGTCTTGAAGAAGCTCGTCCGGTTCGATCCCAGCCTCGGTTCCGTGGGACAGCTCCTGGACGAGGCGCTCCGCAGCGTGGAGGAGGCCGGTCGGCTCGCGGGGGAATACGCGGGCGGCGTCGAATACGATCCCGATCGTCTGGAGCACGTGCGGCAGAGGATGGATCTGATCTTCCGGATGAAGCGCAAGTACGGCCCTGAGCTCTCCGACGTGTTCGACACGTACTCCCGGGTGAAGCAGGAACTCGCGGAGATGGAGCACGGGGGGGAGGACATGATCCGCCTCCGGAAGGAGTTGGAAGAAGCGGAGGTCGCGCTCTCCACCGCCGCTACGGAGCTTTCGGCGCTGCGGGTGAAAGGTGGGGCCGAGCTGGCCGAAAAGGTCGCCGGGATCCTTCCGGTGCTGGGACTACCCGAAGCGGCGTTCGAGGTGGAGTTGAACCCCCTCGAGTCCATCGGCCCCGGAGGGGCCGAGTCCATCGCGTTCCTGGTGGCGCCCAACCCGGGGTTCGAGCCCATGCGCCTCTCCCGGATCGCCAGCGGCGGTGAGCTGGCGCGGGTGATGCTCGCGCTCAAGGCGGTCCTCGCCGACGTGGATGCCATCCCCGTGCTGGTGTTCGACGAAGTGGACGCCGGGATCGGCGGCGCCGTCGCCAACTCGGTGGCGGAGAAGCTCCACGACGTGTCCCAGCGGCATCAGGTGCTGGTCGTCACCCACCTGGCCCAGGTCGCGTCCAAAGCGGCGGTGCACCTCGTGGTGGAGAAGGTCCAGGAGGAAGGGAAGACGGTGACGCGCGTCCGCCACGTGGCGGAGGCCGACCGCGTGGGCGAGATCTCACGCATGCTCAGCGGGGACGCCTCCTCGGAGGCCGCACGCACCCACGCGGAGGAACTCCTCAAGGGTCGTTAGGCCGCTTCCCTCAGTTCCCGAAGACCCGCCGGTACATCAGAATCCCCAACTCCGCCCGCGTCGCCACCGGCGTCAGCTTCCCCGACCCCGCCACGGATCGGACGACACGGGCGTGGAGTTCCACCGGAGTCGACGAGATCCCGCCGCCCCGGGCCGAGGTCCGAGTCGTGTAGCTGAGGCCGAGGCCCACCTCGTGGAGGGTCGTTCCGGTGCCGCCTTCCATGATGGAGAGATCCAGATCGGGAAAGCTCTCCTCGGGAGCGTACGCATACCGGTCCGCGGCGCGGGAGAACCACCGATAGCTCCCCATCAGGGCCAGGTTGGGGCTCGCGTACCACCGCGGTACCACGGCCATGGCTCGGTAGGATCCTGGAGTCCACTCCAACAAGCGCCGGGAAGAGAGCGGAGCGGCGATCACTTCCGCCGGGGCGACGCGCCGGTAGAGGATGGTCGCGTGCTGGACTCCGTAGCGGCCCTCCATCCCCAGCGAAAAGCGCCTCCCTCCCTGGAGGTAGCCGGTCACGTATCCCTCCAGATCCTCCTGCCCGTCCCCGGAACCCAGATCGAGAAAGACGTCGGGATCGTCGGAGGTTCCGGTACCCAGTCGCACGAGTCCGCCCACGTAGAGGGAGTAACGGAGGCCCGAGGCATCACCGCGCTCCAGCACGCGGAGCCGGGCACCCACCTCGATGTCGCCCAGCGTCCAGTCCCGGATGACGGTCCCGAAGGGCGCGCCCCCGATCCCCGCGCGCGGGTTCTCGTTCAGCCCGTAGATCACGTTCTCGTCCACGGGAGTGGCCGCGAAGGGAAACGCGGCGCCCACGGTGCCGAGGCCCGCGGCGGAAAGCCCCGCGTTGAGCACATCCAGCCGAGCGGTGAGAAGCCCCGCCACGTCGCTGCTCGTCACGGGGAAGAAGATGGAAGCGCCGTACGCGGCATCCAGACCCGACGAAAACGCGTCCCACTCCTGCGCCAACGCCTGGGCCGATGAACACGTGGCGGATCCCGGGTCGGTGGAGCACGCGGCCTGGGCATGGGACGCCGCGCTGGTGGAGGCCTGGGAGACGGCCTGGAGAAAGGCGGCCACGGCCCCGGCATCGGTCTGCGTAGGGCTCAGTCCCAGATCCGCGTCGACCGCGGCCTGGAAGTCGAGGCCCACCTCCGTACGGGTCTTCACGATGGGCACCGTCACCCCCACCGACAACCAATCGAACACGCCCATCTCGCCGGAGAAATCCACCCGGGTGAAGTCCTGCCGGACCGTACCCGCCATGCCCCCCGCACGCGCGGCATAACCCGGAGTGGAGGTCAGTTCCCGCAGCCGCGCCTCGAGAAGTTCCACGCCGGGAAGGAGGGGGGCGGCCTCGTCGGAGGTCAGCCCCGCGCCCAGGGGCCGGGGATCGCTTCCCGGAGGCCCGAAGTTCTCGTCCCAGGTGGAGAAGGCGGGAAGGAGGGAGAACCGCACCTGCCCCTGGTCCAACCGCGGAGGCCAGAGCGCCTGACCCGCCAGGCTCTGCGCATCGAGGGCGCCGGGGGCGATTCCCCACCCGCAGACGAGGAACGTCAGGAGCCATCCACGGCTTCCCACCGGGGCGGGACGGAGCGAGGTTTCAGGCACGGACGGCGACCCTCCAGGTGCAGATGATGCAACACGTTGCGCGGTCCCGGGGACCGCCTCCCGACGGGGAAACATAAGGGGAACGGAGACGCGGAGAAACGTACCGAAGACCACACGACGATACCTTGACCGCCCCCCGCGATCATTCTAGGTTCGTAGCCACAACTCATGCGGGAATAGCTCAGTTGGTAGAGCACAACCTTGCCAAGGTTGGGGTCGCCGGTTCGAGTCCGGTTTCCCGCTCTGAAGGGGGGCGAAGCGTCGGATACCCGATGTCCGCTCCCCTTCGCGTTGGCGCCGTGGCCAAGTGGTAAGGCAGAGGACTGCAAATCCTTTATCCCCGGTTCGAATCCGGGCGGCGCCTCTCAGGATGGGACCCCGCGGTCTGCGACCGCGGGGTCTTCGCATAGCTGCCCGCCGCCCGGATTCAAGGGGCGCGGGAGC